>Ga0302319_10005128_pt1 | contig 26490 bp, 20 predicted proteins | sample Bog_T0_2_FD_203319 | JGI IMG/M metagenome (GOLD analysis project Ga0302319, IMG submission 203319) | Peat permafrost microbial communities from Stordalen Mire near Abisko, Sweden - Bog_T0_2 | ecosystem: Environmental > Terrestrial > Soil > Wetlands > Peat | place: Sweden: Abisko, Stordalen Mire... | reverse complement strand
CTGCCCGTCGCCGAAGTTGATTCCACCCGAAGACCGGCTGCCCATGGGAGGCGGTTTGATCTAATCCCAAGGGCGGCGATACCCGAAAATTATCGCGCTACTTCGGAGTTCGGGTTAAAATCACCGGCAAGCATTTTACATCCTCGCCGGTGATTGATGAGCAGAGGGAGCAGCAAAACTTCGGCCCACGACGGTTCCGATGACGCTGCCGATGATGGCTCCGGCCGCAAATTCCGAGAACCAGTGGATGGTGACGGAGACGCCGAGGCCGATGTAGAGCGCATAAAGCAGCGCGAGGAGAACGAGCAGTTTGTTTTTGGGATAGAACGCGATGAGGCAGGCGGTCATGGCAAACGTCACGGTGGCGTGAGATGAAGGCCAGCCCCAAAAGACACCGCCCTTGAGGAAGCCGAATTGGAAACCGTGGCTGGTGTCCACGAACGACCCCGTGTTCATCGCCGACATCCGGAATCCGTGGAATGGCGGCGGAATGCGCCCGGTGAATGCCTTGTAACCGCACGAGATAAGATAGCCGAGAATAGCCGCCTGCCCCAAAGCCCAGGCGGTCGTGGTGATGCGGCGGATTCTTCGAACCTCGCCGACAATCAGGAGGAGAAAAGTCCCGAAGATGGGCAGCGTGCTGCCAAGCACGATGGCCGGCCGGGCGAGCGCACGGATTGAATCTCCGCGCGTCGAAAGATAATAAGACCGATCGAAGCCGGACATGACAATGAGCATGGTCAGGCCGATGGCCAGCGCGTGCCAGAGGAGATTGCGTCTGCTGAAGATGGCGGTGACGTTTCGCGGCAGCCGGTGGAGCAATTCGGGCATGGCGGTGATGTTAGCCCGGTGCAAATCCCGCCGCACGGATTTTCAAGGCGGGATTACAACCGCTTGCGCCAGAACCGCCGTCGAATCTTTACCGGCAAAGTGATAGGCCGGCTCGAAGATCATTTTTCTGTCCCCCGCCATGAACCACAGCTTGAGATTGCCGTGATTGATGTCCGCCGGCGTTGCCATGGCCTCAACGGACCGGGTGCTGCCGCTTTTGCCGCTGGTGGTGGCGGTGCCGGTGATGGCCACAACCTTTCCCTGGTTGATTTTGGCCAGTGCCTCGTCTGGAACGACAATGGCCAGAGTGCCCTTTTCGTTTTTTAAGAAGTAAGGAAACACCGTGACCTTGTAATCGCCAGTGTAGACACCGCCAACGCGCCGGAGCGCGCCGATGGTGAGGGTGGCTTTGCCCGCGTCAACCGGCATGGAACTGGGATCAATCATGAGGGTCAGATTGGTGGAAGCGGAGTTGGTGGAAGCGGGCGCCGCGGGGATGCTGATGGGGTTCGTGGCCGTTGAATTCGTGGCCGATGCCCTGGTTTTCGTCAGCAACAGCACAAACACTTCGTGATTCAGATTGTCCATGTCCACACCAATGCCGGCCAACGCGCGGGCGCGTTCGGGCTGCATCTCGTTTTGGCTGGCGACTTCCGCCAGATGCCAGCCATAACTTAGCGCCTCGGTCTGGGTTAGAAGCAAGGTTAGTTCGAATGTGTCGCCGGTCTGGCTCAACAATTCCTTCTCTTTGGTTGACGCAATCGCATCGCGCGTGGCCACTTCACCCGGCGGCAGAGAGATGTCGTCCAGCTTGATGGTGGGGTCGTCCTTGGCAAATTGCTCCAGCAGCGTCGCTCCGGTTGCGGAAGTGGTGGCAATTCTCTTGACCAAGTTTTTGACATCAGGATGTTCCGACTTGATGAAATGCAGCAGGCTGACGTCTTTTTCATCGTCCAAGAGTTGATGGAGCAGGCTGTAGGAATTGTTCCGTGCGGATTGCCGCGCATCGCCCCCGGACGAGTGCATGGCCTTCGGTGATTGGCAGCCTGTAAGAACACAGGCGGCCAATAACATCGCGGCGAACCAGGTCTTCATGAATCTGGCCATGACAAAATATTACGCGGCGTGGCTTTTGAAGCTCGCGCGGTCGTCCGCTTCAAGCCAGTCAAACGTGCTGGTCTTCTCCGGATCCAGTCCGAGCGTTTTGCATTGCTCGGCAAAGTGAGCACGCTTCTCCGGATTGTTCATCATGCTGCCAGCCTCCATCTCATCGGACCAGGCCTTGATTTGAGCCGGCGTTTTTTTGGTGCCGTTGGCCAGCAGCCAGGCGCCGACGTCCTCATAATTTTTCGCGGCTTGAACGGCGGTCTTGAATTGGCCGCCGTTGATGCCCTTGAAGCTGAAGAGCGTGTTGTCCAGCGGACAATCGTAATGATATTCGCCGAGCGTTCCGGCGATGCTGGCGCGGCATTTATCGGTGGCGCGGTCGGCGATGGCGAATCCGGCGACGCGGGCGCGCGGGCTGTGCGGGGCTTCGATGGTGAGGTTTCGGTCAAGGATGGGTGTGTTCATGTTTTTTATTTTTAAAGGCGTTTGTTTACCGTTGTATTCGGGAGAACTATACGCGACGGGTTATGCCGCCACGATGGGGTGTAACCCTAACTCAAAAACCGGTTTGCAGTTGTTCGATTGCCGAAAAGGAAGTTTGCCATCCGAAACCTTGGCCAGCAAATTCCCTGCCCGCATTGCGCAAAACCCATCACTCTTTTCAATTCCTTGCAATTTTTTCAAAACACCCAGCTAGCGGAATGAAACTTTTGAAAAGGTGGCATCACCAGGAAGGTTTGGATTCCCAGAGATTGCGATTCCTATGCGACCGGCGGTGAAAGTTGAATCCCTGGCTTGCAGGAGTTTCTTTCCGTCCACCCAGACTTCCATCAAAGTCCCGCGCGCGATAACCGTGATTTTTGCGGTTTGTCCGATGGCAGACATGGAAGTCAAATTTCCCCTGGTGGTGGCGAGAATGTTTCCGTTTCCGGGTGCCACTTTTTCCAAGATGATGGAACCGCCGTTGGCAAGATTCCGTGCGCGACCGGCGGCAAAAACGACATAGTAGCCTTTGTTCCAGTCTTGCATCCGAATCGCCAGGGCGGCTTGGCCGCTGGTGATCTGGACGGTGGCCGAAAAAGTCACGTCGCTGAATTCGCCGGGTGAAGCCAACATGCTTTCCGCAGCGGTGCTGTGCCCGTTGATTTTGCCGTGCGCATAACTCCATTGGTTCTTGTTGCCGCTTAAAGCGGGCCAGCCCTTCCAGATGGTTCGCGCGGAATTCCAAAGGCCAAAGTGGATGGAGGTGATGATCAACGCCGCCAGCACGGCAGCGGACAATCCCGCAATCGAAATGTTTCGCAGCGTGAACGATTGGGGAAACTTGAACTGAATCTTCGGCCGGGCCGGCGCGACGGGAGATTGCGCCGGCTGCGGAACGACAAAGGACTGCTGGCAAGCTGGACAATTGATTTGTGAGCCGGCATATCCCGTGTCGCACCGAATCTTTTGGGCGCACTGGGGACATAGAAATTTGAATTCAGCCATAAGGATTTCAAATTATTTGGATTTATGGCAAATCTAGTTCGGAAAGCGATTGAAGAAAAGGAAATTTGCGGGACCAGTGCCGCGAACCGGGCCTTTTCAATCAGGCTCAAGCCAAACCGGCTTTGCTTGCTAATTTGTTTTGTATTGATGCTTTACCGCCAAACGCGTAGAAATACGCCCATGAAACAATTTTCATACGTCGTTCTGGCCTGTGCATTGGCGATTCCCGCCTTGGCACAGGATGCAAAAACCAATGCTGCGGACGTCCAGGCATCGGGCCAGTCGTTCCCCGCATCTGTGGCGGCCCTGACCGCGCCGCTGGCGTTAACCAATGATTACATTTACCTGACGACGGCCCAGGCTGAATTGCCGGACGGCGGCAAGGCGGTTTTCAATTTCACCGTCACAAACGCCGGGAATTATTTGGTGGAAACGGTGGTGTGCGCGCCCGATGAAAGCTCGAACTCGTTTTTTGTGAACATTGACGCGCCGCCGGTTGACCCGGACATGATTTGGGACATTCCGGTCACGACTGGATTTGAGAAGCGGGTCATCAGTTGGCGCGGCAACGGAGATTCCAGCACCGATCAATTTACTCCCAAGAGTTTCAAAATCGAGCCGGGCGCGCACACGCTCGTCATCGTCGGACGGGAGCCGGGCACGCTGTTGAAGTCGTTCACCCTCCGCCCTGCCCCGCCGGAACCGCCTGCCAGTCCTTGAATCCCGACGCGCTCAAGCGAGGACGGCCTTGTGCGCCTTCAGATATTTCTCAATGGTTTTGATGCCATTGCAGGAATTGGAGACGCGGACGGCGTTGGGCTTGCCGAGTTTGTAATGCACCAGCAATTTGCCGACCGCCTGCACGCAGAGATGCGCGTCCGCCATGCGCCAGAGCTGGCCGGCTTCCAGGAGTTGCGGGCGAATGTGGCGAACCGAATTGGTTTTTATCATGGTTCATCCTGCGCTTAAACCTTGAATTAGACCAGATAAATCGCAATATGAATTGAGGAGATGAAAAATCCGCCGGGCGGCGGATGGTTCGTTCCGCCTCGCGGAGCGGCATTTCCAACACGGTCTTTGTGCTCCGGCAAATCATGCCCGAACCAGCACGGCCTTGTTCTTTTTCAGATATTTCTGGATGGTCGCAATGCTGTTGACCAAGTTGGGCATCCGGATGGCGTTCGGCTTGGCAAGCTTGTAATGCACCAGCAATTTGCCGACCGATTCCACCTTCAGATTCAATTCCGCCATGCGCCAGACTTGACCGTCTGCGAGCGGTCTCACCCGGACGCGGCGAACAGGCTTGGTTTTCCTCATGCCGAAGTTTGCGCGAAAACGCCGGATTAGACCAGTCAAATCGCAACGAGAATGAAGAAATGGAAATTCGCCGTTTGCGCCGCATCGTCGCGTTCCCCCGGATCAATCCGCCACAATATTGCGCGAAGCAAGTAGCGTCACGGCGCGGAATCGCGGTAGGCCAGTTTCACAATCCAGTCGGCCAGGAAGAAACACAACACGCCCACGATGAATTCCGGAACACCAAACACGAAATAGGTCAAGGTGGAGGCGGAGCCGGAATCACCCTCCTGTCCGGATGACAGGAGGTTTTCAAGGAAGTTGTCGAAGCCGCTCAAAAAGTCATACAGGCTGTAAAGAACGATCAGAATGCCAATGGTCCGAACGACGACGCCGAAGAGGTCAGATGGTTTCATGCCGGCGGTAGATTAAATGATATTCTGGCGGAAATTAACCAAAATTAACCGATGCGCCAGACGATGCGGGCTTTGTTCAGATCGTAGGGCGACATCTGCATCCTCACGCGGTCACCGATGGTGAGGCGCACAAACCGCTTGCGCATCTTGCCGGAAATGGTCGCCAGCACCTGATGCTTGTTGTCCAGTTCAACGCGGAACATGGTTCCGGCCAGAACCGTCAGAACGCGCCCCTCAACTTCGATGTGCTCTTCCATGAATCAAGCAAACCTGCCCGACGGGATTGCCGCCGAAGAGAGTGGAAAACTTCGTGGCAAACACGGCGCGAGGCGGCGCTCCTTTTGGGCGCCGCCCCGGCCGGATTGGTTTCAAAATCAATGATCAGTAACGATCCCGACCGCCGCCGCCGCCACCGCTGCCGCCGCCGCCGCGAAAATCACGACGCGGGCCGCGATCGCTGCGCGGGCGCTCTTCCTTGGGGCGGGCGATGTTGACCGTCAACTGGCGCTCTCCCATCGTTGCGCCGTTCATGGCGGCAATCGCCTTTTGCGCCTCTTCCGGTGTGGACATGGTGACGAAGGCGAAGCCGCGCGAGCGTCCGCTCATGCGATCCATCATCAGGTTGGCCTCGACGACCGTGCCGTGGGCGGCAAACGCCTCCTGCAGGTCATTTTCCGTGGTGTTGAAGGAAAGGTTCCCAACAAACAATTTATTACTCATTTAACGTTTCGCTGTTCAATTAACTGTTTTCGGACTGTTCCCGACCTCCGGGTTTCAAATCATCACTGAACCATGTTCACTTGAAGATTCACCATGTTCTGAAACAACTAATTATTTCACAGACGCGGGAATGATAACCGTTTCTCCGCCGGATGCAAGCAAAATTATTGAGGCAGCCGTTCGTTTTCGCCGCCAGGCGCCGGCTTGGGAAAGAAAAAGAGGCCGGACACTGCTCCGGCCTCTCAACGAGAACTACGCGCAAATTCTTGCGACCTTTACACCTTCATCGGATGCGGCGTGCAGACAAACGCCTCAAACACACACGGAACACTGCTTTTGCATCTCAACAACGAAAATATCATAACAGAATTTGGATTCCTGGCTTGTCACCATTTCTGGTTACATGAATAGGCGGGACTATGCCCTTTCCGTATGCAGAAAGTTGAAGAAAACCAATGTTTATGCGGTCGGAAACGGGCTAATTGCAGGAAGGATTTTTGCCGCTCTTTTTCAGTGCCTTTTTCAGCACTTTTTCCGGCGGCGGCGGCGCGGAAATGATGTGCTTCAAGGCGTCCTCAAATTTGACGCCGTGCAATCTCAAATCTTTGGCTGTTTTTGGCATGGTCTATTTGCTTTACTTGCTGGCAGTTTGGCACTTTGCTTGTGCATCCCACAACAAAAACCCCAATCAAAATCAAAATGCCGAATAATGAAAAAAAGCTTGCTGAAAGAAAATTAGCCAGTTCCAATCTTGAGTAAATCTTTTGCATGGAAACGAACGATGCATTTTGGCCTGAATTTTTTTCTTGGCTGGCACTGCTTGGGGCATTCGCCGTCATCATCGGAATTATTTTTGAGGCTGCGGAATTGTTTGTTAAAATTGGGCGGCAACGCAAATATCGAAAATGGTTTGGTGATAGATTTGGCACAGAAAGACGACGGAGAGTTGCGTTGCTGGTCAAATTAATTAAGCCGCGCATTCTTCCATTTGAGGCGATTGGGTTTGCCCTGCTGTTTATCGGGCTGGCCATTGAACTTTTCGGCAGCTTTGAGGCCGAACGGCAACAATCTAAAGTGAATCTCGTTTTGGAAAAGAGGGTTGAAGTGTTACGCGAGGCGAATGACAAGCTTGAGGCGGCAGCCAAAGACAGAACCATCAGCAATGTGCAGAGCAATCTTTTCATGCTATTAGTTAAAGACCTCCCCAAAATTCCCATCAAGGTTGTTGTCGGCGTCGAGGACAACGAAACGGATAGATATGCGCGCCAGATTCGACAACTTCTCGACGCTGCCGGATATGGCGGCGGCAATCAAGAGGAAATTATCAGACAGCCGGGAGGATTGGTTTTGGAAAATCCCGTTCAAATTGGACAATTTTCTTCCAATGCGCTCGCTTTTCTCGTTCATGGAACAGCTGGCGACGGGCTTTTTATTTACAGCATCGAACGGACAAACGATCCGGCGATGTATGCAATGCAGAAATTGAACAAGGTAAAAGACGCTTTTTCCCAAATTGGCCTGAATGGGGTTTTTGTTGAGGACGATGTGCTTGTAAAACAAGGAGAAGTTGGAATCATTGTCCCGTTGAAAAATCATTGAACCGCTCACACCAACCGCACCAAGTCAAACCATGAAATACTTTCTTTGGATTGATGAAAAAAAGGACGGCCCTCACGCAGAACATATCCGTGAGATGCTTGAGGACGGCAGCATTGCTCCTATTACGCTGGCGTGTTCCGAAGATGACGCTGGCAACTGGAAACCAATTAACAGCTTTCCCGAAGTCATTGAGCCGCCAAAGCCAAAAGACATTCTTAAAGCCGCCCCACTGCCGCCACCGCCGAAAGAATCAGCCGCAATCCGCCAGAAAGCCGAAAACATTGCAGGCGTTGGCCTTTACATTATGGGTTTAGGAATTGTCGTATTGTTGTGGTCTGGGTTCGTAGCAGCAATTGGAAACACAGAAGGAGATTCCCGGAACGCCTTAATAGCGTGCATCGTCTCTGCATCGTTATTGACGTTTGGAATTTGGGCTTATCTCATCGCACAAGTCGTTCACATCCGTGCGAACACGCATAAAGATTGAATTGGTATCAGACAACAGCAACAATTCTGTAAAGCATCACCGCAATCGTCAACTGCTCGCATCTGTCAAATACATACTTCCGTGCGACCACCGGGACTGTGCCTTTCCCGTATGCAGAAAGTTTAAGAAAGCCGATGTTTGTGAGGTCAAATTGCTGGTTTTTATGCCGCCTGAATTCTTGCTGCCTGTTGCCGCTAACGCCGCAAAAACTTCGCGACCGCTTCCGTCCGCGTCCGCACCTGCAATTTCTCGTAAATGCGGCGAATGTAGGTGTGGACGGTTTCGTAGCTGATGCCGAGCTTCTCCGCGATTTCCTTGTAAATCAGTCCCCGGCTCAAGAGGTCGAGCACCTGCTGTTCGCGCTCGGACAGGCTTTCGCCCGGCAGTTCGGCGGGCGCGCTTTTTTGAAGCGATTGCACGACCTTGCGCGCGATGTGCATGGTCATCGGCGACCCGCCCCGATGGAGTTCCTGAATGGCTTCGAGCAGTTCCTTGCTGGAGGTGCGCTTGAGCATGTAACCGCTCGCGCCCGCCGCCAGCGCGTTGAAGATGTTTTCCGTGTCCTCATAAACCGTGAGCATCATCACCTGGATTTGCGGCGACAACTGCTTCAACTGCCGCACGCATTCGACTCCGTTCATGCCGGGCAGATTGATGTCCATGAGCACGACATCGGGTTTGACGTTGGGCAAATCCTTCAGCGCGTCCTCGGCGCTGGGATGCTGGCTCACGCAACGGAAGCCGTCGGCGCGGTTCAACACGCGGGCCAGCGTGCCGCGCAGCTTGTCATTGTCTTCAACGATGGAAACCGAAATGGGCATGGTTAAAAGGCGGAAGAAGAATGAAGAATTAAGAATTAAGAAACAAGAGCGGTGAAGTGAAATTTTTCTTCACTCAACATTCTGCCTTCTTCATTTGCCTTCAATTGGCACGGTCAAGCGGACAATTGTTCCGCCATTCGCGCCGGGAGCGATGGAAAATTCGCCGCGAATGTCTTCCATCCGCTTTTTCATGTTGCGCAGGCCATTTCGATTTTGCGGCGCGGCTTGGCTGCCCATTCCCCGGCCATTGTCTTCAATTTCCAGAATGAAGTTACCCGGCTCCAGACGCAATTGAATCCGCGCCTCGGTCGCCTGCGCGTGCTTGACGACATTGTGAACGGCTTCCTTGAAAGCGAGGAAGACGTTGTGGCGGACCTCCGGAGGAATCGGAATCGCGGGCAGTTGCGCCGGCAAATCCGCGCGGTAACGCAGACCGGCCAGCGCGAGATATTCCTGCGCGTATTTGCCGGCGTAGTTGACGAGGCCGTCCAGCGTGTCGTTAGCAGGATTGACCGCCCAAACGATTTCGTCCAACGAGCGTGTCGTCTCGCGCGCGGTCTGGTAAATCTGCTGCGCGTGCGATTCGATTTCCTCCGGCGCATTCTTGTCGGCCTCGGCCATTTCGCCCAGCAACGCCACCTGCGTGAGGTTTGCGCCGAGCTGGTCGTGGAGATCGCGGGCGATGCGGGCGCGCTCTTTTTCCAGCGCCTCGCGCTGCTGGAAAGTTTGCAGTTGCCGGTGCAGCTTCTGGGTTGAAAGATAACGCACCACGCCGGCAACAATTCCCAGCAGACACAAAATCATCGAAACTCGGAACCAGCCGGTCTGCCAGAATTGCGGCTGCACGGTGATGGACAGGACCGCCGCGTCAGGGCCGCTCCAGACGTTGTCCTCGTTGCAGGCTTCGACGTGGAAGCGGTAATGGCCCGGCGGCAGTTTCGGATAGCCCGCGACACGTTCGTCGCTGGCTTTGGACCACGAAGTTTCGTGGCCTTCCAGCCAGCATTTGAAATGGATCAGTTCGGGAGCGGAAAAATTCAGGGCGGTGTAATGAATTTCCAGTTCCTCGCCGCCGGGCGGGATGGTGATGGATGGTGGCCAGGCCGAAACGAGCTGGTTGGTTTTTTGTTCACGGCCGTTCACGAGCACGGATTCAATCATGACCGACGGCGGCTGAAGGTTGGGTTTGAGTTCCGCTGGGTTCACCGACGCCAGACCTTTGATGGTGGGGAACCACAACCGGCCGTCGGCGGTGCGGCATCCTGCGGGCTGCGAGCCGGCGGAACATTCGCGAGTCGGCAAACCGTCGGCCTTGCCATAAGTCCGGCAGGAAATGACGTTGGTTGAGCCGGCGGCGAAGTCGTTCAGTGATTGCTTTGGAATCCGCATCAACCCCGCGTTCGAGCCAATCCACAAATTGCTCGCGGCATCCTCCAGAATGTAGCCGATGCTGTCGCTGGCGAGGCCATCCTTTGTGGAATAGCGCGCCCATTTTCCATCCTGAAACCGCGCCAGGCCGTGGCCGGAAGTTCCCACCCACAAAGCGCCGTCTTGGTCCGCGGAAAGGCAGGAAATGTCATCGCCCGGCAATCCACTTTCAGCGGTGCGATATGAGATGAATTTGCCGTCCTTGAAAAAATCCAGCCCCTGATCTTCCGTGCCGATCCACAAATTTCCGGCGGCGTCTTGCGCAATGGCGCGAACGGTGTTTTCCGAAAGGCCGTCGCGCGTGGTGAACAGCTTCCAGTTTTGTCCGTCAAATTTCGCAAGGCCATTTTGTGTTCCGGCCCAAAGCAGCCCATCCCGGCTTTGAAACAGCGCAAAAATTCCGCCGAGAATTTCCGCGCCCGGAGCCCGAACAAAATGATTGGTTTGAAACAAAAACAGGCCGTCATCCCGCGTCCCGACCCAGACGCGTTGTGAATGATCCACCAGCGTTTCCCAAGCATCTTGATGCGGCCCCGGGTAAAAATTTTGCGTGGAATTGGTTGTCCAATAAGAAACGCCCAGCGCCCCAAAAGCCACCCACAAGCCACCGGACGCGTCCTCGGATAATGATTGTGCCGCCCACGGCGGCAATGCAGCCGGGGTGTCAAAGATATTTCTTTTGATCCGGTTCAAACCGCTGCCGTCCGTTCCCACCCAAAGATCGCCCCCGTGATCCAGGCACAAAGAAAGAACATAAGCCGATGACAATCCCTGTTCGGTCGAAATGTGCCACCATTTTCCGTCCGCTTCATACCAGAAAACGCCCGCGCCCAGCGTGCCGACAATTAAATTGCCGTCTTGATCCTCACACGCGGCCGTCACCACCGTGTTCCCCCACGGAAAAGGCCCGAAATTCTTCCTCTTAACTTCCCATTTTTGCAGCGGCCCCATGTTGACGCGCCAAACACCCGGATGGAAATTCATGACGCCATCATGATATTGAAGCAGGGCTTCCGAAGTGTAAAACCAGATATCACCAGACGCGTCTTCCTCAACATTCATCACCTTCCGTCCGGCACCGGCAGTTTCGCCGGCAAAATTGGTGATCACGCCGTTTTTCATCACCGATAGCCCGGCGGATTCCGTTCCGACCCAGAGGTTCGTCCGGTTGTCCTCAAACAAATAAACAATCGTGTCGCTGTTCAGGCCGGGCGTGTTCATTTCATTGAAAGGCGTGAAATGAATCCCGTCAAAACGCACCAGTCCATGTTGGGTTCCGAGCCAGAGATAACCATCGCGCGTCTGGATGACCGAGATGACTTCGCTGTCCGGCAGGCCATCCTCGGTGCTCCAGGAATTCACGATAAACGGCGCGTTGGAACTGGCCACCGGGCCGGCCACCGCCGAAAAGGCAAGGGCCAAAACGCAAAGCAGCAGCCCTGCGAATCGAAACGCCAGTGATTTCTTCGGCATAATCGGTTTGGAGCATCCCGGCGGATGCCAAAAGCATGGGGAAGATACAAACCCGGCGGCCCGGAGGAAAAATTATTTTTCAAAAATCGCTTGTCAGTTCGGCGCGACGGGTTAAGTTACCCTTGCCCAACGAGAACTGGGCGCCTTGGCGGGTGTTGGCGTTCTAAATCGTGTGTGTTCGCCGCACCCGCCGAATTTTTTTTTGATGGTTCTGCTTGGCAAAAGCGGGTTTCGCGGTTTAGCTACTCGCCATGCAAATCGTGCTCGATTATCTCAAACGCAACCAGGCCCGCTTTGTGGCCGAGTTGTGCGAATTCCTCCGCTTTCCCAGCATCTCCGCGCAAGCGCAACACAAACTGGATTTGTGCGCCTGCGCCGGATGGCTCGCAAACCATTGCCGGCAAATTGGCCTTGAAGCAAAAGTCCGCCCGACCGCCGGCCATCCCATCGTTGTCGCCAAAACGCCGCGCAAAAAAAATACCCGCAAGCCACACTTCATGGTTTATGGGCATTATGACGTTCAGCCGCCTGAACCACTGGATTTGTGGAAATCGCCACCGTTTGAGCCGCGTATCGCCGGCCGCTCGCTCTTCGCCCGCGGCTCAACCGACAACAAGGGCCAGCACCTTGCGCATCTCAAAGCCGTTGAAGCCTATTTGAAAACCGGCACTCCCCTGCCCTGCGATTTGACTTTCGTCATCGAAGGCGAGGAGGAAGTCGGCAGCGCGAACCTCGCGAAGTTTCTCAAATCGCATCGCCGCGAACTCGCCTGTGACGCCATTGTTGTCTCCGACACTGGAATGCCCGACGCCGATCATCCAGCGCTCACTTACGCGTTGCGCGGCATCATCGCGTTTGAAATCACGCTGCGCGGGCCGGCGCGCGATCTGCATTCCGGCATTTTCGGCGGCGCGGTGGACAATCCGGCAATGGCCTTGAGCCAGTTGCTCGGAAAACTCCGCGACAAAAATGGCCGCGTTGCCATTCCCGGTTTCTACAATGATGTCGCGCCGCTTTCAACTTACGAGCGGAAGGAATTCAAACGCCTGCCCACCACCGACCGCGAACTCCGGAAAATGATCGGCGTGCCAGAACTTTTTGGCGAGCGTGGCTTCACCGCAATGGAACAGCGCAGCGCCCGGCCGACATTTGAAATCAACGGCCTGACCAGCGGCTATCAGGGCGAAGGCAGCAAAACCATCGTGCCGGCATGGGCGCGCGCGAAAATCACCTGCCGGCTCGTGCCGGACCAAAATCCGGCGCGCATCCGCAAAATTGTCTGCGGCCACTTGAAGAAAATCTGCCCGCCGACGGTGCGGCTGGAAATCGAGGCCGGCCACGGTGCGGAGGCGTATCTCGTCTCGCCCAAAAGCCCGCAGGCGCAGGCGGCGATGCGCGCGCTGCGCCAGGCGTTCAACCGCGAACCGGTTTTGTTGCGCGAAGGCGGTTCAATCCCGATTGTGAATGATTTCAAGAAGGTCCTCGGCGCGGACACGCTGCTGCTCGGTCTTGGCCTGCCGGAAGACAACGCCCATTCGCCCAACGAGAAGTTCGATCTGGACTGCTTTAAAAACGGCCAGCGCATGAGCGCATTCCTGTGGCAGGAATTGAGCCGGGCTTGAATCAACCGAAAACATTCAAGCAGCAGCAAATTAATTGCCGGCTTTATCCAGCATGGGCGAGTTGCGGATGACGACGCCGGACACATTGTCAAACTTTGACGCGGCCACGCCGGTGGCGAGTTGCGCCTTGAAGTTGTCAATTTCCAATCCGTTCACGTCCACACATTCGATGGCCGGGCGGAAATCATCCTTCATAAAGCTCAAGTTGATGTTTGCCAGTTCCAAGCCTTTGACGTGCCGCGCGAAAACTCCGTAGGCGGGCATGATGCCGCGCGGTTCGGGATAACCGGTGCCCAATTCCGGCGGCACCTGCGCCGCCAGTTCGGCGGTCCCGCCGCCATTGAAAATGAGCCGGATGTTTTCCAGCCGCAGACCTTCAATGGGCTGTTCCGGCAGCCCGGCAATCTGGATGCCACTCGCGCTGTCTATGCCGGTGGCGATGATATTGGAAATCAAAATGTTCCTCATCCGGCTGCTGGTCGTGAGATTCGGCGTGCGGTTGCGTTTGCCGGTCGTGATATAAATCGGATAGCTCGCCACGTCCATCATGGAAATATTTTTGATGGTGATGTTTTCCAGGATGCCGCCATCCACTTCCTCGAGAGCCAGCCCTTTGCAGCCGCGGAACGTGCAATTGTCAATGGTGCAATTGCGGAAGCCGCCGCTGGATTCAGTGCCGAATTTGATGCGCCCATTTCTGCCCCGGCCCTGTCGCATCGTGCCGTCGAGCAGCGTGCCTTCCTCGAAACCGGAAACCTGGCAGTTCACGATGGTCAGATTTTCCTCGATGACCGGCCGGCCCAGCGCGTAAGTGCTCTTGGGGCAAATGCCGTCGTCGTTGGGCGAATTGACGCGGCAATTGGAGACCATCGTGTTGCGGCAGCAATCAATGTCCATGCCGTCGCGGTCGGTGTCTATCGTCACGTTGTCAATCGTCATGTTGTCGCAGCCGGTGACGAGGATCGCAAAATGTCCGCCATGAAAAATCGTGACGTCGCGGATCAAAACATTTTTGCAAAGCTTGAGCGCGATGGCCTTGTTGCCGAGGCGGTCGGGCTGGGAATTGGCGCCGCCCGGACGGCCGGGGCCAGACGCACGGCCGGGCGGAAAATTGGTGCCGCGAGCGCCGGCAAATCCTCCGCCACCACCCAGGCGGGCTGGTGGAAAATTAGTGCCCATGTTGCCCCTCGGCGAACTACCACGGCCGGAAGCGTTCAATCCGCTTCTTTGGTCTTCGTTTCCGTCGCCGCGCGAAAGCGCGCCGCCATTGATCATGCCGTTGCCGCTGATGAAAACGTTGGTGAGATTTTCGCCCCAGATCAGGCTGTTATGAAAATAGGTGTGGCCGCCGTCCTGATAAGCGGGGCCGGCAAACGGCTCGGCCTCGTCGTAGGCGTTCATCGCCTGCGGCGCGCCGAGGATCACCGCACCGGCGTCAATGAGCAGATGGATGTTGCTCTTCAGACGAATGGAGCCGCTCAAATAAGTTCCCGCCGGAATTAGAACCGTGCCGCCGCCGGCCTGCGCGCACGCCTCAATCGTCTTGTTGATGGCCGGGCTGTCCAGGTTCGTGCCGTTGCCAACCGCGCCGAAAGCGCGCACGTTAAAGTTATTCTGGCCGGCGGCATCCGCCGCCTGCACAGCCAACACCACACTGGCACAAAGCCAGACAATATTTTTGATTTTCATTTTTATTTGGATTCCAACACCGGTGAATTGCGAATGACCAGGCCGGTGACAGCGTCAAACTTTGACGCGGCCACGCCGTCAGCGACTTGCGCCTTGAAGTTGTCAATTTCCAGTCCGTTCACGTCCGAGCAAATGATGGCCGGGCGGAAATCATTCGTCTTGAAGCTCAAATTGAAGTTCGCCATTTCCAGCCCCTTGACGTGCCGGGCGAACAGGCCGTAGGCCGGCATGACGCCGCGCGGTTCGGGATAACCCCAGCCCAGTTCCCTGGGCATATTAGCGGCGTCGTCCGCCGTGCCGCCGCCGTTGTTGACGATGCGGATGTTGTTCAGCCGGATGCCTTCCACCGGATGGTCGGGCAGCCCCATGATTTCGATGCTGCTCGTCCTGCCGACATTGTCCGCGATGACATCGGAAATGGAAATGTTCCGGCACACGCTGGCATTTGTCACCGCCGGACCGCGATCGCGTTTGCCGGTGGTGATGTAAATCGCGTAATCCGGCATGTCCATCATGGTCAGGTTGTTGATCGTGATGTTTTCCAGGATGCCGCCGTCCACTTCCTCCAGCGCCAGCCCGCGGCAATTGCGGAAGGTGCAGTTGGCCACGGTGCAGTTGCGGAACCCTCCGGTGGCTTCCGTGCCGAATTTAATGCGGCCATAATGACTGGCGCTTGGTTTCATCGTGCCATCGAGCAGCGTGCCCTCCTCGAAACCCGACACCTGGCAGTTCACAATGGTCAGGTTTTCGGTGAGCACCTTCCGGCCCAGGGCGAAGCTGCTCTTGGGACAAAGACCGTCGTCGTTCGGGGAATTGATGCGGCAGTTGGAAACCATCGTGTTGCGGCAGCAATCAATGTCAATGCCGTCGCGATCCGTGTCCATCGTCACATTGTCCACCGTCATGCCGTCGCAGCCGGTCACGAGGATGGCGAAATGCCCGCCGTGGAAGATGGTGATGTCGCGGATGAGAACGTTCCGGCATAGCTTGAGCGCGAGAGCCTTGTTGCCCAAACGGCACGGTGGATAATTCGTCTTCATCGGCACGTAATTGGTCGGGCTCCAGTTTAGAAAGCCGCACATCTGATCCAGCAGACGGTCGTTGCGCACCAGGCCGCCGCCGTTGATCATGCCGTGTCCGCTGATGAACACGTTCGTCAGGTTCTCGCCCCAGATGAGGCTGTTGTGAAAATAACAATGCCCGCCGTCCTGATACGGATTGTTCGTCCACGGCTCCGTCAAATCGTAGGCGTTCAAGTTTTGCGGCGCGCCCAGAATCGTCGCGCCCGAATCAACGATCAGATGGATGTTGCTCCGAAGATGAATGGAGCCGCACAAATAAGTTCCGGCGGGAACCAGCACCGTGCCGCCGCCCGCCCGCGCCGCGGCATCAATCGCGCGATTGATGGCCGTGTGATCCAGCGCTTTGCCGTCGCCCTTTGCGCCAAACGCGCGGACATTGAAAACCGTCTTGTCGCCCGGCTGGACCGAGCGGCAACCGACGGCAAGCGCCAAAACGAGGGTGGAGCAAAACAGGATGTGGAACAGCCGGGTCATTTTCATGGATTATTTCGCCGTGGTATAATGCATTGCGCGCAAAGCGTCAATACGCGAATTGGCAAAGTGACGCGAATGCGTGAATGAGCGGCCGCAAAATTCTTTTTCTCAAACGCACATAAAAAAGCGAGCCATTGCGTTTGGTATGTTGATGAGTCACATATCTGCGCCGGTTGCCACCTGGTGATGGCGCTGCATCTGCAGATCATGCCATTAAAAGCGGGGATACCTTTCGGCATCCCCGCGCCAGCAATTGGAATTATCCGGCGCCTACGGCGAGACCAGCAGGAAGAAGCCTGCCGGATTCACCCCTGGCGTGTTGGTGTAACTGAAGCTCCCGCCCGCGCCAAACACGTTCGTCCACACCGGCGTCCAATTGGTTATCGCCAGCGCCGCGTTCGTCGTCTCCAAGATCCGGTATTGCGCCCCGGGCGCCCCGTTCGTCCCGCTGATCACAAACATCCCGCCAGTGATCGCCCCGCCGCTGATGGTCACCGGCGCCCCCGACACCACCGTGCCCGTCACGGTGATGGTCCCGTTCCCGCCAGCCCCAAGGCTGTTGCTCCAAACCAGTCCCGGACTCAACGCCGGCAGGTTGGTCGCGCTGAAACTGCCTGAATAAAAGGCGGACGAGTTGGCCTTGAACAATTGGAAGGTGTCGCCCGAAGCCAGCGGCGCATCCCCGGCAACCGTTGTCACGTTCAGCGTCCCGCCATAAACAATCGCCACACAGGTTATCTGGTCGTTGGTGTGGATGTTGTGCGACACCGCCAGGGTGGTGGTGCTGCCAGTGCTTAAGGTCAGCCCGTTGGCTATGGTCAACACTGTCCCGGCCGCGCTGGCGCCTTGTCCGGGAACCACGCTGCCGCCAGTCTGAATCGCTGCCGCGCCGCCGATCGTGCCGCCGCCGGACAACGTGCCTCCATTGCCAACGGTGACCGCGCCAGTCCCAATCGTCCCGCTGACCAGCAATGTCCCGTTGGACACTGTCACCGGGCCATTGCCAGCCGTGCCGCTCACCTGCATCGTTCCGCCAGCAACAGCCACCGCCCCATTGCCAACCGTGCCGCTCACGATCAATGTCCCGTTGCTGACCATGGTGGTGCCGGCGTAAGTATTGGCCGTCCCGCGTATTCTGACGATACCGCCATGCGTCGCATCACCCACGGTGATTCCCGCCGTGGTGTCAGTGCCATTGGCTCGAATGCCACCCGTGAAGTCCACCTCGCCGCCAGTCGCAGCCACCAAAGTCACGCTCTTGCCCTTGTTGGCCGTCCAGCCCAGGATGATCGGATTGGCGTAGGTGTTGGTCCCGCTCGTGTTCTGCCCGCCGATCGTCATCGTTCCAGTGTTCGTGAATGTCACATCGCCATCCGACACATTGTTTGTCAGATTCGCGGGTATCGTCAGGCCGCCGGTGAGATTGTTGGCATCACCCAGATACACCGCCGCGTTGTAGCTGTTGTTCGTCGCCGTCAGCACTCCCGCCTCCAGCGTGTAACCGGTTCCGTAAAAGATGTTCGTTGCCGCGCCCAGAACAAACAAGCCCTGGCCAAGTCCGGTCCCGCCCGGATAGTTCGTCAGCGCGTAGCTGTTGTCCAGCACCAGCGTCCCGTTCGCCACGTCATATTTGAAAGCATCACCCGTGTTGGCCTTCACCGACACGCCCTGTAGCGTGACTGTCGTGCCGTTGTTGACAAACAATTCCAAGGATCCGTTGGACGTGTTGCCCAGGTTGCCCGTGACGGTCACCTTGCCGCCGCCATTCATGTTCAATGAGTTGCCCCAATTCCCCACCGTGATCGAGGAGATCGTCACAGCCGGCCCACTGGACAATGTGTTGATGTTGAGGCTGGCAAAAGGCGTGTGGGCCGTGTCCGCCCTCAAGTTGATGGCTCCCAATGACAGCGTATAAGTGCTGTTGCCAGTCACATTGATGGTCTGATCCGCACTGCTCGCGGAGGCCAGCGCGCCGGACAATGCCAGCGTGTGGCCTGCTGCGCTCGTCAGCGGACTGGCATCAAAGTTCAAAGTGTCCGGGGCGTTCTGCAACGCCAGGCTCGCCGGCGCAAACGTTGTGTTGGCATCCCCGCGCAGTTGCAATGTGGAGCCGCTGTTCAACGTCAGCGCACTGCCGCTCACCGCGTTGGAGTTCGCCAGTTGCAGGATGGCATTGCTGATGACCATTGTCGGCCCGCTGTAGGTGTTGCTGCCCGCCAGGGTCACCGTGTTTGTCCCCGCCGCAATCACCCCGCCGACGCCGGACACGTTGGTGTTCATCACGAGGTTGCCCGACGCCGCGTTGATCGTTTCCGTCCCGCTCAACACCACCGGCACCCCCAGCGTCTCCACGTTCGCCGAGTTGTTCGTCACGCTCCCCGTCAGCGTCAGCGTGTTCGCCGCATTCATGATCGTGAACGCACCCGCCGTCACGTCAAAGGTCAGCGACGCGATGCTGTAGTTGGTGTCCATGTTCGGCGACAACCTTGTCAGGCCGGCAAATACCAGACTGTCACCCACATATCCCGGCGCAGACCCGCTCACCCAGTTCTGATTCGTGCTCCAGTTCCCGGCCGAGCCCAAGCCATCCCATGTCTCGGTGGAGGGCACCACTGTGAAGGTGATGGCGAAAGCGCCCGTCAGGTTATTGCCGTCCGTCGTCGCCACAGGCAATGTCACAACTCCGAGAGCCGTGGTCACCGGAACCATGACGCTGTTGGTCCAAACAGCGGTTGCCCCAACCCGCTTCAGGGTCACCACGGATTGTCCAAGCGAAGTCCCATCCACGGTGACGCTGCTGATTGTCGGGCTGGAGCCATTCGTCACGGTTACAGTGATGAGCACGGTCCCGTTGCGCAATGCGTTTGTCGAGGGGGTGGCGTAACCGCTCGCCGTGGGCGGAATGTTCACGGAATAGTGCAGGTTGATCGAGTTGCCCGATTTCACAAGCTGATAGTGCGCCGCATTGAGGGGCGCCACATCCCAGACGGGCATGGTATTCAGCAGGCTGCCGGAGATGGAGCTGGCGGCCATCAGGACATAATCATTTCCAGAAGCATCCAGACTGTCCGAACTGCTTGGCGCTTTGATATGGATGTAATTGTTCGACACCGTCAAAGCCCCGCCGATGGAGATCTGGTCATTGACCCCATTGTAAGTGTCGCTTAAATAGAAACCGGCCTTTGCGCCACCGGCCAGAGCGAGTCCGCCGGAGCTAAAGGTCAAGGTGCCAACCTGGGTTGCCCCTTCCATGCTCGGAGCAATGATTGAACCGCTGGCAGCCCCCAAGGCGCCGCCCAGCGGCGTATTCACCGTGCCAAGGCCAGACAGAGACTGGTTGGCGACCAGGACAGGAGAGGCCAGCGCGGAAACATCCAATGTTCCACCGGCGGCCACAACAATATTGGACGAATTATTGATGGAACCGCCGCTGGCCAGTTGCAGCGTCCCGCTGTTGATGATCGTATTGCCCGTATAGGTGTTCACAGCGGCCAATATGTTTGTGCCCGCGCTGGTGAATGTCACTCCGCCGCTGCCCACCGGACCGATCGTTGCCGTGGCCGTCGCCGTCCCGGCCCGCGCACCCACGCCAGAGGCGCCGCTGCCACCGATGAGGGCAACCGTTGGCGCGTTGGTATAGCCCGATCCGGGACTGGTAATGGTGACACCGGTGATGGTGCCGGTCGCCGGATTGAACGCCGCTATCGCCGCAGCGCCCGTCCCGCCGCCGCCTGAAATGACCACGACCGGAGCCCCAATATATCCGGTCAGCGTGCCTCCGAGCGCGATGCCCGTCACTCCGCTGCCGGAGGGCGTCTGTAGGGCGGAGGCGATCGTCGCAATGAATCCTCCGTTGTCAATGGTGTTCACGCCGCCCGCTTCAATGTAAGTCGTCACGCCGCCCGAAATTAGGGTGCCACTTGCCGTCGCGGCCAACGTGCCGCCGTTCAAAGAGAAAACCTGGGACGAAGTCGTCCCGGCATTCGTGATATAGGAAGTGTCCAGCGCGCCGCCATTGGCCAGCGACAGCGTGGCGATGTCATTTGCATTATTCACCCCGTTCAGATAAATGCCACCCCCCACAGGAGTCGAAAACAAGGAGCCGGCACCGGAGACGTTGATTGAGGCATACGCGTTCGGAAAGCCGTTGACCGCCACCGGGCCGTTGGTCACCGAACCCACCGTGAGCGTTCCGCCCGCCGTGACGTTGATCTGGGACGTTTCCTGATTGGTGCCACCGTTGCCATAATTGAGGCTCAACCCGCCGTTTGCATTGGTGGCTAGAATGGTTCCGTTATGGAGGGCGTTTGCCACCGTAAAAGTGCCGCCTGCCACATCCAGCACGCTGCTGGCACCCGCGCCATAGTTTGCCGCGCCGTTGCCGCCCCAGCCAAACTGCACTCCACTCGAGCCGGCAGCGCTAAACGTGCCGTTATTGTAGAAATAACCGTAGGCACCGGCGCCGTCTCCAAAGTCCGTATTGACAGCTCCGGCACCAAAAGTAAATGTGCCGGTGTTGTAAATGGCGGCGCTGGCACCGGTGGATTTGGCAATAAGCGAAGGACCATCGTTGTTCATGTCCAAAATGCCGGCATTGTTAATCACAGCCACACTGTTGGCGACATTTCCCATGTATAGCCTGACAGTCGTGCCAGCGTTATTTTCAAAATCAGCCCCCGAACTGATGGACAGGGTTGCCAGGTTTGTGGAGTTGCCAATGATCACGTTGCCATTGGCATTGTCCGAATCTGTCGTCGTGCCGGCGATGATATTCAATGCGCCGCCGCTGACGTTCATGACACCCGACAAAGTGGTGCTGTTGTCGGAAATGGCCACCGTGCCCGCGTTGACGGTGAGCGCACCCCCGGTGTTGTCGCCGGAAATAAGCAGCGCGCCCGCGTTGACGGTCGTCGCGCCGGTGTAAGTGTCGCTGCCGGAAAGCAGGGTCGTGCCCAGGCCGTTCTGGGTCAAACCACCAGCGCCGGAAACAACGCCGCTCAAGTTGTTGGTCGTTGCGGATGAATCTGTCAACGTCAGCAGGTGGCCGCCATTGTCAACGGTCTTATCAAGCACAAGATTGCCCGAAGCCGCATTCAAAGTCACCGCCGCGCCCAGCACCACGGGCACATCCACCAGTTCGCTGCTGGTAGAATTGTTGGTCACACTTCCCGTCAACGTCAGCGTGGAACTGGGATCGGTGATGCTGAAGGCCCCGGCCGTCGGGTTGAAGGTCAGCGACGTCAAGGAGTAGCTGCTGTTCATGTCCGACGTCAGTTGCGTGGTCCCGGAAAAAATCACAGGAGCTCCCGATGAGCTTGGCGGAACCCCGCTAAACCAGTTCGGCCCCGTGCTCCAGTTGTTGTCCCCGCCCAATCCCGTCCAGACATCAATCTCGCTGACGGTCAAATTAATGGTGCCCGAACCGAGCTCACTCTGGTTATCCGCGGCATAAACGGTCAGGGTCTGCGGGCCATACGAAGTCGTGTTCGCCACGGTGTAGCTGTTGGTATAGACATTGGCAACCGATGACAAATACAGCGTTATTATCGTGTTCGGCACGCCGGCGATCGCGCTCACGTCCACCGTCACACTATTCGGGTTGACCGGGTAAGATTGCGCGGTCACTGTCGCAGTGATGGTGATGGTCTGGTTGAGTCCCACCGGATTGGGGCTGGCCGAAGCCGTTATCGTCGGCGCGCCGTAGATGATGCTCAATGTGTTCGTGGCGTAGGTGGTGTTGGCAGTCGGCGTCGCATTGTCAACCGCGATGACGATGTTGGTGACACTGCCGACGGAAACCCCCGCGCCAATCACCACGCTGTTGGTATAGACATTCGGAGTGGCCGACAACACCAGCGGCAGTGTGGTTATGCCCGACCCCGGCTGCCCTGTTCCCGCCAACTGGCTCACATCCGCCGTGATGCTGGCTATCGGGTGCCCGTTGGTCACCACGGTGGCGCTGATCAACACTGTTTCATTGGGATATGCGGGATTCGGATTGGCTCCCACCCCATAGATTATCGGTCCCGCGCCCGTCACATACTGCAACGACACAGCGTTGCCCGAAACTGCAAGCGCATACTGGCCCGGGTTCGCCGGCGGGGCATCCCAGACCAGCGAGGGGGAGCCGACGACCGTGATCGAACTCGCATTGGTAATCAATACGTAGGTGCCAAAACCAAGATTCAACGATGCGCTCGGTGCCTTGAGATGAAAGACGGCGGAATTCAACGTCAGGGCACCATTCACCACAATCTGATCGTTTGTTCCGAGGTTGGTGCTGACATTAAAAGTGAGCGCCGAGCCTGCGGACAAGGTCAGGTTGCTGTTGAGAGTCAACACCGTTCCCGGCGCGCTGACACCCGCTCCGGGGGCGATGTTGCCGCCAGCCTGATTCGTGACAATGCCGGCAATCGAGCCGCTGCCGCCCAAGGTGCCGCCGCTGACAGTTGTGACGCCGGTGTAAGTGTTCGTGCCGGCAAGTATCAGCGTGCCGGGGCCAATCTTTGTGAGGCTGCCGGATCCGCTCATCACGCCGGAGTAAGTGTTGGTGCTGTTGTTATTGCCCACGCTCAAAGCCACCGCCGCGCCAGCGGAGTTTGTGAGCACCAACCCGTTCGCGCCGCTCAACCCGCCCAATGTTGCGGCGGTGAGTGTGCCGAAGCTCAAGGTTCCGGGCAGGCTGTAATTGAGCGCGCTGTCCTGCAACGCCAGCGCGTTGTTCAACTGGAGTATGCCCTTGGTGATGTAGGTCGGACCGCTGAAGGTGTTCGCCCCGCCCAATTGAATGGGTCCGCTGGGTGCGGTTCCCAGCGTGGAACCGGCGGTCAGGCCGACCGGATAGGCGCCATTGTCCGCGATGACGGAATTGACGACAACGCTGCTGCCGGCGGTGGAATTGTTGTTAATGACAATCAGATCGGCAACGCCGTTGGCATTGGTGGCGGCATTTCCAGTGGCCAGGGCGGCGATATTTGCCGAGGTCAGGGTGCCGCCGGTGATGGTGGCGGTGCTGGCCCCAACCGTGCTGTTCGCCAAAATACCTCCAGAGTTGATCGTATTGACACCAGACAGGGTGAGCGTGAGCGGTCCCGCCGCGACGAAACGCAATGAATTGATTGTGAAAGTGGCGGGGGTGTCATTTGCCGTCACTGTGACATCGGCGGTGGATGTGGTAAAAGTATTAGCGGCGAAGTTTCCATTCGTCGTCGTCGCCGTGGTCGCCCCAGCCGCCAACACCCAATCACCCTGGCTGCTGGTGGCATAGCCCAGAACCGTCGAGCCGGGAAAACCGTAACACTGAATGGAGTTGCCAAAAGTCGAGGCACCGCTCCTGATTGTGACATCCACCATCGAACCGGCGTTGCGGCTGACCGCCGTGAAACTTATGGAGACTCCCGAAGAAGAGCCGCGTGTTCCGTAGGTCATGATGTCAGAACCGGGATTCATCGTGAGGGTGGAGAAAGTTTGGGTGTGGTTGCCGGTGGTGGCAGTGCCCGTAATCGTCATCGTGTTGTTGCCCGTCAGCGTCAGCGTGACATTGCCGCCAAAGAACGGATTGGCGTTCGCTTCGGAGGTGTTGCTCACAAGCGCCATACCCAAAAAACTGTTATTGAGCACCACCCCAGCGCCCGCAGTGGAAGCCGCCACTCTGCCGGTCTCGTCGCTGGAGAAATTCACGTTTAACGTGCCGCCGCCCTTTACCGTCAACACGCTTGTGTTCATGACCAGGGCGTTCACGCCGTTCAAGGCCACAGTCCGGCCGCTGGCGATGTTCCACGTCTGATTGCCGCCGAGCGTCAATGGCGCGCCAATGGTCAAATTCTGGGTCGCGGCGGAATTATTAATTCCCAGTCCGCTGACACCATTGAGAGTCAAAATGTTTGCCGCCGTTCCATCGGTGATGCTCACGGCGCCACCAGGGTTGGCAATCAGGATTTCGCCGATGGTCAGCGGGCCGCCAACGGCGACGGTGTTGGCCGCCGTCACGGTGCTGTCCCACTCGCCGATGTCGCCGGGGCCGGGAGGACCGGCGGGCGTCGTGCCGCCGGTGGTTGTCGCCCAACTCGCGCTGGAGTTGATGGCGGTGGCGTTGTTCTCTTTGAAGTAGGTCGTCTGCGCCTGCGCGCCCAGCACGCCCGCCAGCAAGAGCAGGATGTTAATTTGAAGGATTGAGTTCCGAGTGGGGGTCAGTTTCATTTTCATAAATCAAAGCAATTGTCATTAAATATTTTACATATTATCGCAGACAAGAATGTTCGACATTCGCAGAGGTTCACGATTTTGTCAAATCAATTAGCCGATTGATTAACAATAAGGTTGCAGATCGAGCAAACCTTCAGGAAAACTGCGCATTCATTGGCAAATACTCCAAATATATTTGCGGTTTGCGGAAAAAGTTTGCCAATCAGACAGTCCCAAAATCAGGCGCGCGCGCCAGCTTGCAATGGCACCGTGACACAAAAAAAGAGCGCGCCAGATTTTGTCCGGCGCGCTCTGATTTTGTCAGATTCGGAATTTGAGTTTAGTCGGCGGTCAGGCTGGCTGGATTGCTCCAGTCACTTACGCCAGCCGCGCCCAGCACGCTCACATCAATCTTGTAGCTCACTCCCGCCGTCAGGTTGTCGAAGGTGTGGGTGGATGCCGTGTCCTGCTCGACCACCGGCACCGCTCCGGGCGTGTTTGGCATCAGGCGGAAGTTGTAATTGGCCGCGCCAAAAACCGGGTTGACCCTGGCCACCAACTGGCTCAATTGCGGGCCGTGGCTGACCGTGAGGCCTTGCGGCTGGGGCATCGGGCCGATGGGGGTGCGCACCGGCTTTTGAGGCGGAAAACCGCTCAAGATCAGGTTTGTCATGCTGCCCTTGCACGCGATGGCCACATAGGCCGCAAGCTGGCGCATGAGGTTGTTGGCCACCAGGCGCAGGTTGTTCTTGTTGATGGTGGCTGCCTGACCTCCGTTCACCATGGCGGCAATGCCATCGGACAGGTTGTCCAGCGAGAGTTGAACCTCCGCCAGCGGCGGTGTGGGAGTGGTGTAGATCGTGGCGTTGTCGGCCAGCGCCGTCAGCACCACGCTCGAATTGTTGAGAAACAGCGAGTCGCCGTTCTCACCTATCCATCCGGTTAAGGGCTTGACGATCATAAGGATGTCCTCCCGTTATATGTGTTTGTTTTCATTTTGTCTTTTTTGTTTTTCTTTAACTTTTTATTTTTGTTGTTGTTTCACACTGACACATGGCTCTTAGCAAGGGGTGTGCCAAGCAATTCTAATCACTATGAATTAGGAACAATTTGACTTAATAGTATATGATTAACATATCTACAATTCATCTTAAAATATGCATTATCCCTTGCAACCAAAGGGTTAAGGCCCATTCCGGCGTGGAGCGGGGAAGGGATTGGAGCCAATTCCTGACAGACGCCGGACATTTCCGTGGATACGTCCGACCCTGCCTGACAAGGGGAAATCATTGCCGTATATCCGGCAAATATTTCCCAATGACAGGAAATCTACGCCCGATATCAGGCCCGCGGTTCCCATATCACTGAAACCCATACGGAATATCCGGCAGGCATTTCCGTATATTCGGAACTGGATTCCGGATATTAGGAATCCAATTCCCGATATTCGGAAATGCGTGGCCGATATATCGGGACCTTGTTTGTATGTCAGGAAATGGCCGTTTGATGGCTGCAATCGGGTGCAAACTACTCGCCTTGTGAAATTCAGATGCAGGTGGACAGGAACTCTTTTCCGGTATTCATTTTGCGATGGATGATTGGGAGCGCGGGTGTCCTCATCCACGCCCATGTCGCCGACTTGCACCTTGTTGGGGATGCCGCCGAGGGCGATGACGGCCCAGTTCTCAAATTCAAACGGCGGGATGACGCGCAGCTTCTCCACCGTCCACGGCAGGTCGCGGACGACGAAGCCGCGTCCGGCGCGCCAGAGCG
>Ga0302319_10005125_pt1 | contig 26495 bp, 29 predicted proteins | sample Bog_T0_2_FD_203319 | JGI IMG/M metagenome (GOLD analysis project Ga0302319, IMG submission 203319) | Peat permafrost microbial communities from Stordalen Mire near Abisko, Sweden - Bog_T0_2 | ecosystem: Environmental > Terrestrial > Soil > Wetlands > Peat | place: Sweden: Abisko, Stordalen Mire... | reverse complement strand
GCGCCGAATGGCGGCGAGTTCGTCCTGCGTGATGCGGGAAGGGGTTGCCGTGAGACGAGCCTTGGACGTCGTCGCAACCAAATGTGACACGGCCCAGCAGGGCTTGGTGCAGCCGTTCTCCGGACTTGGCGCGATCGATACGGCCAGATCGGGGATGATCAGGGCGGCGTCATCGGTCAGCGGCACCAGGATCGCATTCGGATAGCCGGGCGCGAACAGTCCATCGTCTTCCACAACGACGGCCGGACGGCGCTTGTTCGGCTCTTTGGGCAAAGCATCGCCGCGCCAGTCGGCCAGCACGATCTGGCCGGCCTGGAAGATCAGAGGCCCGTTAGCCGGCATCGGCGCGCGGCGTGCCCCAGCCTGCGTAGAACGACCGTGCTTCTGGCGAGTTGGCAACATGTCCGCCGACTCGCTCGCTGGCCTCGCGGATGCGGGCGCGCCGGGCATCGCGTGCCGCCCGGGTTACGAGGTCACGCACGAGGGTCGAAAGCCCGATGCCGCGAGCCCGCGCCTGCGCTTCGAGTTCGTCGCGCACATCGTCGTCCAGCCTGATCGAGATTGGGACACCCATCACCGAACTCCAACGCCACGTTCGTACACTACAGCGATGTAGCGCGACAATGCAATACAAAGCTAGCCGCGGCGCGGCGTGCGCCGATTTATCCGGCAGTCTTTCGCTATGCCCTGGACGGAGGGGCGAACCGGGCACCATGCCTCGTGCTCCTGCGCGATCGGGCCGCGGGCGGCTGGGGGCGTGCTGGACTCCAGCTTCCGCATCTACAGGACGACGGGACTGCGCGAGGTGGACGCCCCGGTGTTTCCGCGCATCCCGGCGTTCTTCATTGTCAACGCGGGTGAACTTGATCGCGAAGAAGGCGGTCGGGGTGATCCTGGCTGAATGAGGGCGAGTCGTTACCCGACTTTAACCTCACTGGTGGTTCAATGCCTGGATGAACCACCGCGCCGTTGCCATTGGCGCCCCGACTTTCGCTGTGCTGGCCCTGGGGTTGGTATGGACGTTGTCCTCGCCGACCGGGCCACTGCGCTTAGGATGGCTCTGGCAATCCGCAGCCACCGCTTGGCCACGATTGCGCTTCTGGCCTCCTTCGGGCAGGCATGGCAAAGACGCCCTCGTTCGAGGGGAAATTTTGACGATGAGTAAGCCGGGAGCGACGAAAGCTGCCAAGTCGCCGATCCGCAAGCACCTGCACTATGGTGACAACCTGGACGTCATGCGAGCCATGCCGGACAACTTTGCCGATCTGACGTATCTCGATCCGCCATTTAACTCCAACCTCGACTACGCCGTGCTGTTCACGGAAGACGGCATTGCGCCGGACGAAGCACAGATGACCGCGTTCAAGGATACCTGGACATGGGGGCTAGAGGCGCAGTCCGTCTACGAGGACTTGCAAGAGGTTCCGAACCCTCGGCTGGTGAACCTGATCAACGCACTGCATCTAGGGTTGGAACGAACGCCGATGCTGGCCTACCTGGTGAATATGGCGATCCGCCTCGTCGAGATTCGTCGGGTTATGAAGGACGATGGATCGATCTACATTCACTGCGACCCGACCGCGAGCCATTACCTCAAAATGCTGATGGATTCAATCTTTGGGCCGCAGGCGTTCAAGAGCGAGATCATCTGGCGGCGCACTGGTTCGCACAATAAGGCGCGCCGCTGGGCTCCAATCCATGATACGATTCTCTTCTACACGAAGTCGGAAACTTACACCTGGAACAACCCCCGACGGCCTTACATGATGGGTCACGTTAAGACCTATTTCGTGGCTGACGGGAGTGGCGGTTACAAGACCAACTACTATGGCAATGTCCTGACCGGATCGGGCACGCGGAACGGCGAAAGCGGGCAGCCTTGGATGGGCTTCGACCCCACGTCCAAGGGCCGGCACTGGGCGGTGCCAGGTGCTATCTGGGAGGAGGTGGGCGCCGATCCGAGCGGACTGACACAGCACCAAAAGCTTGATCTGCTGTATTCGAAAGGCTTCATCACAATCACGCCCGGGCAAATGTGGCCACTGTACGAGCGAACCATCCAGCCTGGCGAGGGGCCGGCCACCTCTGATCTCTGGACATTCCAACCGTATACTGAAGGCACGGTCTTTGGCGCCAAAGACGGCATCGATGCCGATGTTCGCTGGATGTCTCCGCAAGATGGCGAGCGGCTTGGCTACCCGACGCAAAAGCCTGTCGGGCTCCTCAAGCGGATAATCATGGCCTCGTCAAATCGGGGCGATGTGGTGTTCGATCCGTTTTGCGGTTGCGGAACAACGATTGCGGCAGCGGAAGAACTGACGCGCGACTGGGTAGGTATTGATATTTCTCCCTTTGCAATCGGGCTAATCCGCAAACAGCGACTGGCTCCTCTGAAGTATCTCAAGGAAGGTGTCGACTACGACGTCACGGGCCTGCCGACGACGTTGGCGGGAGCAAAGATGATGTGGGGCCAGGATCCCAAGGCGTTCGAGATCTGGTGCCTAACGGAGTTGGACGGAATCCCCAATGAAAAGCGTGGCGGCGACAAGGGTATTGACGGCCGCATCGGATTCAAGGCGGACGGCAAGAAGACCCAGTTCGCTGTCGTGTCTGTGAAGGGTGGCAAACTGAAGGCCGACGACGTCCGATCGCTCGCGCATGTAGCGCAGCGCGAGAAGGCATCATCTCTTGGCTTTGGTGTGCTGGTGTCAATGGAGGAGCCGACGCAGGGTATGAAGACAGACGCGGCTTCAGCCGGAACGGCCACCTTCAACGATAAAAAATACCCTTTGATTCAGTGGCTCACCGTAGGGGATATGCTGGCAGGGAAGCGCCCGAACCTTCCCCTTATCGATCGGACAGTCGGGTATGGGAGCAAAACGTCAAAGGCAATCTCCGGCCAGCAGGACGATATGCTGTAGGTCGAAACCGGTCACACCGCGCCCGATCCGGTGGGCGGGCCGCAATGGCCGATGGCACTGACGCTCATATTCCAGCGGCAGACGCAGGGCGGGAGTGTTTGCCATCCAAGGCCGAAGGCTGATCGGCGAGCCAATAATTGGCGGAGAGGGAGGGATTCGAACCCTCGGTACCCGTAAGAGTACAACGGTTTTCGAGACCGTCCCGATCGACCGCTCCGGCACCTCTCCTGCGCTTCGCCAGCGGTGCCGGGCGTTATAGGGGCGCGCCAAGCACCCCGCAACCGGAACCGCCCCGGGGTTCAGGAACGGCAGGCAGGCGCCATGCCGGCCAGACACCTACGGGGCCAGCATATCCGCAATCCCATCGGAAAGCTGGGCGACGGCGGTGCTCATGGCGCTGACCAGGCCGGGTGTGCCCGCGCTGGGCGGCGTCACCGCAAAGCGGAAGCCGCGGGTCGTGACGTTGCGTCCCTGGCTGACCGAGGCCTGGGCCACCAGCACCACCGCGCCGGCGCGGTCGGTGTCCATCCGCTCCAGGTTCACCGCCACCATGGTGTCGGACCCGGGGCTGATCGCGCCATTCTCCGGCAGCACGGTGCTGCCCGGCAGCCGCTGCGACAGGTTCTCCACCAGCACCCGGCTTAGCATCGCGTCCAGCGGCTCGCCCCACCAGTCGTTCCCCAGCACGTCCAGCCGGAAATCCTCCGACGACCGCACGATCTGCGACCGCTCCAGGTAGCGCGCCAGCCCGACGCTGCGCAGCTCGATCGTCTTGGGCGCACCGCTGCGCGTCGCCCCCGGCAGCGGCATCAGCGTGTAGAGGTTCGGGTTGGGTGAGGCGCAAGCGGCCGGCAGAGCGGCAGCGAGCAGCATCAGCGTCCGGCGGGGCAGCATGGTTTCAGGGTCCCTGGTCGGTGCGGGGCGGCGAGGCAGCGCCGGGTGGCGGTCCGGGTCGAGCACGCAGTATCGGCGAGCCGGGCGGTATTCCCCGGATCGGGTCGTTCAGGCGAGTCGGTCCTCCATAGCCCGCTGCCCTTGAGCCGGGCAACCGGCTGGCACGCGTCGGGGTGGCACGTCCTCGCCGCGCGCTGGCGGATGGGCGCGCGGCGAGCACGGAACGGGGGCGAACGAGCGGTTGCGGGGCCAGTGCTGCTTCGGTATAGCAGCGCTTCGTCGGAGCCGACGTAGCTCAGCGGTAGAGCAACTGATTCGTAATCAGTAGGTCCACGGTTCAAATCCGTGCGTCGGCACCACTTCCGGCCTTTCCAGAAATCCCCGCATCAGGAGCGTCTCCGGCTCTCAGGTGAGGCGCTATTCCTGCCCCAGGTCTGGTATTGCAACGGGCGCGATCACCGCGAGCGGCGTGCCGCGCTCAGGGGTAGACCTTTCGCGCACCCTGCCAGATCTCAATTTCCTGAATATCCGCTCGCTGCATCTGCCGCCGTTGCATCAGCAGCGCCAGCCCAAGGCTGACGGCGCTGTCCACGGCTGGGGCTTTGATGTCCTCCGCTGCCGCGATCCGGTCCATTTGATCCAGGAAATAGCACCGAAATTCCTGCATGTTTCCCGTCCCGATGCTCGACGAATCCGAAACCGTTCCACATGACTGCGTGGCGACTGCGAACAGATTGCATTGCCGCAACGCGCGCCCTACGAAGCATTTCACCCCGTGAGCGCGGCTGGTCGGCCCCGGTCGCACCGGCGACAGCGATCAGACGACGGCCTCCACAGGCTCGTCGCGTGACTTGGGGTGCGCCGCCATGCTGCGCAGTTGGCCGAAGGCCACGCCGATCAGCAGTGCCAGGGCCGCATCGGTGATCTCCGCGGAGCGGCCAGGCAGCCAGACCTGCGCAAAGCTGGTGGCGAACAGCAGCAGGGCGGTCAGCCCGGTGCCGATCGGCAGCGGAACCTCCGCACGCCGCAGCAGCCATATCAGCCCGCCATAGAGCGCGGTCTTCTCGAACGCGTTCTGCGTCGCGATGCCGGTATAGCCGCGCACGAAAGACGCGAACGGCACCCAGCCGAAGCTGCGCGGCGTTGCGCTGAAGACGTAAGGCTCCAACCGCAGGGCCGCGATCAGCGCGGCCAAGGCAACGGCCGCAACCCCGAAGCGCCAGCGCCGGCCGGGCACCGGCACAGCCCACAGCGCGCCGGCGATCGCTGCCCCGCCGATGTCGGCGAGCCCCGGCGGCTCGCCGGAAACCGCCACCCGGGCCAGTTCCTCGCACCCGGCGAGGGCGAGCAGCGCGAACGCCGCCAGCCAGCGGCGGCCGCGTCCGCTCAGCGCGGCAACGATGCCGGCGACCAGCAGCCAGACCGCGGCATGGCGGGCGAAATCGTCCAGCGGCGGGATCGGCGCCGCAAGCACCCGGTCGAGCGCGCGCCAAACGCCAGCCAGGTTGGTTCCCGGCACGAATGGATACAGCCGCCAGCCAAGCCATGCGACCAGCACGACCGCCGCGTCCGGCTGCGCACGCAGCGAATCGATGACCGGCCCGCGCAGCCGGGCAACGACCGCCGCCAGCACCGCCCCGAACGCAGCGCCGCCGCCGTTGGCGTAGACATCGCCCATCGAGGTCACCCGGCCGGCGTCGCTGAACTGGGCAAGCTCGACGCAGGCCGACAGCAGCGCGCCGCCCACGCTCGCCAGCAGCACGCGCACCACCCCTGGCACACGCGGCGAGACGGCCAAAACCGCCAGCGCCCCGAACGGCATGTAGGCCAGGATATTGGCCAGCAGGTCGTCGCCGCCGTCCCAGACCCGCCACGTGCTCAGCAGATAAATCACGGCTGCGCGTGGATCGCCGCGAGGGGCGAAATCGAACGGGTACAGCGACCCGAACAGGATGCCGGCGACGACGATCAGCAGGGCAAAGCGGGCGCGCGCCGGCAAACCCGGGGCGGAGCGCCCGATGGCGGCGGACCCCTCAGGCGAGTTCGAGCTGATCCGGCGTCCCTGCCAGCGCGTGCGTCGCAACGCCTTGCGGCGTCAGCAGCAGCGAATCGACCTCCGCGATCGAGCCCTCGTCCTCGCCGGTAAGGTAGCCAATGACCTCGGCGCCGCGCACCAGCCCGGCGGCGACGCTTGCGAGTTCGGCGGGGCTGGAGACGCCGATCCGGTCGTGGACGTGCTGCCAGCGCTTGTCCACGCCGGTGGTGATCGTCTCCGACGGCGCGTGGCCGGTCATGTGGTCCTCGGACACGCCCTCGATCATCGCGCAGACATTGCCCCGGCCCGATCCCTGGCTCAACACCAGGCTACGGCCAGCGCGATGCAGCACGTAGGAGGGATGTTCCGCGCGGGGTGCGTATAGCAGGCGGCCGGACAGCCCCTTCCAGATCTTCACCGCCACAACCGCCGGCACGCCGGTCACCGGGCAGCACAGGCCGATCATCATCTGCACGTCGGCCGGCCGGCTCCAGTTGCGCACCAGCGCGCCGATGACTGCCTCGCCCAGCAGGTCCGGGGTGCGCTTCAGCGTCTCGGCCGCCGAGGGCGACATGGCCAGATTGTCGGCGTTGGCGCGCCAGGCGGAGCGGCCCAGCGCCTCCACCGCATCGCCGCCATGGCAGCGGGGTGCCGCGCCGATCTCGGCCAGCAGCCGGCCCAACGCCGCTTCGGTGCCGCCGTAGGCCTGGGCGCGGCCGACCACCAGCTCGGCCACCGCCGCCAGCGCCTCCGCGTCGTCGCCGCCATCCGGAACGGACAGCGGCTGCCGCAGCACGTCGATCGCGGCCTTGGCGAGACCTTCCGGTCCCGCACCGGCGGCCTCCGCCAGCGCGTGTTCGAATTGCAAGGACAAACGGGAGACGGGGAAACCAAGCACCGAGAACCGGCCGGCGCACATCATAGCCGCCGGAACCGGGCCGCGCAGCCGATGTAGTTTCACCTGGCGTCCGGTCGAAAGCGTCTGCGCGGCGCGATAGACGTGGCGATCGCTCGCCATTGCCACGCCGTATGCGTTCGCGATTGTGACCTGGATCGTCATGGGCTGTTCGGCGCTCTCACATTGCCGTGATGGGTTATAGGTCAATGCTGGCACATCACACCAGAAAAATTGCTGGCCGCTCCCGTGAAACGCGAACTGCCCAGCGGATAGGCGGAATCGGAGAACGAATGGCGGCAGTATGCGCAGACTGGGGGCAATTTCACCGCCGCACGCGGAAAGCGCGGCGCCAAGTCCTGGCATAGTCCTTGCTGATAGGATCACCAGTCCCGTCCCGCACAAAGATGGACGGACTGGAGTTCGGTCGTACGCACGATCCAAGGGGAAGCAGGAACACGCATGGCATTCACGAACAATTCGGTCACGCGCCGCGGCCTTGGCAGACTGGGCGCCGCCGCCGTTGCCGTCGCCGCGATGGGTGGCGTTAAGCCCGCGGTTGCCCCCGCCCAGGCGCAGAGCAAACCGGCCAGCAGCGGTGGCGGCACGATCAAGGTTGGAGTCCTGCACTCGCTCTCCGGCACCATGGCGATCAGCGAGACCACGCTGAAAGACGTGATGCTGATGCTGATCGAGGAGCAGAACAAGAAAGGCGGCCTGCTCGGTAAAAAGCTGGAAGCGGTGGTGGTCGATCCCGCTTCGAACTGGCCGCTGTTCGCGGAAAAGGCGCGGCAGTTGCTCACGGTGGACAAGGTCGCCGCGGTGTTCGGCTGCTGGACATCCGTATCGCGCAAATCGGTGTTGCCGGTGTTCGAGGAGCTGAACGGCATCCTGTTCTACCCGGTGCAGTACGAAGGCCAGGAGTGCAGCCGCAACGTATTCTACACCGGTGCGGCGCCGAACCAGCAGGCGATCCCGGCGGTGGATTACCTGATGTCAGAGGAGAAAGTGCAGCGCTGGGTGCTGGCCGGTACCGACTACGTCTATCCGCGCACCACCAACCAGATTCTGGAAGCCTACCTGAAGCTGAAGGGCGTTGCGCCCGCCGACATCCTGATCAACTACACGCCGTTCGGGCATTCCGATTGGCAAAACATCGTTGCCCAGATCAAAAAGTTTGGTTCGGCTGGCAAGAAGACCGCCGTGGTGTCCACCATTAACGGTGATGCCAACGTGCCGTTCTACAAGGAGCTGGGCAACCAGGGCATCAAGGCCACCGACATTCCGGTGGTGGCGTTCAGCGTCGGCGAGGAAGAGCTGGCTGGTATCGACACCAAGCCGCTGGTTGGCCACCTGGCGGCGTGGAACTATTTCGAGAGCGTCGATACGCCGGAGAACAAGGCGTTCATCGACACCTGGCACGCCTTCACCAAGAACCCCAAGCGCACCACGAACGATCCGATGGAGGCGCACTATATCGGCTTCAACATGTGGGTGAAGGGTGTCGAGAAAGCCGGCACGACCGACCCGGACAAGGTGATCGACGCGCTGATCGGCGTTGCGGTGCCGAACCTGTCGGGGGGATTCTCGGCGCTGATGCCGAACCACCACATCACCAAGCCGGTGCTGATCGGCGAAATCCAGGCCGACGGGCAGTTCAACACGGTGTCGCAGACTCCAGGCCTGCTGGTGGCGCAGGAATGGTCGCCGTATCTGGCCGATACCAAGGACCTGATCGGCGACTGGCGCGCGCCGTTGCACTGCGGCGCCTTCAACGTGAAGACCGGGACGTGCAGCAGCGGGGGCAAAAAAGCTTGATCCTCCTCCTTCGCTGACTGTCGCGAGGGGGCGGCCTGCATCCTCCCCGGGCCGCCCCCATTTTTTCTTGGAAGTTCACGCATGCAGCGTCTGGCTGGGTTGTTGCTAATCGTTGCACTCGTGATGGTGCCTGTTACGGGCCGCGCGCAGTCGGCGGACGCCACCTCCCCTGGGGCATTCGCTGCGCTGGGGTCGAACAAGTTCGAACAGGTCCGCGAGGGGGTGGAACAGCTCACCGCGTCCGGTGCGCCGCGCGCCGCCGCGGTCATTGCCGCCCTTCAGGCGGGGCGGCTCTTCGCGGATGCCGACCATGCGCTGTTCATCAAGCAAGACGACGGCAGCTTTGTCGTGGCCGAGACCGGCGCACCCGCCGACGTGATGGCCAGCGGCCTGAAGCCGATTCGCCTGAACAACGCCGTCCGCAATGCAATCGACGCCGCGCTGGGCAGCCTGCGCCTGTTCGCGCCCGATCCCGCCGTGCGGCTCGACGCCGCGGAGGCGGTGTTCAAGTCGCACGATCCTGCGGCTTTGCCGTCGCTGGCGAAGGCGCTGGCGAAGGAGACCGATCCCGCGGTGAAGCTGCGGATGGAGCAGGCACGCGCCGCCGCGCTGCTGTCCTCGACCGACGCCAACGAACCGGATCGGCTTGCCGCGGTGGCGGTGCTGCGCGCGCGCGGCGACAACGACAGCCGCAGCCTGCTCGCCGGGCTGTCCGGCCAGCCGCCGGCGGTGGCCGCAGCGGCCAGCTCGGCGATGGACGCAATCGCGCAAATGCAGCAGCTCTGGAGCGTGCTGCAGAGTGTGTATTACGGCCTGAGCCTTGGCTCGGTGCTACTGCTGGCCGCAGCCGGGCTTGCCATCACGTTCGGCGTGATGGGCGTGATCAACATGGCGCATGGCGAGATGGTCATGCTGGGCGCCTACACGACCTTCGTCGTGCAACAAGTGGTGCAGCAGGCGGCGCCCGGCCTGATGGGCGTCAGCGTGCTGATCGCCGTGCCGCTGGCGTTCCTGGTCTCCGGCCTGCTCGGCATCGCGATCGAGCGCAGCCTGATCCGCTGGCTGTACGGCAGGCCGTTGGAAACGCTGCTGGCGACCTGGGGTCTCAGCCTTGTCCTTCAGCAGACCGTGCGCTCGATCTTTGGGCCGTCCAACCGCGAGGTGCAGACGCCCGACTGGATGAGCGGCGCCACCGAATTCGGCGGCCTGACGATCACCTGGAATCGGCTGTATATCATCGTGTTTGCCTTCCTGGTGCTGGCCTCGTTGATGGCGGTGCTGCGCTACACGCCGCTTGGCTTGCGCATGCGCGCGGTGACGCAGAACCGGCGGATGGCGGCGGCCATGGGCATCCGAACGCCCTGGATCGACGCGCTGACATTCGGACTGGGGTCCGGCGTGGCCGGCATGGCGGGCGTGGCGCTGAGCCAGATCGACAACGTCAGCCCCAATCTCGGGCAGAGCTACATCATCGACAGTTTCATGGTGGTGGTGTTCGGCGGGGTGGGCAATCTGTGGGGCACCACGATCGGCGCGCTGACGCTCGGCATCGTCAACAAGTTCCTGGAGCCCGTCGCGGGCGCGGTGCTCAGCAAGATCGTCGTGCTGGTGTTGCTGATCCTGTTCATTCAGCGCCGACCGCGCGGCATGTTCCCGCTCAAGGGCCGGGCGGTCGAGGCATGAGGCTGGATCGCGCAACCACGATCACACTCGCCGTGGTGATGGGCGTCGCGTTGATGCTGGCGTTGCTGAATCTGGCAACGCCGGAATCGGCCGCGATCCACGTGCCAGCCTACGCGGTGGCGCTGGCGGGGAAATATCTCTGCTTTGCGATGCTGGCGCTGGCGGTCGATCTGGTCTGGGGCTTCGCCGGCATCCTGTCCCTCGGTCATGCCGCATTCTTCGCGCTCGGCGGCTACGCCATGGGCATGTACCTGATGCGTCAGATCGGCACCCGCGGCGTCTACGGCAACGCGGAATTGCCCGACTTCATGGTGTTCCTCGGCTGGCAGCATTTGCCGTGGTACTGGTTCGGCTTCGAGTGGGCCTGGTTTGCGATCCTGATGGTCGTGCTGGTGCCCGGCCTTCTGGCACTGGTGTTCGGCTGGCTCGCCTTCCGCTCGCGCGTCACCGGCGTGTACCTGTCGATCATTACCCAGGCGCTGACCTACGCGCTGATGCTCGCGTTCTTCCGCAACGACATGGGGTTCGGCGGCAACAATGGGCTGACCGACTTCAAGGACATCTTCGGCGCCCCGGTGCAGGCCGAGACCACCCGCGTCGCGCTGATGCTGGCAAGCGCGGTGTTTCTTTGCCTGCAACTGCTGATGGCCCGGTATGTCGTGACGTCGCGCTTCGGCAAAGTGCTGGTCGCGGTGCGCGATGCGGAAGCCCGGACGCGGTTCCTGGGCTACCGGCCGGAGAGCTACAAGCTCGTCGTGTTCGTGCTGTCAGCGGTGATGGCCGGAATTGGCGGCGCGCTGTACGTGCCGCAGGTCGGCATCATCAACCCGGGAGAATTCGCGCCCGGCAACTCGATCGAGGCGGTGATCTGGGTCGCGGTCGGCGGCCGCGGCACGCTGGCGGGGGCCATCCTCGGCGCCGTGCTGGTGAACTTCGGCAAGACCTATTTCACCAGCGCCCTGCCGGAACTGTGGCTGTTCGCGCTCGGCGGGCTGTTCATCTTCGTGACGCTGCTGCTGCCGAAGGGGGTGATGGGCCTGTTCTCCCGCCGCAAGAAGGCCGCGGAACTCGGGATCAAGGAGGCGGAAGTCAGTGCGGCGCGCGAGGTGGTCGGATGATCGACCGGCCGCCCGATACGCTGCTGTACCTCGATGGCGTCACCGTCAGCTTCGACGGGTTCCGTGCGCTGAATGCGTTGTCGCTGGTGCTGGCGAAGGGCGAAATGCGCGCGGTGATCGGCCCAAACGGGGCCGGCAAGACCACGATGATGGACGTGATCACCGGCAAGACCCGGCCCGACGCCGGCATCGTCCAGTTCGGCGCCGACACCGACCTGACCAAGCTGGACGAGCCGGCGATTGCCTCGCTCGGCATCGGGCGCAAGTTCCAGAAACCGACCGTGTTCGAGATGCACACGGTCTGGGACAACCTGCTGCTGTCGCTGGCCGAGGACCGCCGGCCGACCTTCACCCTATGGGCGCGGCAGACGACCGCCGAACGCGAACGGATCGAAGACATCCTGGCCACTATCCGCCTGACGGAGCACCGTAGCCGGCGCGCGGGCGATCTGTCGCATGGGCAGAAGCAGTGGCTGGAGATCGGCATGCTGCTGGCGCAGGAACCGCAATTGCTGCTGGTGGACGAGCCGGTCGCCGGCATGACGGACGCCGAGACCGAACAGACCGCCGAACTGCTGCGCGAGATCAACCGCACGCGCAGCGTGGTGGTGGTGGAACACGACATGGCGTTCGTGCGCGCGCTGGGGGTGAAGGTGACGGTGCTGCATGAGGGCTCGGTGCTGTCGGAAGGCTCGATCGACCATGTCGGCAGCGACCCGCGCGTGATCGAGGTGTACCTGGGGCGATGAGATTGGATGTCGAACGCGTCGATCTGCGCTACGGCGCCGCCATTGCGCTGCGCCAGGTGTCGCTCAGCGTCGAGACCGGGGCCGTTACCTGCCTGCTGGGGCGCAACGGCGTCGGCAAGACCTCGCTGCTGCGGGCGATCGTGGGGGCGCATCCGATCAGCGCCGGATCAATCCGCTGGAATGGCGAGGACATCACCCGCCTGCCGACCTATGAGCGGGCACGGCGCGGCATCGCCTGGGTGCCGCAGGGGCGCGACATTTTCCCGCTGCTGACAGTGCGGGAGAATCTGGAGACCGGGTTCGCCGTGCTGCCGCGCGGCGAGCGCCGCGTGCCCGACGAGATTTTCGCGCTGTTTCCGGTGCTGGCGACGATGCTGCGCCGGCGCGGCGGGGATCTGTCGGGCGGGCAGCAGCAGCAGCTCGCGATCGCCCGGGCGCTGGTGATGAAGCCCCGGCTGCTGGTGCTGGACGAGCCGACCGAGGGCATCCAGCCCAGCATCATCAAGGATATCGGCCGGGTGATCGCGTTGTTGCGCGATCGCGGCGACATGGCCATTCTGCTGGTCGAGCAATACTACGACTTCGCGCACATGCTGGCTCAGACGATCGCGGTGATGGATCGCGGCGACATCGTCCTGGCCGGCCCGCGGGAGGAGCTTGACGAGCAGGATGTACGACGCCGCCTGTCTGTCTGATCCAGCCTCGCTACAGCGTGCGGTCGGCGCGCTGCGCGTTTCCTTCAAATGTCGCGACGGGAAGACGGTGCTGGACGGGCTGCGCCAGGCCGGCTGCCTGAAGGCGCGCTTCCCACGGGCGGAGGTTCCCGGCTGGGGCGGCGTGGTGGCGTTGAACAGCTCGGGCGGCATCGCCGGGGGTGACCGGCTGGATGCGGCGTATGCCGTGGGCGACGGGGCGCGAGCGACGATCGCGGCGCAGGCGGCGGAGCGGTTCTATCGCGTTGTGCCAGGCAGCGTGCCAGCCCAGGTGCGCACGCGGGTTACCGTGGCGCCGGGGGCCGCGGCGGAGTGGTTGCCGCAGGAAACGATCCTGTTCGACCGGTGCGCGGTCAATCGGGTGCTGGATATCGAGCTGGCGGACGAGTCCTGGTTCCTCGGCGTGGAAATGCTGGTGTTCGGCCGCGCCGCGATGGGCGAGCAGGTCGACCACGCGCACCTGCACGACACGATCCGAGTCCGGCGCGGCGGGCGGCTGGTGCTGCACGATGCCATCCGCCTGAGCGGGGAGGTGGCGGCGACGCTGCGGCGCCCCGCCATCGGCGGCGGTGCCCGCGCCATTGCCACGCTGGTCCACGCCGCGCCCGGGGCGGCATCGATGCTGGAACTGGTGCGCGGCGCGCTGGCCGAAGCGCCGGGGGAATGCGCGTCAAGCGCATGGGATGGGCTGCTGGTGGCGCGGTTCCTGGCACCCGACGGCGCGTCCTTGCGGGCCGCCGTGCTGGCGGCTTTGCGCGCCCTGCGCGACGGCCGTCCATTGCCGCGGGTATGGTGCTGTTAGCCCGGGAACGTTGAGGGGAAAGGCTGCATGAACCTGACGCCGCGTGAGAAGGACAAGCTGCTGGTCGCAACGGCCGCCATGGTGGCGCGGCGGCGGTTGGAGCGGGGCGTGAAGCTGAACCACCCCGAGGCGGTGGCGCTGATCACCGATTTCGTCGTCGAGGGCGCGCGCGATGGCCGCAGCGTCGCGGACCTGATGGAACAGGGCGCACAGGTGCTGACCCGCGACCAGGTGATGGATGGCATCGCGGAGATGATCCACGACGTGCAGGTTGAAGCGACGTTCCCCGATGGCACCAAGCTCGTCACGGTGCATGAGCCGATCCGATGATCGGGCTGGGAAGCCCCTGGGAAACGCGCTTCTCGCAGGTCATATGGACTGGCAGCCGGCCACCATGAGAAAGGAGCCGGGATAGGGTTTGATTCAGAGTCAGCGGAGGCCGGAATGACCGTTGTCACTGCTCGCATTACCGTCGCTCAGGATGGCACAATCTCGGGCCGTGCACCCGGGCAAGTGCCCGCCGGGGAGCACGAGGCAATCATTACCGTAGCCGACTGGCCCGCCCAACAGTTGCCGACCGAGCCCTTCGACGCAAACGAGCTGCCAAGCCATGACATGGGGCCGTGGCCCGCTGGGCTCAGCCTCCGCCGCGAGGATCTGTACGGCGACGACGGGCGGTGAGCTTCATCGATACCAACGTCCTCGTCTACTCGACCTCCGTCCGTTCGCCGTTCCGCGTTCAGGCCCGAGCCGCGCTCGATAGCGTCGCGTCCGCCGGACGGGTCGCCATCAGCCGGCAAGTCTTGCGCGAATACCTGGCCGTTACGACACGACCGCAAGCCTTGGCGACGCCGCTCAGCCAGAAGAGGCAAACCGACGATAGCCCCGGAGCCCCCGCATGATCCCCGGCGAACTCCTCCCCGCCCCCGGCGACATCGAACTGAACGCCGGGCTGGCGCGCACCACCCTGACCGTCGCCAACACCGGCGACCGACCGATCCAGGTCGGCAGCCACTACCATTTCGCAGAAACCAACCCCGCCCTGTCGTTCGACCGCGCCGCCGCCCGCGGCCAGCGGCTCGACATCGCCGCCGGCACCGCGATCCGGTTCGAGCCGGGCCAGACCCGCGAGATCACCCTCGTCCCGTATCGCGGCAGCCGCGCGGTGTTCGGCTTCCGCGGCGAGGTCATGGGAGCGCTGTAGATGGCCCGCATCACCCGCCTCGCCTACGCCGACATGTTCGGCCCCACCACCGGCGACCGCGTGCGGCTCGCCGACACCGACCTGATCGTCCAGGTCGAGCGCGACCTGACGACCTACGGCGAGGAGGTGAAGTTCGGCGGCGGCAAGGTAATCCGCGACGGCATGGGCCAGTCGCAGGCGTCGCAGGCCGAGGGCGCGGTGGACACCGTCATCACCAACGCGCTGATCATCGACCATTGGGGCATCGTCAAGGCCGATATCGGCATCACCAACGGCCGCATCACCCGCATCGGCAAGGCCGGCAACCCCGACGTACAGCCCGGCGTGGACATCGTGATCGGTCCCGGCACCGAGGCGATCGCCGGCGAGGGCAAGATCGTCACCGCCGGCGGCATCGACAGCCACATCCACTTCATCTGCCCGCAACAGGTGGAGGAAGCGCTGGCCTCCGGCGTCACCACGCTGATCGGCGGCGGCACCGGCCCGGCCACCGGCACCGCCGCCACCACCTGCACGCCCGGCCCCTGGCACCTGGCCCGCATGCTGCAAGCGGCGGAGGGCCTGCCGGTGAACCTCGCCTTCGCCGGCAAGGGCAACGCCGCCCGCCCCGCCGCGCTGGAGGAAATGATCCGCGCCGGCGCCTCCTGCCTCAAGCTGCACGAGGACTGGGGCACCACGCCGGCTGCGATCGACTGCGCGCTGGCGGTCGCCGACCGGTTCGACGTCCAGGTGGTGATCCACACCGACACGCTGAACGAGTCGGGCTTCGTCGAGGACACCATCGCGGCGTTCGCCGGCCGCACCATCCACGCCTTCCACACCGAAGGCGCCGGCGGCGGGCACGCGCCCGACATCATCAAGGTCGCGGGCCTGGCAAACGTGCTGCCCAGCTCCACCAACCCGACGCGGCCCTACACGGCGAACACGCTGGACGAGCATCTGGATATGCTCATGGTGTGCCATCACCTCGATCCGGCGATCCCGGAGGACGTGGCATTCGCCGAAAGCCGCATCCGCAAGGAAACCATCGCCGCCGAGGACATCCTGCACGACCTTGGCGCGCTATCGATGATCTCGTCCGACAGCCAGGCCATGGGGCGCGTGGGCGAGGTGATCATCCGCACCTGGCAGACCGCGCACAAGATGAAGCAGCAGCGGGGCACCCTGCCCGGCGACGGCGCCGACCACGACAACGCCCGGGTGAAGCGCTACGTCGCGAAATACACCATCAACCCGGCGATCGCGCAGGGGCTGGCGCGGGAAGTGGGCTCGATCGAAGCGGGCAAGCTGGCCGATCTGGTTGTCTGGTCGCCGCCCTTCTTCGGCGTGAAGCCGGACCTGGTGATCAAGGGCGGCGCCATCGCCTGTGCGGCGATGGGCGATCCCAACGCCTCCATCCCCACCCCGCAGCCGGTGCACTACCGTCCGATGTTCGGCGCGTTCGGGCGGGCGCTGGCCGAAACCTGCGTTACGTTCGTGTCGGCGGCAGCGCTGGACAATGGCATCGACAGCGCGCTTAAATTGCAGCGAAGGCTGGTGCCCGTGGCCAACACCCGCGGCGGGATAGGCAAAAAATCCATGATTCACAACGATGCGCTGCCGGTGATCGACGTGGACCCGGAAACCTATGAGGTGCGCGCCGATGGCGTGCTGCTGACCTGCGAGCCCGCCACCGTGCTGCCGATGGCGCAGCGCTACTTCCTGTTCTGACGATGCGCGCCGCCGCCGTCCTGCCGGCCGGCTCCTGGGACACCGCCAAGGCGGTGGACCGGGTGGCGCTCGACTTCGACCACCGCCACCGACGCCGCATCCTGCTGCGAACGGATGGTGGGCGCGATATGCTGTTGGATCTGCCCGAAGCGTTGCGCCTGCGCCATGGCGACGGGCTTCAGCTCGATAATGGCGGCGTGGTCCTGGTCGAGGCGCCACCCGAGGACTTGCTCGAGATCCATACGCATGACGAGGGCGAACTGGTCCGCATCGCCTGGCATCTCGGAAACCGCCATCTGCCGGTTCAGGTGCTCGGGGACCGGCTTCGAATCCGTGCTGACCATGTGATTCAGGCGATGGTGGAGAGATTGGGCGGCCACGTCGATACGCTGAAGACGCCATTCGACCCGGAGGTCGGGGCCTACGAGCACTCCCACCACCATGGCGATGATCCGCCGGCCTGAGGAACTACGCCCGCCGCGCGATGGCGACATTCTCCGGCTGCTGGCGTGGTTGTCGCCGGCGTTTCCCACCGGGGCGTATGCCTATTCCCACGGGCTGGAATGGGCGGTCGAGACCGGCGACGTCACCGACAGCGACACGCTGAGCGCTTGGCTGGCAGATGTGTTGGCGCACGGCGCGGGCCGCAACGACGCCATCGTGCTGCGCCATGCCCATCGCGCCGCCGCCGATCCTGCCGCGCTGGCAGGTGTCGCCGAACTGGCGGCCGCGACCGCGCCATGCCGCGAACGCCGGGCGGAGACGCTGGGTCAGGGCGCCGCGTTTGTCCTCGCCGCCGCGCCCTGGGGCACCCCGACGCTGCCGGCACGCGTGCCCTACCCGGTCGCGGTCGGCGCCATGGCCGGGTGGCACGGCATCGATGAGGACTCCGCGGCGGCGGGCTATCTGCAGGCGGTGACCGGCAACCTCATTTCCGCTGCCGTGCGTCTGGTGCCGCTGGGCCAGTCGGCGGGACTCGCGGTGCTAGCCTCACTGGAACCCGTTGTGTTGCACATCGCCGCGGCGACGCGCGACGCGACGCTGGACGACCTTGGCGGCTGCGCATTCCGCTCCGACATGGCGGCGATGCACCACGAAACCCAGTACACGAGGCTGTTCCGGTCATGAGCCCCTCCCCAAACGGCCCGCTGCGCGTCGGCATCGGCGGCCCGGTCGGCAGCGGCAAGACCGCGCTGATGGATGCGCTGTGCCAACATCTGCGCGATCGTTACGAAATCGCGGCGATCACGAACGACATCTACACCAAGGAAGACGCGGAGTTCCTGACCCGGGCCGGCTCGCTGCCGCCGGAGCGTATCCTCGGCATCGAGACCGGCGGCTGCCCGCACACCGCGATCCGGGAGGACGCCAGCATCAACCTGGCGGGCGTGGCCGACCTGCGGCGGCGGTTCCCCGGCCTCGACCTGATCCTGATCGAAAGCGGCGGGGACAACCTGGCGGCAACCTTCAGCCCCGAACTGGCCGACCTGACGATCTACGTCATCGACGTGTCGGCCGGCGACAAGATCCCGCGCAAGGGGGGGCCGGGGATCACGCGCAGCGACCTGCTGGTGATCAACAAGACCGATCTCGCCCCCTATGTCGGCGCCAGCCTGGAGGTGATGGACCGCGACGCGCGCCGGATGCGCGGCGAGCGGCCGTTCGTGTTCGCCAATATCCGCGCTGGAACAGGGGTGCCGGAGATCGCACATTTCGTCCAGCGCCAAGGCGGCCTGCGATCCGGCTGATCGGGTCGCGTACCGGCGTTCTCAAAGCGGGTTGTATCCGGGCTCCTTGTACAGCTTGCCGCGACCACCGATGATGTCCGGCTTGTAGACCTTCTCCGTCCATTCGTTCGGCGCGATGTCTTCGATGCTTACGGAGACCGATTCTTCCCGACAACCCGCGCTCGCCATGACGGCTTTGGTTATCTCGTCGGCAATCCTGGTTTTCTGCTCGTCTGATCTGCCGGATTGGAGTTTTACGATGACGTGCGGCATTGGGGTCTCCGTGGTTGCTCGTGACGCCCGGAATGGGAGTGGTGTCGGACCTGGACAGCCGAGAAACGAAATCTTGCCCCGGCCGTCCGGCCGGTTGAACGGGTGCCCGACCGCGCCTTACAATTCCTGGCGCGTCGGCCGGAACACAATCTCGTCCACGTCCACCTCCTCCGGCTGGGACATCGCAAAGGCCACGACGCGAGCAAACGAGTCGGCCGGGATCGCGGCCTCCGCGTAGAATTTGCGGACCCTTGCAGCGGCGTCCGGATCAGTCGAGCTGTCAGGCAGCTCGGTTGCGACCGCGCCAGGTGAGATCACCGTGGTCCGGATGTTGTAGGGCTTCACTTCCTGCCGCAGCCCCTCGGACAAAGCCCGCACCGCGAACTTGGTGGCCGCATAGACCGCGAAGCCGGGGCCGACTTTATGGCCAGCCACGGACGAAACATTAATGAAATGCCCGGCCTTCTGTTTCTGCATGTACGGCAGCGCCGCGGCGATGCCATACAGCACGCCCTTGATGTTCACGTCGATCATGCGGTCCCATTCGCCGATCTGAAGGCGCTCCAGCAGCGCCTGCGGCATCAGCCCGGCGTTGTTGATCATCACATCGATCCGTCCATGGGCCTGCACAGCCGCATCGACCAACGCCTGCACCTGATCGGGCTGCGTCACGTCCGTCGGAAGCGCGATGGCCTTGCCGCCGGCGTCGGTCAACGCCTCCGCCAATGACTGCAGACGATCGGCGCGCCGCGCACCCAGCACGACGCTCGCGCCCTGCGACGACAGCAGCCGGGCGGTTGCTTCGCCGAGCCCGCTGCTCGCGCCGGTGATGACGACAATCTTGCCTTCGATGCCATTGCCCATCTCATCGATCCTTCATGTGCCGCAACCGCGCTCAGAGGCCGGTCATCCGTTCCAGGTGTTCGGGGTAGCGCGCGCCCTGCACCGTGATCGCCGAGGCGGCGCGATCGATGTCGCCGATGTCGTCCGGTGTTAATGCGACGTTCGCCGCGCCGATATTCTCCTCCAGGCGGTCCAGCCGTTTGGTGCCGGGAATCGGGACGATCCAGGGCTTCTGCGCCAGCAGCCAGGCGAGGGCGACCTGCGCTTGCGTCACCTGCTTGCGCGCCGCGATCTCGGCCAGCAACGCCACGAGGGCGTGGTTGGCCTTCCTTGCCTCGGGCGTGAAACGCGGGATCGTGCCGCGGATGTCCGACTCGGTGAAAGACGTGGTTTCGTCGATCTTGCCGGTGAGGAAGCCCTTGCCCAGTGGGCTGTAGGGCACGAAGCCGATGCCAAGCTCCTCGCAAAGCGGCAGCACGTCGGCCTCGCGGTTGCGCCACCAAAGCGAGTATTCGCTCTGCACGGCGGTGACGGGCTGGACGGCATAGGCGCGGCGGATGGTCCCCGCGGCTGCCTCGGACATGCCGAAATGCCTGACCTTGCCCTGCCGGATCAGGTCCGCGACGGCCCCCGCGACCTCCTCGATTGGCACGTTGGGATCGACGCGGTGCTGGTAGTAGAGGTCGATGACATTGGTCCGCAGGCGCTTGAGCGAGGCCTCGGCGACCTGGCGGATATGCTCCGGGCGGCTGCTGACGCCACGCGATTTGGCCGTGTCCGGATCGATGTCGAAGCCGAATTTGGTGGCGATCACGACCTGCTCGCGAAACGGCGCGAGCGCTTCACCGACCAGCGCCTCGTTCGCGAACGGCCCGTAGATTTCGGCGGTGTCGAAGAACGTGACGCCACGTTCGACGGCTGCGCGAATCAGCGCGATGGCGTCCTGCTTGTCGGGCGTCGGGCCGTAGCTCTGGCTGAGCCCCATGCAGCCGAAGCCAAGCGCCGAAACTTCAAGCCCGCCGCTGCCAAGTTTGCGTTTCTGCATATCTCGTTCCTTTCGATCGACGACTCTCAATGCCCGTACTGTTCCTCGGTGACCTGCTCCATCCAGGTCACGGTCGAGCCGTCCAGCTTCTCCTGGATGGCGATATGGCTCATGGCCGTGGTGGATGTGGCGCCATGCCAATGCTTCTCGCCCGGCGGGAACCAGACCACGTCGCCGGGCCGAATATCCTCAATTGGGCCGCCGAGTCGCTGCGCCCAGCCGCAGCCGGACGTGACGATCAGGGTCTGGCCGAGCGGATGGGTGTGCCAGGCCGTGCGGGCGCCGGGCTCGAAGGTGACCAGAGCCACGACAACACGGGCCGGATCAGGCGGACTGCACTGTGGGTCGATCCGCACCGTTCCGGTGAAATAGTCCACAGGACCCTTCCCCGACGGTTGGGAACCCGCGCGCTTGATCTCCATTGTCCGTCTCCCTCGCTCATCGAGACCCAGGATCGAAGCCCCCGGGCTGGGGGATCAGGTAGCGAGTGCGGCCGTCCGGGATTAGGGGGTAAAACCCGCATGAAGCTATAAGCGGGACTTCTCAATGGCTCGACCGGACCTCAACGACCTCCAGGGCTTCCTCGCCGTGGCGCGGGAGCGCAACTTCACCCGGGCCGCGGCGAAGCTCGGCGTATCGCAGTCGGCGCTGAGCCAGACCGTCCGCGGCCTGGAGGCGCGGCTCGGCCTGCGGCTCCTGACGCGCACCACGCGCAGCGTCGCTCCGACGCAGGCGGGCGAACGCCTGCTGCGCGTCATCGGCCCGCGGCTGGATGAAATCGACGGCGAGTTGGCCGCGCTGAGCGAGCTGCGGGAAAAGCCCTCCGGCACCGTCCGGATCACCACCGGCGAGCACGCTGCCGAGACAATTCTTTGGCCTGCCGTGGCAAAGCTGCTGCCGGATTATCCTGATATCCAAATGGAGATCTTCCTCGACTCCGGCCTGACCGACATCGTTACGGGGCGCTACGATGCGGGCATTCGTTTCGGCGAGCAGATCGAGAAGGACATGGTCGCGGTGCGCATCGGGCCGGACGTGCGCATGGCGGTTGTTGGTGCGACATCCTACTTTGCGAAGCGGCCGCAGCCGAAGGTGCCACAGGACCTCACCGGCCACACCTGCATCAATCTGCGCCTGCCGACACTGGGCGGCCTCTACGCCTGGGAATTCGAGAAGCGTGGCCGCGAGCTGAAGGTGCGGGTTGAAGGGCAGCTTGTGTTCAACAGCGTCACACCGCTTGTGAAGGCGGCGCTCGCCGGGTTCGGCTTGGCCTATGTGCCGGAAGACCTGGTGCAAACTGATCTCGCCGAGGGGCGGCTCATCAGGGTGCTGGCGGACTGGTGCCCGCCCTTCTCGGGGTATCACCTCTATTACCCCAGCCGCCGCCAGGCCACACCGGCGTTCGCGTTGTTGGTGGAGGCGCTCCAGTACCGGACATGAAGTTGGCAGCTCGGGTCTGGATCGTATCGGCGTTCACACCGAAAGTTGCGTGTGCGGCGTCCGAACGTCTGACGGCAGGCCCGGTTGGAGAGTGATCGCCTCACTCCCCGCATAGCGGAGCTGCTTATGCCCTCTTTATCCGCGGTCTCGGAAGATCCGAGCAGGCGCCATCTGCTGAAACTTGCCGCTGCGATGGCCGGCTCAGCGCCTTTGGGACTGTCCGCCGCGCAGTCCGCGCCGACAGCGGCGCAGCCCGGCCCGGAGGCCAAGGAACAAGTGACCGTCGCGGCGGACCTCGGCAAAGGGCTGATCGGCTATATGCTGGCGCATGAGCAGTTCCCGGTGCAGGAGCTGGTCAGCCTCGGCAGCCAGGCGGCGCAAGGCGGCTTTCATCTGCTCGCCGCCAGCGATCATTTCCAGCCCTGGCAGGCCAACGAGGCGCATGCCGGCCAGGCCTGGGTTACGATGGGTGCGCTGAGCACGCACGTGCATCAGGCCTGGATGGGAACAACTGTAACCTGCCCAACCTTGCGCTACTCCCCGGCGGTGGTGGCAGAAGCCTTTGCCACGCTCAATCAGTTGTCGCCCGGCCGGATCTTCCTGGGCGTCGGATCGGGCGAGGCGCTGAACGAAGAAGCCGCGACCGGCGCGTGGCCGAAATGGCAGGAGCGGTGGGACCGGCTGATCGAAGCGATCGGCATCATCCGCGCCCTGTGGTCCGGAGAGTCCGTGTCGCACAAGGGCCAATACTACACAGTCGATGCCAAGCTCTATGATCCACCTCCGCAACCCATCCCGCTGTTGACGGCGGCGAATGGTCGCAAGTCGATGCGATTGGCGGGGCAATATGGCGATGGTCTGATTACCGATCCGATGACCTGGAAGCAACACAAGGCGGAGTGGCAGGACGGCGCCAGCGCCGCCGGAAAGAACCCCGACGCGATGCCGGTGCTGATCGAGCAATATGTGGTCGTCGGCGGCGACGCCGAGGCGCGCAAGGCGGCTGAGCTCTGGCGGTTCGGACCGAAGGCGTTCAAGTCTCTCTACAACGTGCGCGATCCCGCTGAGATTCAACGGCAGGCGGACGCCGGAACACCGCTGGAGCAGGTCACCAAGGAATGGCCGATCAGCAGCGATCCGGGGCCGCATATCCAGAAAATCCATGAACTGCAGGAGAGCGGCGCCAGCATCGTCAATATCCATGCCGGTCAGCCCGACCAGCAGCGCGTGGTGGAATTCTATGCCACCCGTGTGTTGCCGCACCTGCGGCAGCCGCCGGCGCCGAAACCGCCCGGCCTGCAGACCGGTCAACTGACACCATCCGCGCCACGGCAATGATGGAAGCTGAAGTGCCGACCAGGCGCCGGCGCGTCCGCACTTCGCTCCGTGATATGACGGCGGCGTTGGCGTTGACCGGTCCGATCAAGCCGATGGCGGGTCCAGCAGCGCTGCCGCCGCCCTGACGCCAGCGGCCAACGCGTCGGTCACGGCGCGGATGCGCGGCATGTGGCGGATATCGGTGTGCACTGCCAGCCACAATTCTCGCGGTGGCGGCAATGTCGGCGCGGCAAGCTGTACCAGCCCGCTACCGTCGCCCAGATACCGGGCCAGGCAGGCGATGCCCATCCCGGCCTGCGCGGCTGCGCGATGGCCATAGCGGCTGTTGGATTGCAGCGCTCGCCCGGCACGGGGCAGGATCGCCTCCAGCCAGTCCAGCTCCGGCATGCCCTTCAGATCGGGCTGGGCCAGGATCACGTCGTGCCCATCGCCGCCGCCGGCGAAGTCCGGCGGGCCGCGCGTCTCCAGGTAGGTCGCTGACGCATAGAGCCCGAAGGCCATGACCCCGATGCGCCGCACCGTCAGGTCCTGCTGATCGAGCCGCGCCATGCGCACCGCGACGTCCGCCTCGCGCCGCGTCAGGCTCAGGTTGCGCACATCCGCGACCAGTTCGATGTCGATGCCGGGGTGGCGCTGCCGCAGGCCCGCCAGGATCGGCATGAGAATCTCAGCGGCGAACGACTCGACGCTGGTGATGCGCACCGTGCCCTCCAGCCGCACGTCGCGGCCGGTGATCCGCCGCTCGACGGCCAGGGTCTCCGCCTCGATGCGCTCGACATTGCCCAGTACCGCCTCGCCCGCATCGGTCAGGACGTAGCCGCGCGGCGTCTTTTGCAGCAGCCGCGCACCGGCACGCCCCTCCAGCGCGGCAAGGCGGCGACCGATCGTGGTCTGCCGCACGCCGAGGGCCCGCGCCGCCGCCGACAGCGAGCCGTGCCGCGCAATCGCCAGGAAGGTCCGCAGGTCGTCCCAATCGAGCACCAAACACCTCTGCGTTTCCGCATAGCGATTCTGCCATTTTGGTCAAGTGCAATGCGGAAACGCCTGAGTGTAGGTTGCATGCGCTGCCGGGATGGACCGCGCAGCCCGACCCCGTGGACAGGAGAATGACCCGATGACCGATACTCGCGACTACGGCGCGCTGGTGCTGCGCGTCACGCTCGGCCTGCTGTTTCTGGCGCATGCCGGGCTTAAGATCTTCGTCTTTACCCCCGCCGGTGCAGCCGGTTTCTTCGGCTCGATCGGCCTGCCCCCGGCGCTCGCCTATGTCACGATCCTGGCGGAAGTCGCTGGTGGCCTGGCGCTGATCGTTGGCTTTGCCGTGCGTATCGTTTCGCTGGCCCTGGTGCCGCTGCTGCTCGGCACGATCGCATGGGTTCACGGCGCCAATGGGTTCTGGTTCACCGGCCAGGGCGGCGGCTGGGAGTATCCCGCGTTCTGGGCGGTCGCCCTGGTGGTGCAAGCGCTGATTGGCCCAGGCGCGTTTGCGCTTCGCCTGCCAAGCCGCTCGCCGGCACTGGCCTGAGAACAGCGGCCCCAAGGGGGTGGCCGTACGGCGGCGGAACAGCGCAACGCCTTCCGCCTCCTTCGGTCCATGATTGCTCGGCGATCAAGCGAGCCGCCGGGCTTCGCGGGCGGAACTCGCACCGCGGTGGACGGCGCAAGAGCTTGTCCACCCTATACTTCGGTTGTGGCGCCCATGGCATACACAACGGTTTAACTGGAGGAAGCGATGCTGCCGACGCTCTACATCAGCCATGGATCGCCCATGCTGCCGCTCACCGACGCGCCGGCGCGGGATTTCCTGGCCGGGCTCGGCCGAACGCTCGACCGGCCGAACGCGATCGTCGTGATTTCCGCCCATTGGGAGACGGAGCGTCCCACCGTCAACGCGGTGGCGCAGAACAAGACCATCCACGACTTCCACGGCTTTCCCCGGCCGCTGTATGACCTCACCTACCCCGCGCCCGGCGACCCGGCCCTGGCCGAGCGCATCAGCGACCTGCTTTGCGCGGCGGGCCTGCCAGCGGGCATCGACCGCGCGCGGGGACTCGACCACGGCGCGTGGAACCCGCTGCTGGTCGCCTACCCTACGGCGGATATCCCCGTGGTGCAGGTGTCGGTGCAAAGCCATCTCGGCCCGGCGCATCACCTGCAATTGGGCCAGGCGCTCGCGCCGCTGCGCGCGGACGGCGTGCTGGTGATCGGCTCGGGCAGCTTCACCCACGACCTGTCGCGGTTCCGCGGCCAGAGCTGGGACGCTCCGGACGCTCCCGATGTGGTGGCGTTCGCCGACTGGATGGACGCGGCTTTGCGTGAGGGGCGGCGCTGCGACCTGCTGACCTACCGCACCAAGGCGCCGCACGCCGTCGCCCAGCACCCGACGGAGGAGCACCTGCTGCCGCTATTCGTGGCCATGGGCGCGGCGGGCGATGGGGCCAAAGCGGAGCGCCTGCACGCCAGCAACAGCTATGGCGTGTTGCGTCTGGACGCCTACGCCTTCCACTGAGCCATCGACGCTCAGCGCGTGGACGACGCGCGTGCCTGAACGCCGGAGGCTCCTGGCTGGCGACCGACACTCGCGCTGCAGGGGCGGTCTCGGGTATCCAACACGGAACGTGTATGGATAGTCGACATGAGGATTACGCAAGCTTTCACCTTTGAGGCCGCACATTGGCTGCCGAACGTGCCCGCGGCGCATCGGTGCCGCCGGATGCACGGACATTCGTATCGCGTCGAATTGCGGATCGAGGGACCGGTCGATCCGCACAGCGGCTTTGTCGCGGACTTCTACGACATCGAGGCGGCGTTCGGCCCGTTGCTGGCGCGGATCGATCACCAATGCCTGAACGATATCGACGGGCTCGCGAACCCGACCGCCGAGAACATTGCGATCTGGGTATGGGACCGCACGAAGCCCGCGCTTCCCATGCTCGCGACGGTGACGGTTTATGAGACGCCGCTGTGCTGGGCCGAGTATGACGGCAGGTGACCCGAGCCGCCGAGGCCAATCCCACGCGACGGCGCCGCGCTCACAGGAGGGCCGGCTTCCAGGTTGAGGCCGGTCGCCTGCGACCAGCGCCCGCCGACGCCGCTCAGCTTGCGCGACGGCGGCGAGCCGCCACCAGCCCAACCAACGGCAGCCCCAGCAGCGCGGCGGTCGCCGGCTCGGGGACCAGCGTCAGCGTCAGCGGGCCGCGCGTCGTGCTCAGCGGGGGGATCGAGTCGGTGCTCAGCTCCACCCAAACGTCGAAAAAGCTGTTGATGTCGTAACCACCGCCGGCGGC
>Ga0302319_10005123_pt1 | contig 26497 bp, 24 predicted proteins | sample Bog_T0_2_FD_203319 | JGI IMG/M metagenome (GOLD analysis project Ga0302319, IMG submission 203319) | Peat permafrost microbial communities from Stordalen Mire near Abisko, Sweden - Bog_T0_2 | ecosystem: Environmental > Terrestrial > Soil > Wetlands > Peat | place: Sweden: Abisko, Stordalen Mire... | reverse complement strand
TCAGGACTGGGCTCGTCTATGGTTAGATGCGTGTTGCGCTTGGCCACTAAAGGCCCGTGGCCGTTAGATCCGGGGGAAGCGTCACCGTTAGAAAGCATGCGCCGCTGGCCGCCGCCTTCGCCAGGAATAATTGTTTTAACAACGCTGCCGACAGCCCGCAAAGTACGCCAGAGCCTGCCCGTAACTACATCCATCAAAATGCGCTCTACACGCACCAACGTAGCCTGCTGGCTATTCACTTGCCTCTGCTGCTCTTCAAACATTTCGAGCAACCTAGCCAGTTGCTTCTCCGATGCCTTGAGGTCCGCCCTCAGTTGGTCAACCTCGTCGCGCGAAGCTGCCAGCATCCCCTCCAGAGAATCAGTCTGATTCATGCTCTTCCAAAGCTGGTCCGATTCATCAGTGTAGCAACGTGTTTTACACTTAGGGCTTGCCACGCAAGCTCGGCCAGCATTTCCTTACCTCCGAAACGGTTTTGGCCCAAATTGCCGCCGCTGCCGGAAAAACTCACCCGCACTGCATTGTCGAAGTCGGTCCAGGCCGCGGTGCTTTGACCCGCCACCTGTTGCCGCTATGCGAGCAACTTCATGTCATTGAGTTAGACGCTCGCTTAGTGGAAAGTCTTACGCGAAAATTCGCGGGCGAACCCAAATTGCATATTCATCACGGCGACGTTCTAGACAGTAACTTAGCCGAATGGGGCCCGGCCGTCATTGCCGGAAATCTCCCTTATTACATTACGTCGCCCATTGTGGAAAAGTTCCTGGCGCTCGATTCCAGCTTCCCGGCTGCCGTCTTCCTCATGCAACTCGAGGTAGCGGAACGTCTGTTGGCCCAGCCAAACTGCCGAGACTATGGTTATCTGACAGTGGCCACGCAGATTGTTTGCGCTGTGGAATTAGTCTGTAAAGTACCCGCAACCGCCTTTTCTCCCCCACCCAAAGTGGCCTCGGCTGCTGTGCAGCTCTCCCGCCGACCGGAACTGACGCCCGATCTGCCGCAACTGCTGAAATTCGTCGGCCGTTGCTTCACCCACAAACGCAAAACCTTGCGCAACAATCTTCGCCCTTTCTACGGTGCTGCCATTGACGCCCTGCCAGAAGCGGGATTGCGCGCCGAACAACTGCAGCTAGGCCAGTTCGCAGATTTGCGAGCGCGGCTCGATTCACAGACCTCACCCAGCAACGAGTGAAAAGCGGTTTTCCGGTTGGCCCGTGGCCTCAATCTCAAGCGTGAACAGCCCGCCGGCAAAGCGGTCTCCTGGTTTGGCACCGGCAGCAGCGGTCGTGATGTAAAGTGTTCGCAGCTCTGGGCCGCCGAAGGTACAAGTCGTGACATTCGGCGTCGGCATTTCTACGATGCGGTCAACCCTGCCACCAGGGGAAATGCGCACCACACAGCCACCACCGTAGCGGCAATTCCAGAGAAAGCCCTCTGTATCCATGGCTGAACCGTCTGGCGATCCCCTCCCGAAATCGCGGAAAAAGGGCCGTTCATTCTTGATAGCGCCAATCTCCGCGTCGTAGTCGTATTGATAGATAACGTTGGCCATCGAATCGGCGAAATAGAATGCCGTGTGTTGAGCATTCCACGCCAAGGTATTCGCGATGCCGAGTCCGCTCTTGAACTCTTTCACCGTTTGATCGGCATTCACGCGATAAAGCGCCCCATGCCCCGCTTCCTCTTTGCTGGCAGATCCGTCAGGATTCACGTTGTTCCACATCGAGCCGATCCACAAGGAGCCACGTGGATCGGCACGCGCATCGTTGCAACGCACCTTGGGCCAGCCAGGCAGAGTGAACGCATAATCGCGCCGCGCATCCTTTGATGGTTCCCACAAAATCAAACGCGATCCTAAGATAACAGCCATAGTGGTTGGCCAAGTGGTCAAGGTCAATGCCGTCACCGGCTCGTCAAAAAACCACGTTTTGACATTGCCGGTGGCGGCGTCGTAGCGATGAATCAGGAACCGGTTGATATCAGTCCAATAAAGCGCGTTCTCAGCCGCCTGCCAAACTGCGCCCTCGCCGCAAATATCACCAGTCGGAGCAACGCAAACCGGATCAGCCACGCTTAAACATTGCCCCGTTTCATCTCGCCGGCCAAGTAATCCGTGGCGCGCCATGCCAAAGCCAAAATGGTGAGCGTCGGATTCTTCTCGCTGGCGGTAGTGAAGGACGAGCCATCCACCACGAACATATTTTTCACGTCGTGCATCTGGTTAAATGCGTTCAGCGGCGATTTCTTCGGATCCTCTCCCATGCGGCAAGTTCCATGTTCGTGAATCGCCGAACCCGCTTTATCCAAGGCTCCGCGTTCATACGGCAAAATTTCCGCTTTCGCCGAGCGCAGAATCTGCTCAGCCGTGTCATACATCTCCACGGCCATCCGGTGCTCATTGTCGCCAATCTGGTATTCAATCTTCATCCGAGGCACACCATAGGCATCCACGTCGGTCTCGTCCACCGTAATGCGATTTTCCGCGCGCCCCAAAGTCTCGCCGTAGGGATGCAGTGCCACCAGCGCCGGATAACGCTCCTTCACTGCTTTCTTGAAATCGACCCCAAAACCAGGCAGCGCTTTTGCATAGCTCGCTCCACCTTGCGCTCCGCAGCCCCAGAATTGCATTCCGAAACCGCGCAGGTAATCACGCTTACGGCCATCGCGGTGATTGAAACGCGGCATATAAATGTGCTCGCCGCCAATCCCGCTGTCGTCATAAACCGGCCCGCCCAGCAACTCCGGCATGAACGCATAAATATGAAAGCGAATTTGCTCGCACAAGTAGCGACCAATTGCATCCGACGAATTACCAATGCCGTTTGGATGCGCCGACGATTTAGAATTCAGCAGGATACGCGTGGAATCCACGCAAGACGCTCCCATGATCACAACCCGCGCTTTCACTCGGTGCTCAGCCTTGGTCTTGCGATCGAAATATTGCACGCCATTTGCAAGGCCCTTATCGTCCACCAGCACGCGCGCCACCACGGCATTGTCAAGGATCTGCACCTTTCCCGTCTTCATCGCCGGATCAATCAGATAATCAGACGAATTAAAGAATGCACCCACGTCGCATCCTGAACCACAAGCTCCGCAATAGTGGCAGGCAGGATGCCCGTTATGCGGCTTCGTCAAAACCGCGCGCCGTCCAGACACAATCGACAGACCAATATTCTGCGCTGCCTTTTGCAGCAGCCTCTCACCACAGCGCGGTGCAGGAGGCGGCAGCATATACTTGCTGCCCGGCAACGAATCCTGATCATCTAGCCCGCCGCACACCCCAATGAATTGATCGACCTTGTCGTAGTAATCAACAAGGTCCTTATAGCGAATCGGCCAAGGCACCTGCCAACCATCCTTCGCTGGCCCCTCAAAATCCACGTCCGAATAGCGCAGCGAAACACGGCCCCACACGTTGGTTTTGCCGCCTCGTCCCCAAACTCTCACCAAATCGAAAGGTTTGTCTTCAGGCGTGCGGTACGGCTGTTCTTTCGTGCTTAAGTAGAATTCCGGCGCATGCTCGCCGCGTTCATGCCGCGCATTCGCCTGCCACGGTTTGACGTGCGACCAGAATTTCGCGCGGTCAAAACGTTCGCCGGCATCCAATACCAACACGTTGATGCCTTGGCGCGAAAGGTTCCACGCAGCCATACCGCCCGCTGCACCGCTGCCAATAATCACCACATCGTGAACCTTTTCAGGTGCTCTCAGATTCATTTCGCACCTTCCTGGTGAGTTTCAGCCGTGGGCCAGTGCTCCGGATGCGTGCAACCCGGGAAACTCGCGCGAAACGTGTTGCCCTTAAAATCCAGTTCCTTCACCAAGCCCTGTTCAGAGCTGTAATAACCGTCAATCGTCAGATCCTTCACCGTTTTGAAAAATCCGCTCTTGGCCGTATCCGTATCGGTGCTCAACGCCTGCAGAATCGCGTTCTGCTGCGCCTCCGTTAACGCCGTAAATGACGATCCGTTCACCGTATGCGCCTGCTCCGCCAGATAGGCCAACCCCTGCTTGAACTTTTCTTGCAACGCCGGTTCTTTAGCCACGTGATAGTCAATCCAATGCGGCACGCCAGCGTCAACGGCACCCGCTGTATCCGTTCGGGGAATGATCAAATCGGCTAATTTCGAAATCGTTTCCCAGTCGGCCTGGCTAAAATATGCGGGCCCTAACGCCGGTGGCGTCGTTTGGTCCAACATTTCGTGAAGATGATGTTCGGCGGCCTCCGGCGTTTCCGCCAGGAGCGGCGCTAAGGCCGCAGACGTAGCGGCGGTAGCTATTTTGATGAGCGCAGTTCTTCGGCTATACACAGGATTGAGTATATTCTGTCGCGAAGAGTCACTAGAATAGAGGTTTGTCCACCGAAGAAGCAGAGTTCGCCCAGCGCTTGGCCACCGTAGAAGACCGCATTCACCAAGCCGCGCAGCACAGTGGCCGAAAGCGCGAATCCATTACCCTCATCGCCGTTTCGAAAAAATTCCCCGCCGACCGTTTAGCCATCGCCTATCGAGCGGGCTTACGCGAGTTCGGCGAAAACTACGTGCAGGAATTCGCCGATAAATATCCCGCGCTCACCGCGCTAACCGGCGCCCGCTATCACCTCATCGGCCATCTGCAATCGAACAAATCGCGCATCGCGTGCGAATTGTTTCAGGTGATTCAGACCGTCGATTCGCCAAAGCTGCTCCAACGCCTCAATCAGTCCGCTGCCGAACGCGGTACCACCATCGAAGCCATGATCGAAGTAAAGCTTTCCGCCGAGGAAAGCAAGAGTGGCGCCGATCCTGCCGCGATCCCCGCCTTTCTTGATGCCGCTTCTGCGTGTTCTCATATTTCACTGACGGGCTTCATGACCATGCCTCCCTGGTCAGAAGATCCGGAGCACTCGCGTCCTTATTTCCGCCAACTCGCAGAACTCGCCCAAAATCATAAACTGCCCAAATTGTCCATGGGCATGTCCGGAGATCTTGAAGTAGCCATCGAAGAGGGTGCCACCATTGTTAGAGTGGGTACTGCCTTGTTTGGCAAAAGACCGAAACCTCCGTCTGCATGACTCCCCGTCCGCATCTAGTTTTCGCCTTGACCGTCGCTTGTTGCGCTCAAGTCCTTTCTGGACAAGCGCCCAAGACGCCTGCCACCGATCTGCGCGACCTTCTCGTACCGATGCGCGATGGTGTTCGCTTAGCTACCGATGTCTTCCTTCCTGCTGCATCAGGCCACTGGCCAACCATTCTCGTTCGTACTCCTTATAGCCGTCACGGCGATACGATCCCTGGTTACCACTATTTTGTCCGGCACGGCTATGCGCTAGTAGTGCAAGACTTGCGGGGACGATACGCCTCGCAGGGCACTTTTAGCGTAATTTCCCAAGAGGGTCCCGACGCCAACGACACAATCAACTGGATTGCCAATCAACCATGGTCCGACGGTCGCGTGGCTATAGCCGGCAGTTCTTATATGGGCGTCGTAGCGTGGTGGGCCGCAGCCGAAGGCAATAAGCGTCTGCGCGCCATCTCTCCTATGTTTTCCGGCGACGACGAATACGCCGACCGCTATTACTCTGCTGGCGGTGCACTTCAGCTCGGGCACCGTCTACTTTGGTTTGCTGAAAATTTTCCACCGAAACCGAAGCTGCCTCTTCCGATAGACACCTACATAGACCATCTCCCTCTCCGCACCGCCGATGAAGCAGCCACCCTGAAAACATTGAAGCTTTGGCAACTCGCGCTCGATCATCCTTCGTTCGACCTGTTCTGGCAGCAGCAATCGATGCGCGGCCTTCTGAACCGTTTAGATGTGCCCATCTTGTCGTTTGGCGGCTGGTTCGACGCTTACTGCGCTGGTGATCTGGACGCCTTCGGCCGTCTCGCCAAACTGAACCGTCCTATCGAAACCTGGATTGGCCCCTGGGCGCACGATCCAGCGCATGTCTTTCCGACCCGCAATTTTGGCCCCGAAGACTCTCTCCCGATGCGCTCCATGCAGCTTGAATTCTTCGATCGTCTTCTGAAGAAACCGGGCAACGCCGAGTCCATTATCGAACCGCCCGCCCTGCACATCTTCGTGATGGGTCCGGACGTTTGGCGCAAAGAGCACGAATGGCCGCTCGCTCGCACCCATTACACGCCGCTTTATCTCGCCAGTTCCGGCCACGCTAGTACCGAATCGGGCGATGGCGAACTCACTTGGCAGCTTCCCCACAAATCGAAAACCGACAGCTTCACCTACGATCCACATAATCCGGTACCCACCATGGGTGGCGCCGTCTGCTGCGAACCTAGAATTTTTCCGCCCGGCCCGCTCGATCAAAGCACCATCGAAACGCGCCCTGATGTTCTTGTTTTCACATCGCCGCCGCTAGCCGAAGAAATCGAAGTCACTGGCCCCGTCCGTACGATTCTCTATGTTTCCACGAGTGCCAACGATACCGACTTCACCGCCAAGCTAGTCGACGTTCAACCCGACGGCAAACCCTTGCTCGTCACTGATGGCATCCAGCGCCTGCGTTACCGGCTCTCACTCAGTAACCCCGCGTACGTGAAACGTAATCAGGCTTATCAGATTAGTGTTGATACCGGCGTAACCAGCTACGTGTTCGCGCCCCACCACCGCATTCGCCTGGAAGTATCGAGCAGCAATTTTCCGCGTTACGACCGCAATATGAATGCCACCGGACCCAATGCCGATCAAAGTAAATTCGTGAAAGCCCGGCAGACTGTGTTTCATCAGAAGGGCTATCCGTCGGCCGTGATCTTACCCGTCATCGCGCGTCCGAGGGCCACCGGGACCCAGCGCTGAGCAGCGAATCGTAACGTCAGTTGTCGAGCGCAACCACTATGGCGCCAGCCACAATCAACGAACCCCCCAGCGCTTTTCCCCAAGTTATTTTCTCACCTAAGAACAGCGCGGCGAACCCAATCACCAAGGCCACACTCAACTTATCAATCGGCGCTACGCGCGAAGCCGGTCCCAATTGCAGTGCCTTGAAATAGCACATCCAAGAAAGCCCGGTCGCTAAACCGGAAAGAGTCAAAAACAACCAGGTGCGCGGCGAAGGCACGTGAAAACTGTTTTCCGTACGTGTTGCCAGCGCAATCCCCCAAGCCAGCAAAACCACCACCGTCGTCCGCACGGCCGTAGCAAAATTGGAATCCACTCCAGCCACCCCCAGCTTTGCGAAGATGGCGGTGGTCGCAGCAAAGAGCGCCGAAAGCAGCGCCCAAAAGAGCCAACTCATTTTAGGTCAGGCCATGCTCAATCGCATAGCGCGTGATCATCGCTGTTGAATGCAACTTCAGCCGGTCCATAATCGCCGCCCGGTGAAACTCCGCCGTGCGCACCGAAATGTTCAGCTTGCTCGCAATATCCTTCGCCGAAGAACCCTGCGCAATTAGCCGCAACACTTCAATTTGCCGTTCAGTCAGCGCGCCATCAGCCGGCAGATCCTGCTCCGTCTGAATAGTCGAGCCCGAATACTTGCCGCCGCTCAGCACCGTCCGAATCGCCGTCAGCAGTTCCTCCATCGGCGCTCGCTTGGAGAGGTACGCCTTCGCCCCCATGTCCAGCGCTCTTTTCATAAACGCCGTTTCAGTATGCATCGATAAAAACATCAACTTCAAGGCGGGATGCTTAGCCAAAATCCGGCGCGCTACTTCAAAGCCGTCGCCGTCCGGCATGCGCACGTCTAACACGGCCACATCCGGTCTAAATTGATCCACCGATTCTTCAAAATTCTTCAAAGTGTCGGTCGTTTGCACTTCAAAATGCGGTGCCGCCATCAGCGACAGAGCATCTAACACCAACTGGTGATCATCCGCAAACAAGAGCCTCGGACGCGCCTCAGCTGTTTGAGCAGCTTGTTCCATAAAAGCCTCCCTCCATATATAGTACGTAGATTCTCCTGCCAATAGATTTGACGCACCGGCAGAAACACGTATGATCATCAGGTATTATTACCCAAATTGCCCAATTCCCACTGCGGATCTCGTAAAAACTACTCCGAATCCTCCGTTGGCAGGCTGAAATAGAACGCCGATCCGGCTCCTAATTCCGATTCCACCCAAATATCGCCGCCCGCACGCAAGACAATTTTCCTGCACGTGGCTAAGCCAATGCCGCTGCCCTTTACCCGCGAGCTATGCCGCCTTTGCAGCGGCAAGAAAATCCTTTCGAACCACTCTTTTTCAATGCCTACCCCATTGTCGCGAACTTCAACCGTCCAGTAACGGCCCTCGCGAGCCGCGCTAATTTCCACCCTTGGCGGAACATCGGGGCGATGATACTTAATAGCATTCGATAGCAGGTTCTGGAACAATTGCGTCAAGGCTTGCGGCCGAATACGCAAACGCGGCAGCGGCGCACTTTCCACGATCGCGCCCGAAGTCGCAATATCTTTCCGCAAATTCTCCATAGCGGCACTCAGCGCGGCGCCCGCATCCGTCGCCTCCTGCGCGGCAATCGCTCCCTTGCCAGCCAGCGCGTGCGCCAAAACTGCGTCAATCAAATCCGCCATTCGCTCCAAACTCGAAGAAATTTGCCGCAGGCATGTCATGCCGTCTCTGTCCAACTGCGCCGCATGCCGCGTGGCCAACAAATCGGTCAACCAGCGAGCCGTCGTGATGGGCGCACTCAAATCATGCGAAGCAATGCGCGCAAACTCCTCTAATTCTTCGTTGCTCCTTTCCAGTTCCTCCGCCATTTGGCGCAAACGTCGGTTGCTGGCATCCAACTCGCTCTCCATTTTCAGTCGAGAGGTGATGTCGTTATGCGTCGAAATGACGCGCGGCTGCTCGCCGTTTTCCGAAGGCAACAACGCCAGATCTGTCGAGATCAACAGCCACCGTCCATCCTTGTGCTGCTGCGTCAGATCGCCCTGCCACGTTCCTTTCGTCAGTAACTCTTCGTCAATGTTCTTAAGTGGCGCCGAAAACTTCGTCTTGAGCAAGTCGAACGATCGGCGCCCAATCGCCTCTTCTTGCGTCCAACCATAGAGACGTTCGCAGCCGCTTGTCCAATACTCGATCGTTCCGTCAAAGCGCCGAACCAAAATATTCGAGCGGTTCAGCGCCTCCGCCAAACTGGTTTGCAATTTGTTTTGCGGCACTCAGCAGCTACCCAGGCTGTGTCATCTTCTTTACGTTGTCTATCTTCTGGCGAAACTCATTCGCCGTTAGGTACCCCAACTTTACGCAAGCCTCTTCCAGGCTCGAACCATCATGATGTGCTGTCTTTGCCACCTTTGCTGCCTTGTCATAACCAATCGAGGGAGCTAGCGCCGTCACCAGCATCAGCGAATTCTTCACATAGTAGTCAATGCGCGCGCGGTTCACTTCAATCCCGCTCGCGCAGAATTCGGTGAAGCTGCGTAGCGAATCGCCCAACAACCGCACCGAATGCAGAAAGTTGTGAATCATCACCGGCTTGAAAACATTCAACTCGAAGTTGCCTTGTGAGCCGGCAAACCCAATCGCCGCATCGTTGCCCATCACCTGCACCGCCACCATCGTAATGGCCTCGCACTGCGTCGGATTCACCTTTCCCGGCATGATCGAAGAGCCTGGCTCATTTTCCGGAATATTAATTTCGCCCAAGCCGCAGCGCGGCCCCGACGCCAGCCAGCGCACATCGTTCGCAATCTTCATCAGCGACGCCGCCAATGTCTTCAGTGCCCCACTGGCGAAAATCATTTCATCATGCGAAGCCAGCGCCGCAAATTTGTTCGGATGCGAACGGAACGGAATGCCGGTGAACTCAGCAATTTTCTTCGCCGCGCGTTCGGCAAACTCCGGATGCGCATTCAACCCCGTGCCCACCGCCGTCCCGCCAATCGCCAAATCCAGCAATCCGTCACAGCCGGTTTCCAACCGTTGCAAATCGCGGTCCAGCTGCGCCACCCATCCTGAAAATTCCTGCCCCACCGTAATCGGCGTCGCATCTTGCAAGTGCGTCCGGCCGATCTTCACATCGTCCATAAAGGCCTTTGCCTTTTGACTAAGTACATCCCGCAACCGTTTCACTTCAGGCAGCAAGTTCGCCCGAACCACGCTAGCCCCCGCAATGTACATGGCTGTGGGAAAAGTGTCATTCGAAGATTGCGACATGTTCACATCGTCATTCGGGTGAATCGGCTTCTTGCTGCCCATCACCCCGCCGGCCATTTCAATCGCCCGGTTTGAGATCACCTCATTGGCATTCATGTTGGTCTGCGTGCCACTGCCCGTCTGCCAGATCCGCAACGGGAAATGTTCGTTCCATTGGCCGGCAATCACTTCATCCGCCGCCTTCACAATCAGGTTTGTTTTCTCTTCGTTCAGCTTGCCCAAATCATGGTTCACCAACGCCGCGCAACGCTTCAAAACGCCAAACGCGCGAATCAGTTCAGGCGGCATACGGTCTTCGCCGATGTCAAAGTGGTGCAACGAGCGCTGCGTCTGCGCGCCCCAGTAACGATCACAGGCAACGTCAATGTTGCCCATACTGTCGGATTCAATGCGCGTCGGAGTAGTAGTTGAAACGGTCATTACTCTTCTATTTTGTAACTTTGCTTGCGAAGCATTCCGTCGGCTATCATGGCACCTATGGAGAATCGCAGAAATTTACTGAAACTGGCAGCGTTTTCCGCAGTAGTCGGCGGCGCGCCGCTCCCGTTAGACGGCTCACGTGTCCGCCTGGGAGACGTCGTCATTGATCCGAGTCAGGCCAAGCTGGAGCGTCATCCCTTTGGCGACATTCGCGTCTTTTTTGAAGGTCCAACCGCGCAGTTGAAATCGATGACCGCCGGCAGTTTGCTTCTCAAGCCCGGTCAGGAACCACATCCTCCGCATCAACATCCTGAGGAAGAGTTCATGATCATCACCGAAGGCGCGGGCGAGATTTTAGTCGGCGGCAAAACCTATCGCGTCTCGCCGGGCTCCATGATGTATTCCGAGGCCAATAAACTTCACGGTGTTAAAAATACGGGGACCATACCCCTACTGTTTTACTATTACAAGTGGCTCGCGTAAAACTTCTCCTCGACCGTCGGGCCTATGCCAATCTTTGTCGCTTGGCGATATTCGAATGGGGTTCGGAGTACGGGTACGGATGAGAATAGAACCGAACTAGGTTCACTTTAGGCCCTAGCCCCACGAATCTGTTACGAAACTTTCCACATTAGGTAGTAAAATATACATGAAGGTGTTCAGCGGGATAAGGTAAAAGCCAACCGACGGTTCAGGCGAAGTTGCTTACTGTCAGTTGCAGGCTTCGTGACACGATGCTAAAGCAGATCGGCAAATATACTATAAGCGAGCGCATCGGGCGCGGCACCTACAGCCGTGTGTATCGCGCTGTTGACTCGCAAGGTCGCCCGGTCGCTATCAAGGTTTCGACCACCCAGACCGAACCCGAACATTTGGACGAATTCCAGAAAGACTTGGTTGCAGCCGCCAGTGTCTTGCACCCAAACTTAGTCGCTGTTCACGATCTCGGTTTTGAAGACGAATTCCCTTATCTGGTCATGGAGTTGGTGGACGGCCAGGACCTCGACCACCTTCTCAAAAGCAACACTGCCCCTTCTTTAGCCGACCGCATTCGCGTCATGCAGCAGGTGGGCGAAGCGCTCAAGGCTGCTCATGAACGTGGCATATTCCACCTCGATATTCGGCCTTCGAAAATCATGCTTCGCAACGATGGCGAAGCGAAACTACTCGATCTGGGTCTGGGCCGCCTGTCGTACGACCCCGCTCGCGTCACCGAACATGGCTATCTAGTCGGCGCACCTTTCTACATGAGTCCCGAACGGCTCACGGCCATCGACACGGCCAACGAACGCTGCGATATCTGGTCTTTCGGCGTCACCTTCTACGAATGGATCGCCGGCCATCATCCGTTCTATGACGACGATGGCGACCGCATGATCGGCAACATCATGGACGCGGTTCCGGCCGATCTTCAGGACGTCCCGCCCCAGCTCAATCACGCCATCATGCGCGCTATTGAGAAAGATCCGTCTGATCGCTATCGCACCTTTGCGGAGCTGTTAGCGGATCTGCAGCCGCTCATTGGCGATCTGAAGCGCGAAGAGAGCGACGCCTTGATGGCTGAGGCGCTCAAACAAACCGATAGCGGCCGTTGGCATGAAGCCCGCCGAATCGCGCGACAACTGCGCGATATGGATTCGCCGCAAGATCCGGGCGCACAGATTTTCGGAATTTCTGAACAGGAACTGGAAAAAGAGCGCTCCACCGCGGCAGCCTCCGTTCCCACGCCTCAGCCTTTAGTGGCCGCAGCTGCCACCATGGCTGCGGTGACTGCTGCCAAAGCGGCGGCCTCCACGGCGGTCGATACGCCTGAACCCGCGCCACCACCGCCGGTGGTCCGTTCGCAACCGCCGCCACCGCCTACCCAAGCGGCACCAAGAGCACCCCAGAGACCAGAACGAACTGCCCCCAGAATTCCGCCGATGGGCGTGAAAAATGGCACTACGGCCGCATCGGAAAACGGTTCACCGGCCAGTGCGCGAATGCAGCCGGCACCTCCTCCTTCCAATGGTGCGCGCGCAGCCGCTGCGTCCGCCTCTATGTCCGCCGCCGCGCCAGCCGTCGTCCGCGAAATCGACACAGCGCCCAGAACAGAACCCCCGCGCGTCGAATCAACCAGACCCGAGCCCGCCCGCACCCGAACCGTCAGCAGTCAGCGTTCGGTGGCGCCTCAACTGCCATTAACGCCGCCTCCTCCCCAGCAAACAGTTCGCATCTTGGGATTGGAAGAGCCCAGCGGTTTCCCTTGGGGCAAGATTATTGGCTTCAGTGTTCCGGCACTTCTCATGATGGGCGCACTCTTCTTCTTTTTGCGGCCTGTCGGAAAAATCGCTCACTCTTCAACGAACGATGATGCCAAGGAAACAAGTACCTCCAGCCGAGTCATCCGGACCGATCAAGGTGATCCAGACAGCACGCCGCAGACGGCTTCTGCCAGCCCGACCACCCCTCCCACAACCGGTACGCCAGCGGAGGGAACTCCAGGAACGGCCACCGACCCGCAAGCACCCATTGCTCCACGCATCTTCGACGCCAAGTCTTTGCCCACTGCCACCAAGGTGCTGATCCCAGCCCGCCGTCGTGGTAATTCGCCATTAGCCGGAGTGGCCGCACCCGCTTTGCCCGGTGCCGCTGACGGAACCGAACTCTCTGGCTTGCCCGTGGCCATGAACGCGCCTCCGCCCCCAGCCCCTGTGGCACCGCCGCAAGCCCCTGCGCCGGTCAAAGTAAATACGCCTGCTCCTACGCCAACGAGTGTGCAGAGCGTGGAAGCAGCGCGTGAAGCAGCCAGCCACATCGGCGGCGTCTTCTCGCAACCTGAATTGGCTCGCAAAGTAAGTCCTGTTTATCCCCCTGCCGCTGTTCAGCGGAAAAAAGAGGGTAAGGTTCGCTTTCAAGCGACCATCGCTAAAGACGGTTCAGTGAAAAACATTCAACTCCTCAGTGGCGACCCGCTGCTCAACGTCTCCGCCCGCCAAGCCGTGACTCAATGGAAATACCGTCCCGCCATGCTCAACGGCGATCCCATCGAAGTCACCCAAACCATCGTCATCGAGTTCAACCTCAGCAACCGCTAAGAACACTGTGGCGCGAACACTCGTGTTTGCCGTCTCGACACTTTTGTCGAGACCTTGCGCTTTCTGCATTCGTAGTCAGGCGCTCTCACTTAAAACAACCGCCGCGAGACGTTTCCTGTGACTCGAAAGGTTAAGTCTCGGGACGGAGTCTTAAGTGCCCGCATCTACTCTATCGAACACGCCATTCCCGCATATCTCCTGCTAGGATCGAATGTCGAAGGTTGCCTCGAATGACAATCTACTCCAGCCGTTTTCTTGTTATTGCCTGCGTTGCTCACTTAGTCATCGTGAGTTTCGCAAAAGCCCAGACTGCTCTTGAGATCTTCGGGTCCAGAGAAATCATTAGCTGTTCCTCAACGACGCAACCTGAACAGCGGCCAATCACCGCTGAAATTGCCGGCGTTATGTCATCTGTCAGAAAGAACACATGCAAACTGGGACGGTTAATCGCATAAATTTGATTGGCGAAATCAAAATCGAATTGGGTAAGAGCACGCCCATTCAATCCGGGGGATCTCATGCGCCTCTCGAACGCCCACTCGGACGGAATCTACCATGCGTTGCGGGGTCACTACACAAGCTACCTTTGTTCCAAAGTGGTCCCCATGAATATCGGCAAGAATTGCGATTTAAGCGTGATTCCTCAGGCCGAACGCTATTGCTACCGAATGACCTTTGGTGATTGGGCTTGCAACCTTTTTACCGATAAAACCGGTGTCATCAATACGACTTCCCGCGTACCGCCTCCTCAACGCGCCCCCGAATAAACGCTGAGATACCGCTTCTCCCGGCCAACGCAAACAGCGCGTGTAGGGCAAGAGCAATTCCGCAAATGTGCCGCCTTAGTCATCATTTCTCAATCGCCGTCCGCCGATCAATATCGCTGGCGACATATTGGAGGACAAATACCCAAACGCGTTGTTTGCGTTTGTGGCAGGTAGTTTCAAATCACGATGAAGCGACCAAGCACTCGAATATAGATTTGGTGGTCATGTTCCGGAAACTGGACAACGCTTGGCGCGAGTCTTTCGTTTTTCAAGACTGGCTCGTTGAATATGCGCACATCGAAAATGGCTACAACCAGTTTGGGCACAAAGCCCCCCCCGCCTTCGCCACTCCCGATGCGACTCTTGAAATGCTCATCCGCCGCTCTCAGGAAAGGAATTCTGCTATCTCGCCCTGTAGGAATGCCGCCTCATTCGCCGCCGCGAACGCGAAATGAAAGAACTCGGCACGCTCCCAGCCAAGCGCAAGACGAAGAGGAACTCAAACAAGCCGCTCTTGTCGCCGAAATCGAAAAGCAGCCGTTCGATGTCGAGCAGCTAGGCTTTGTTTCTTCAACTCAGCGTTTCGCCCAATACATGGCCCGTCACCCCGGCCATGAAGAGCAACTCACTTCGCGATCTGCCGCAACCCAAGCCGCCGCATGACTGAGCCATGCGCGTAAGCAATCGGGCAACGTTAGGCCGGAATTACGCGTCGATTGTCCCTCACCACAAGGGTGTCGAAACGTCGGCTCACAGATCTACGCAACTGAATATGTTTTCGGCCTGCGGCGGGATCAGTGCGCAACCTTCCAAACTTTCGAACCACCCGTCCCACGCCTAACGAGTAAGCCGCTGCAGCACTAACGCCAGCGCACTGTCTGCCGAAGGAGCTGGCTGACACTCTTTTTTCCGCGCCTGCCATAACTGCTCCGCCAGATCCAGATTCGCTTCCGAAGCGTCGCTCTCCTGTGCAACGCTCACGCGCGCTTTCAAAGCGTTGCCTGCCTTACTCGCCAAACCCTGTAACTCCGGCGACGAATCAGGTTGCACACACTCGGCCGCATCATTCTCCACCAGTTGCAGCAACGCCAAACTGCGCTGCCAGCGCTCGCTCGCGCCCAGTCCTCTGAGTGTAGGGTCCAGATGCAATACCTCATCACACAAATCAAGCCAATGCCGGCTCGCCGCATCGTCAGGCTCTGCGTTCAGCGCGGACTTGAACTCTCGCTGCGCCGCTCGGTAATCGCCTTGCGCGAACTCCGCTTGGCCAATGCCTCGGAAGGCCGTGGCATTCCCCGGCGATTCGTGCAGAATGCCTCGAAAAACAGTGGCCGCCCTGGCAGGCGAGCCCGCCAACAGAAAAAGCTGGCCTAAATGCGCTCGCGTACTCAGATCTTGCGGCGCATTCTCTTCCAAAGGCAACAATTCCGCCAGCAGTTCCTCTTTCGAATTTTGTTGAACCAGCAAATCAATCAACTCCAAACGAGCGCGCCGCCGGTTCCCTTCCGCATCGTTTTTCCAGGCGCCATAGATGGCTCTGTGAAAATAAGAGATGCCTTCGCGCACCTTGCCTTGCTTCACCAGCACGCGCGCCATCAACAGATTGGCTAATCCATCTGTCGAATCAGTGGTCAGCAGGCCGGTCAAGGTAGTCTGCGCCTCAGTATTTTCGCCTGCCGCTAATTGCGCCTCCGCCATTGTCCGCAAATAATCTCGGTTGTCTCGCTCAATGGCAATCGCATCGCTAATTTTGTCAATGGCCTTCAGACTTTCACCGTTCTTCATCAGCGCTTGGCCGGTGGCAAATAAACGCGTCGCTTCCACATGGCTCTCGGCTCTGTCTGTCGCCGCGAGAAACATATCGGCCGCAAACAACCCGCCAATGGCTAAAAATACCAGACCAAACGTGCCTAAAAACGATCGCCCTGCCATGGCCAACCCGCTCATTCCACCACCAACGGAACGTCTTCGTTCCGTTTCGCCACACCGTATGTATTTAAGATGTCGTCCAGCACCACAACACCAATCAATTGACGAAGGTTGGCGCGGCTAACCACCGGCAACACATTGGCCCCGCTGGCGCCCATTCGCTCCATAGCCAGACTCAAACTGTGGTCCGGATGGACATAAGGCACTTCCCCGAACATCCTGTGACCGTTAAGAATCTCCCACAGCTTCTTGTTTTCACCTCCGTTGGCAACCACCTGTTCAATTTCACGATTCCGCACCATCCCGCGCAGCCCATCGTCGCTCACCACCGGCCATGCATCAAGGCCGCTATTTTTGATCTGCGCTAGAATCGCTCCCGCTTGGTTATCCGCCGAAAAAGACACGGGCTGCAGGCGCATGGTTTGCTGAACTTGAATCCGCTCGGCTTGAAAGCGTGCTTCTGCCGTCGGTAAATAGATCCCTTCCTGGTGCGACAGCGCCTCGTAAATCGGCTCCTTCTGCAGCTTTTGTGAGATGAAAAAAGCAATCATGTTTGAGATCATCAACGGCACAATAATCGTGTAGTCACGCGTGATCTCAAAGATCATAATTACCGATGTCCACGGCGTTCTTACTACCCCCGCAAAGGCCGTACCCATGCCGACCAATGCGTACGCGCCAGGGCCAGCCGTTTCCGTGGGGAACAATGCATGTGCCACACCACCCACGCCCGCCCCTATCATGGCGCCAATAAACAAACTCGGACCGAAGATGCCCCCCGCGTTGCCCGACGCATAGCAAACCGCCGTCGCCACAATCTTGAGCACCGCAAACAGCACCACCAGCTTCACCACAATGTTGCCATTCAGCACTTTCTCAACACTGTTGTAACCAACACCCAAAACTTCGGGAACAAAATAACCCAGCAGCCCAACCGTCAAGCCGCCGGCCACTGGCTGAAGCCAAGCGGTCCATTTCGGCAAGCGCATAAACCATTGCCGCAAACCCAGCAGCAATTTGACGAAGGCAACTGAACCCAAGCCGCCCACCACGCCTAACACTGCATAAACGCCCAATTCAGCAGGATGGACGAGTTGATAGCCGGGCACGTGAAACAGCGGGTCGTCCCCCAAAACCAGATGCAGCACAATCCAGGACGTAGCCGCGCTTAACACCACCGACCCCAGTACGGTCGCGTGCAAGTCGCCCATAATCTCTTCCAGCGAGAACAGCACAGCCGCAATCGGGGTATTGAACGCGGCCGCGAGTGCCGCTGAGCACCCTGCCGGCAGAAGCGCTTTTACCTGTTTCGGCGACAAGCCAAGATTGCGTCCCACCACCGACGCCAATCCCGCTCCAACATGCACCGACGGGCCTTCGCGTCCCAGCGCAATTCCGCTCGCGAGAGACGCCGAGCAACAGAAGAACTTGCCAAACACCGTGCGAAACGTGATCCGCCCGTCATTGATAAAGATGGCCGCCTTGGTCTGAGGAATGCCGCTGCCTCGCGCGTTCGGGAAGTAACGCCACAACAAATATCCGGTGCTCAGTGAACCCAGCACCGGCACCAAAATCCGCCGCCAACCGGCGCCACCGGCCGGATACATCCGCGCTGAAATTCGCCCGGTCAGTAAGATAAACGCCACTACTACCAAGCCAACCAAAGCGCCCAGCACCACACTCAACACGAGCGCTAATTGATCTTCATTCCGGCGCAGCTTTTCAAAGCTGGTCCGTAGCTTCTGAATCAATGGATAATACCTTTCCGTACCGCATAGAGGATTAGCTCCGGCACCGTATGCAGATTGAGCTTTTGCAGAATGTGCGCCCGATGTGTTTCCACCGTATATAAGCTGAGGTTCAACAACTGAGCAACCTCCTTATTACTCCGCCCCTCCGCCGCCAGTTGCAGTATCTCGCTTTCGCGCGCCGTCAAGAGCTCCAAACTGTCTGTCTTCTGTTTGTCAGCCATTTGCCGGAAATAATCTTCCTGCAAGAGCGCCCGAATCTTCTGGCTGAAATACGAATGCCCTTGACTCACCGACTTTACGGCGGCAATCAGGTCTGCCTTCAGCGAGTCTTTTAACAGGTACCCGCGCGCGCCCGCATTCAACGCTCGAACGATGTAGCTCTCGTCATGGTGCATGCTCAGCATGATCACTGCGGTCGATGCACAGCTAGTCGCAATTTGTTTCGTCGCGTCAATTCCATTTAAAACCGGCATGGCGATATCCATCACGACGACATCGGGGCGGTGTTCGTCCACCAGCCGCAACGCTTCACGCCCGTCGCTCGCCTCCGCAACCACCACGAAGTCCGGCTGTCGTTCGAGCAACAACCGCAGCCCGTCTCGTAAAACATTATGATCGTCGGCTAACAGAATGCGAATTGGTTTCATAGGTGACTTCGCTTCTTAGTTGCGCAACCGGAAGCTGAATCTTGACGGTTGTACCTCGCCCGGGTTGTGAATCAATGGCAAAAATGCCACCCAAATGATGCACCCGCTCTTCCATCCCGAGCAGACCCAATCCGCGGACACGCACGGCATCAAATCCCGTCCCATCATCCTGTACCGTCAAGTCAATTCGCTCCTCTTCCCATTGCAAGCTGACTTGCGCCGCGCTCGCTTGCGCGTGCCGCACAACATTATGCAGCGCCTCCTGAACCACCCGGTAAATACAGGTCTTGTGTTCTTCGGGCAGGTCCCGCGGAAGATCGGCCGCCGACACTTGGACTCGCAAACCAGTTCTCTTGGCGGTCTCTTTAGCCTGCCAGTTCAAAGCCGGCACTAATCCAAAATCATCCAGCATAGAGGGCCGCAACAGCAGCGCCATATTGCGCGTCTCAGCCATCCCGCGCTGCGCCAGATTTCGGATCGATTCCAGATGCGGCTTCGCAGCCGCTCCCAATTCGGCATCTAGCAAGTTTTCAGTCTCGAGCAGAATGGCTGAAAACGATTGCCCCGCTTCGTCGTGCAACTCCCTCGATAAAGCGCGTCGCTCGTCTTCTTGCGCCCGCAAAAGCTTAGCGGACAAGTCCCGCAAGCTCTTCTTCGCTTCTATGTTTTCTTCCAATCGCGCGCGCACCTCATTCTGCAGCCGCAAAGCGGTCACGCTCGTAAAGACCGCCAATGCCAGGCCGCCCATCAGTGTCAGCCCAATCATGCCTATCAAGGCCAAACGCAATCTGTCGAACAACTTCGCCACCTGCTCGTCGCCTCGCAATAAACCCCGTTCATTCAATTGCCCAATCCGGTCTGCGATCTGTAACATAGCTGTGCGCCGCGGCACCAATTCACTGTAGAAAAACTGATAACGGAATTGCTTCCTTTCGCTATCGGTCCAGGCAAACGTACTGCTCAGCACTCGCCAATAGGCTTCAATTTCAGAACGCAGGCTTGCAAAGGGCGTTGCTTCTTCAGCATCAAGCGACTTCTGATAGCGTTCCAGCGCATCGTCCGTTCTCTGATGGAGGTGGTTCAATTCCGCCAGCTCGCTCGAAGCTCCGCCCGTTGGCGCCAGTATGGAATCCCGCGCCACCGTTCCGGAAAGATAAATCGCTGATCGGATGTCTTCCAGAATCCGGCTCCGCTTCAGGAATCGTTCTTCCACTTGCTGCCCGCTTTGGCGCAAGCTGCTGATCATCAGGAGCGCTCCGATCTGCGCCGAAGCCATAATGAGCAGCAATCCGCCAAATCCGCCCGCCAAAGCTCGCCAAGGGTGCCCTCGCATAGGTCTAATTTCTAGCGTTGCACAATCACGCCCGAGGTCGGCATCCCGTCGAGACAGTATTTCACCCGGCAAAAATACCGTCTCGACCTGATTGGTCCCGTCGTCGCGCCCACTTAAACTGAACGCATGGATCGCCTAAAAATTGCTCTTCGAAGCAGCGCCACTGCCTGTATTCTCCTATTCCTTGCCGCTTGTCACAAACAAGTAGCCGCCGTGCACCCCCTTCCCGCCCAGCCTCAACCTGCGGCGGAAGCGAAAACAACCCCGCCTCAATCCAAGCAGGTCACAGCATATGCTCCACAGAGGACAGCGGAGGCTATGCCAAGCGCCGAAACCAAGGCAACCATCCAAAGCTTGCTTGATCGAATTCAAGACATTTACTTCGATTACAATAAGCACGCCCTGCGCCCAGATGCCGAAAGCACCCTTCAGGCTGACGCCAAAACACTGCGTGAAATTTTGAAGGACTATCCGACCTACAAACTCACCGTTGAGGGTTTTTGCGACGAACGCGGTTCGGATGAATACAACCTCGCTCTCGGCGATGCCCGCGCCCGCAAAGCCGAACAGTTCTTGGAAACGTTAGGACTTCCTGCCTCACAACTCCGCACGGTTAGCTTCGGCAAAGAGAAGCCGGTATGCACCGAGCACGACGAATCGTGCTGGCAGAAGAACCGCCGCGCTCATATTACTCAAGATCAGGCCAGTTAGACGTCCGCCACACGTGGGAACCTCCGTCGTATTCCTCTCCTTATACTTGTAGCGGAAGGTTCCCACACCCGTGTCCTCACCTGTCGATCAATACGTTGATAAAAACGAACCTCGTTTCCTAGAAGAGTTACTCACGTTTCTGCGCATCCCCAGCATCAGCACGCTACCGGAGCGCAAGCCCGACGTTGCACGCGCCGCGCAATTTGTCGCCGACGCGCTCAAAACAGCCGGCGTCGAAAACGTCGAGATCATTCCCACCGCCAATCATCCGCTCGTGTATGGCGATTGGCTTCATGCCCCAGGTAAGCCGACAGTTCTTTGCTACGGCCACTATGACGTGCAGCCGCCCGACCCGCTTGAACTTTGGAAATCGCCCCCATTCGAGCCAGAGATTCGCGATGGCAACATCTACGCCCGCGGTTCCTGTGACGACAAGGGCCAGATGTACATGCACATCAAAGCCGTCGAGGCCCTATTCCGCGTGTATCAGGGCAAGCTCCCGTTGAATGTTAAATTCCTCATCGAGGGCGAAGAAGAAATCGGCGGCGAATCCATTGCCAAATACGTCCCGTTGAATAAAGAAAAACTCAAGGCCGACGTAGCTCTCGTCTCCGACACGGAAATGTTTGCCGATGGCGTTCCCACACTCTGTATCGGTCTTCGCGGTTTAATGTACCTCGAAGTGGAAGCTCGCGGCGCTGCTCGTGATTTGCACTCAGGCGTCTTCGGCGGCGCTGCGCCCAACGCTGTCTTCGGCTTGATCGAACTTCTCTCTAAAGCTAAGGACGCCGACGGCCGCATTCAAATTCCCGGCATCTACGACGACGTCAAAGCGCCTGATCCCGCCGAAGTCGCTAGTTGGAAGAACCTGCCTTTCTCGGAGAAAGAGTTTCTCGAAACCGGGGTCGGATCTACTGCCCTGACAGGCGAACCCGATCAATCGGTCTTGGCCCGCGTCTGGGCTCGGCCCACCTTCGAAGTTCATGGTATCGCCGGCGGATTCACGGGGACCGGCGCCAAAACCGTCATTCCCGCCACCGCCTCGGCCAAAGTCAGTTTCCGTTTAGTACCAGAACAAAAGTACGAGAAAGTGTTGGCCCAGTTCCGCGAATGGGTCTCGGCGCACACGCCCAAAGGCATCCAGATTGAGGTGCGGATGCTGAGCGGCGGGCCGGCCATCTTGGTCGATCCGAATCACCCGGCTATTCAGGTGGCCGCTAAAGCATTCAGCGATAAGCTTCAAAAGCCCACGGTCTTCACTCGTAGTGGAGGCTCGATTCCCATTGTGGGCGACTTTGCGCGCGCTTTGGGCATACCCACCATTCTGATGGGCTTCGGCCTGCCCGACGACGGATTACACTCGCCTAACGAAAAGTACCGGGTCAGCAATTACTACAATGGAATCAGAACCATCGCCTACTTCCTTGACGAGTACGCCAAAACCCGGTAGAAGTTTCATAGCAGCAACAGATGACGGTATCAACCATCAACGAGCGGACTCCGCCGTCTGCCGACGCAGCGACTGAGTCAACTCAGCCGCAAGAGGCTCAGGTCGTACGCTCCGCCGGCATCGTGTCGGTGGTCGTGTCGCTCAGCCGCCTAACAGGCCTGGTTCGCGAAATGGTGATGGCCAACCGTTTCGGCGCCGGCTTCGCGCACGATTCGTTTCTTCTTGGCTTCCGCATTCCCAATCTCTCACGCGACCTATTCGCAGAAGGTGCCCTATCGTCAGCCTTCGTCCCGACGTTCACTACGTCTTTGGTGAAAGGCAGCAAGCTTCAATCCGGTGAGTTGGCGAACCTCGTAACCACGGCCATCATCGCTGTTGTCGGTTCAATGTGCGTGTTAGGAATGTGGCTGGCGCCCCATCTGGTTTGGCTGCTGGCCCCCGGCTTCGCGGCCGTTCCGGGCAAATTCGAACTGGCTGTCCATTTAACGCGCATCATGTTTCCGTTCCTGCTGCTGATTGCCTTGGCGGCGCAAGCCACTGGCATGTTGAACTCGCATGGAAGTTTCGGAGTGCCCGCCATCGCCTCGGTTTTCTTCAACATCGGCTCGGTGGGTTTTGGCTTAATGATTGGCTTCGTTCTTGGACCCCATCTGGGCATCACGCCGATTGAAGGCATGGCCTATGGCGTGGTGGTGGGAGGCGCGCTGCAATTCGGCTGGCAGCGCACCAAGCTCCACTCGCTGGGATATCGTTTTCGTTTCGTCTGGAACTGGTCCCATCCCGGCTTGCGCCGCATTGCCGGCTTAATGCTTCCGGCCATCATCGGCAACGCCGCCGCTCAGGCTAACTTGATCATCAATACCAGCTTCGCTTCGCAACTCTACGACCCGGTGCGCGGACATGACGGCCCTGTGAGTTGGCTTGGCTATGCCATGCGCTTCGTGCAGGTTCCGCTCAGCTTGTTTGGCGTCGCCTTCGCTTCCGCCATGCTCCCAAGTGTGGCGCGCAGCGCGGCGGCAAATAACTTCAACGAATTTCGTCAAACTCTTGCGCGTTCTTTGGGTATGGTTTTTTTATTAACCATTCCGTCGTCGCTCTTGTTAATCACATTGGGCCAACCGTTGATCGGGGCCGTTTACCAAAGCGGCCATTTCAACGCTTATGACACCGCGCAAAGCGCGCTTGCTTTGAGTTGTTACTCTCTCGGTCTTGTGGCGTTCACCTCCGCCCGCATCCTAAGTCCGGCTTTTTACGCGTTGGCGGATGCGCGCACACCCATGTTGGTGAGCGTTGGCTCCATCGCAATCAATCTGGCACTTCCGTTGTTGTTCTTGCGCCTCTGGCACATGGGATTCCAGGCCTTAGCTCTCACCACGGCTTGCGCGGTGGGCTTGGAATGTCTAGTTCTTGCCGAATGTTTGCGCCGCCGCTTAGGCGGTTTAGAAGGCCGTTATTTGAGCGCGTGTTTTGCGCGCGTGGCAGCAGCCGCCGCTTTTATGGCCGTGCCTCTGTACTTCATCCATAGCTACATGTCTAAAACGCTGCCGGACAGCAGGCTTGCCGATTGTTTTCAACTCGCCATTTTGATCCCCCTCGCTGTGTTGCTTTTTTTGGGGGCGGCGCGGGCGTTGCGCGTGCAGGAAATTGATTTTGCATTTAGTTCATTTGTTTTGCCGACTTGGAAACGCTTCTTTTCCAAGCGTGGTAAAATTTTGGTTTAATGCTCCAGGACTTGGTTCTTGCGCTGCGTCTTCAGGCGCTCGACCGTAAGATTGCTTCTCTCGAAACAGGGATAGCGACTCTCCCCAAACACATCGCCGAGATTGAGAAGCGCTTGGAAGTTCACAAGCGCCGCCTGGAGGCCGACCGTTCGGCGCTTGCCGTCAACGTGCGTGACCGCAAGAAGATGGAAGGCGATATCCAGATTCATCAAGGCAAAATGACCAAGCTGCGCGAGCAGATGGCCGCAGCCAAGACGAATGAACATTACCAAGCTTTCCAAAAGGAAATTGCTTTTCTGGAAGGCGAAATCCGTAAGTGCGAAGACAGAATCATCGTGCTCATGGAGCAGTCCGAGCCGCTCGACAAAGCTGTGAAAGCCGCCGAGATCAGCCTTAAGACCGAAGAAGCCGACGTTAACGCTGAAAAAGTCAATGCCCGCGACCGGACCTCCGTCGATCAGAAGGCTTCTGCAGAGCTTAAGGCCGAGCGCAAGACAATTGCCGAGCAGATGACGGGCAAGATCTACACGGAATACGAGCGCGTCCGTAAGAAGACAAAGAACACGCCGATTGCCGATGCAACGGACGGCCGCTGTAACGCTTGCCAGATCGCGTTGCGGCCGCAATTCTTCCAAGATTTGCGCAAACAAGATCAGATCATGTTCTGCGAAAGCTGTTCACGGATGCTCACCTATAACCCAGTAGTAGACGTGTCAGCGGACGCTTCCGCTTCCATTCAAATCGCTTAGTTCGGCTTTACACTGCGAGGCTTGCGGCGCTAGTTTGCAAGCGGCTTCCAGATGTGTGCGCGCTTCATCCGTCATCCCTAAATGCTTGGCTGCAAGACCTAATCCGAACTGTGAAGGATAGTCTTGCGGAGCGGCTTTGACGACCTGTTGAAAGTTGAGCCGGGCCTTTGCATAATCGTGCAAGTCCAGATAACAAGAAGCCAAGTCACGGCGAGCCAAGGAGTTGGTTGGGTCTTGCGCTAAGACTTGCTTGAGCAGTGCAGCCGCGCCGGACAGGTCACGGTTACCCATCTTCTCGCTCGCTCTTTCATACAAGTAGAACTCAGCCAGACGGTCCTTTGGATCGGCGCCACCCTTCTTGCCGGCATCGGGTCCGCGGCCTAAATAGCCGAGTGAGGAGAGAAGCTTCTCTGTCTGCGGATTAGTGCTGCCGGCGGGCGCGGGTTGTTGCTTCCGACTGGCGAGTATCTTGCCAAGTTCGGCACGAAGAGCGCGGGCGCGCTCGGGATCGCTCAGGACTATGTTGTGTTGCTCGGCTGGATCTTTGGCTAAGTCGTAGAGCTCGGGCTTGGGCGCTTCGATGTACTTGTAATTGCCCACCCTCACGCTACGTAAGGGCGACCAGCCGAACGAGTCATGGGTGTGAAGGCTCTCGCTATAAACAGGATGCGCCGTGCTCTTGCCCTCGAATGAGTTCGGTTCGGGAATACGAAGAAAGTCGAGGATGGCGGGCGCCACATCGATCAAGGCTGCAGGCTGAGCTTGGCCTGTTTGACCACTGGGCCAATGAAAGATGAGAGGCACATGCAGAGTGCTCTCATAGATGAAGTAGCCATGGCTTTGTTCGCCATGATCGCCGAGGCCTTCGCCGTGATCGGAAAACAAAACAGTGAGCGATTTGTCCCACCAGCCGTTCTGTACGAGCGCATTTTTTAAGCGCCCAACAATTTCATCTTCTAAAACCAGCTGCGCATCGTAGCGCGAAATTCCTTTTCTTTCGGGCACGCTGTAGGGCGTGTGCAAATCGAACAAATGAATAAAAATAAAAACTGGCTGGCCTTTATTGGCGGCGAGCCAGCGCACGGCAGCATGAACAGTCAACGCGCCGTCGCGGCGTTCGCGGGCGATGGAAAGATTTGGCGGACCACCAAAAAACATTTCACCAGAAACGGGCGAAAATGCTGCGAAGTGAAATGGACTGTCGTAGGTATCAAAACCTTTGTCGAGTCCCATCTCTTGTTCTAAGAAAACGCTGCTGACAAAGGCCGAAGTCTTATATCCATGAGACTTCAGAACGCTGGCCAAGGTTACCGCGTTGGGCGGAATCTGTTCAGCATTCTCTTGGATGCCGTTTTCAAACGGGTAAGTGGACGTAAAGAGCGACGTGTGGGAAGGCAGCGTCAACGGAGTCTGGCAATCGACATTTGGAAAAACCGTTCCGCCGATTGCGAATGCGTCGATATTCGGCGTGGGAATGGCTTTATATCCATAGACGCCGACATGATCGGCACGCAGCGTGTCGATGGAAATCATAATAACCGGCGTTTGGGCGGCGGCAACAATTGCGAAAGCAAAGAGACAGCAAAATTTCATTTCTTAGTGGGACGGGCGACGGCGTACATTTCGGCGGCGATTTGGTTGTATAAACCGTTGCGGTCTTCGCCGACTTTGTACAGGTCCATATGCGTTCTTTCAGGAATGAAGGTGAAATGTGCGCCGGCATCTAAAGAATCCAGGACAGCTTGGAGTTTATGAGCAGGGCCATCCAAATAAAACGTGTCAGCCGTACCTACGAACAAATGGATTTTGCCTTTCAGATCCGGACCAATGGTTTGCCAG
>Ga0302319_10005121_pt1 | contig 26498 bp, 17 predicted proteins | sample Bog_T0_2_FD_203319 | JGI IMG/M metagenome (GOLD analysis project Ga0302319, IMG submission 203319) | Peat permafrost microbial communities from Stordalen Mire near Abisko, Sweden - Bog_T0_2 | ecosystem: Environmental > Terrestrial > Soil > Wetlands > Peat | place: Sweden: Abisko, Stordalen Mire... | reverse complement strand
GGTCAAGGTAGCGGGTGAGGCCGTCTGTTGCCAGCAGAACCGCGGTGCCTGGTTTGAGATCGACCGAGAAGAAATCGGGCTGAACGTTGGCCGCGACTCCGACAGCTCGGGTGATGATGGACTCCATGCCTTTTAGATCCGCTTCGCGGGCGCTTTCAATTGTGAGAGTGCCGTTGCGAATCAGCTCGTTGACATAGGAATGATCGACGGTGAGTTGGACGCACTGGCCGTCCTGAAAAATATAAGCGCGACTGTCGCCGACGTTTCCGAGAATCAGCTTGTCTTCATCGAGTGCGGCAACCACCGTAGTGGTTCCCATACCTTTATTCTCGGGAATCTGGCCGTTTTCCCAAACATCCAGGTTGGCAGCGGTAATGGCATAGAGGAGCCTTGTGCTGACGGGCGCGCCGGAGTCCGCCGAGGCGGCATAACTCTGCATGAGCGCTGCAACGGCGCGCGAGCTGGCAACTTCGCCGCTTGCCATTCCGCCCATTCCGTCGCAGACAACATAGATACCGAGGGGCTCGTCGTATCCGAAAAAGTCCTCGTTGTTGGTGCGAACGCAGCCGATGTCGCTGAGTGCTGAGACCGCAATGCGCAGGGACGTAGAGGCCGGTTGAGCGGCCGGTGCGGACTGCGCGTTCGCTTCCGGTTCAGCTGTTGGTGGGGCCGAGGCAGCAGGCTGACCGTCGGGTTCGGCGGTAGGCCAGAGTTCGTTCTTAAATTCTTCGGTCATAGGTTCAACTCAAGTATCGCAGAGATGGAGGAATCTGCCGCTGTTTCGTTTAGATCAGCGAGAGACGGTTGCAACGCAGTGAAAAGATTTCATGAACTCCGGATTGAGCAAGGGAGCTCCGGGGCCGGAGGCGTCGAACAGGACAACTTCCGGGGCCTGATTGTTGAAGCTGAAGAAGAATTTCAGACGGTTGGGTGAAATTTGCGGGGCGGCAAAGCCGAAGTGGAAGACCGACCACGGCCCTGTCATGTGTGGAGCAGTATTCTTCTGCGTGGCAAGTGTGATGGTGCTGGATGGCTGAGAGACCCAATGGAAGCTGGCGGATTGACCACCTGCATTGATTTGCTTGCCGTCAATGCTGAGCGCTGCGTCGGCGACTCCGGCTGCTTTGACTTCGGTGAGGGTGAAGTCGAGAGATGGCTGGTTGCCGGAGACGAAGAGGGTGGACTGAATTCTCTGCGCGCTATTGAGGAAGCTCAAAAAGGCCGGGTTTATTTTGACTGTGGAGCCAGGGGCGGGGATGTATTGAGATCCCTGCAAGACGACCAGTTTATTCAGTGTTGCGTTGTAAAACTGGGCGAAAGATCCGGTGCCAGGAGCGAAGATTTGCGCGACTTCGTCAGTCGAGGCTTCGATAGGGGATTGGGGGTTGAAAGGGAACTTCGATAGCACCGGAGCGATCTGGCCACAGAATGTTTTGGCGCCGCCTCCCGCAGCGACACCGCCGTAGTTGGCTGCGAGATTCTTGGTGGACTCGATGGGATCTTCGAGCAGTGCGAAGCTAGTCTTATCCATGCCGCCGGTAGGATCGGGGACGAAGGTGTTGCGAAGGGTTTCAGCGGCTCCGTCGGCGGTGAGAGCGGCCTGAAGGACGGGCGCGGCCGCGGTGGGATCGTTGGCGCTGGTCGGATTGACGGTCATACCCTTTACTGCGCCCTCGAGTGCCTGGAGGGCCTGGATATAAGCCTGATTTCCGGTGCCGATGAGGCGGGCATCAGGGCTGGTGGAAGGCGCGACAACAGCTTGGGGGGCTTGGAATGCGTTTGAGATTTCAGGATTTGCGACCGCGGTGTTGGTGGACACGAGCGAAAAGAGTTCCAGCAGCGCTGAGGTATTGGAATCCAAGGCGCCGAGCTTGATACCAGCTTCTGGAAAGTTTTTATATCCGATGAATTGCGCCTTGGTGAGGTAGGTGCGCCAGTTCTGGATATAGTCGGCCGTGTAGACCTGCTTCAACTGCGCAGAAAGGGCGACGCGATCGATGGGGGGGCCAGACGCCGGCCCGAGAACCCACTCTTCACCGCGGTAATAAGGCTCGGGGTGAAGGATCGCGTCCAGCATGAAAGTGAAGCCGTCTTTGGTGAACGCGCCTTGCACCGGATAGGTGTCGATGAAGTATTGCGACGATCCGGGGAATTTACCGTTGTAGTTGAAGCCTTGAACTTTATGGTTTGCCGCGGCGAGCATGCTTTGGTAAACATGCTGGAAGCCCTGGAATCCGTTGAGATAGTAACGGGCCTTAGCAACAAGGGTTTCGTTGCGTGGACTTCCGGAGTCAGCCAGGCATGAGGATGAACCCGGAAGGAGATTGGCATAGAACTCGAATTGAGTCTGCGCAAGATGGGTAACCTCGGGCGCAGGCGAGCCGCTACCGGTCCATTCTGCAAGCAGCGCGTTGGGAAGAAAGTCGATCGTATCCTGCGCCGTGTCGGGGTCGGGATTGTTCGCCGTGATCAAGTAGGTTTTGAGAGGGCGATAGGTTGCGCCGTAGTCGGCATCAGGGGCCGGCGGAGACTGGAGCGCGCTGAACTTGGCCAGCATATTTGCTTGCGCTGGAGCGAGCAGGAGCGTGTGGAATTTGTTCGAGTAGGCCTGGCAGGCGAGGGGGTAAAGCGCATCGCCACGATAAAGTCCGAGGCGATCCAACACGGGCGGCCCGTTCTTGCGGTAGCTTTCGAGTTCGGCCAGAACAGTGCGGAGTTTTTCGAGCGATTCGAGATCACCTTGTGCTGCGTAGGTGCCTTGAGCCACGGGGGAAACAGGCGCAGCAGCGGCTGTGGCGACGCGCTTCTCCAGAGAGCGATTGTTGAAGAACGAAATCGTGATGAACGCGAGCACGATCAGGATGACGATGCTGGTGCAGGTTAGGAGCGTGCGTTTGAGGATACTGGTTCGGGTGCTGGCGCGACTGGTTTCGAGGGCAGACTTGTCGGCCAGAAGGATATTCGAGAACAGATGAGGGAGAAACACCCATTGCGGAACTTTACGCGTGCCGCCTCTTCTTGATTGCGGAACCGGCGTTGGCTGCTGCATTGCGGCCAGAGAGAAGATGCGGGTTGCTCCGGCGTCGGTTGGAGCCGCAGCCTGCTGCTGGGCGGGGCCGATGTCGAGTACGTCCTCGACAATATGGGCACGCATGCCGGCAAAGAAAAATCCGCGCAGAAACGGGTTGACACCGATCTGGCTGGGGCGCGCGACTTCGGCAAGGAATGAAACGATTCCGGCACGAAGCTTACGCAAATCGCGGGGAAATTCATAAGCGCGCGCAAGGTCCTGTAGTTCGCCACCGCGCGAAAGGATGTCGAGACGAAACTCTGCGAGTGCGAAAAGAAGCTGATCGAATCGGCCGCCGATGAGGGCTGTGGCTTGCTCTGTATAGAGGCCCGAGCCTGCGCTCAGCGAGGACAGCAGCGAACCAATGGGGAGCTTGACTTCCTCTTCGGTGAGCTTGCCTGCATAGTCGGCAAATGGGGCCACAGTGTCCAGCTTCGTGAAGAGTACGTAGATTGGAAGCGAGATGCCGAGTGTTTGCGAAAGCTGGCGGAGTCGCTCATTCAACGTCTGAGCCAGGGCACGAATCTGCTCGGTGGTGTTGGGGGCCATGATGCGTTCGACGCTGACGCATACGACGACCGAACGGGCGGGAAGACGGCTGTCTCCAAATACCGAGCCGAGGCGCGCGGGGATGGTTGCTCGTACTAGACGCTGCCAGAGGGGCGGTTGGCGTAGTAGCGCTCCGCCTGCTTCGGCGAACACGTAATTGCCGGCGAGCCAGAGATTCGCCAACTGAGTTGGAACGATGATGCCATCTCTATAAACGTTGCCGACGAGTAGTTCAGGTTCAAGGCCGGACTGAAGGACGGTCTGCGTCTTGGCAGAGTTCTCGTCACCGATGACGTAGATGAGAGGGAGTGAAGCGAGAGACTTTGCGCCGGAGCGTCCGGATTGGCGGACTTTTGCATCGGCATCGCGGAGCAGGTTGCTGAGATTGATGGCGTCTGGTGTGTCTGGACCGGCTGATTCGCCAGAACCGCCGCTGAGCTTTTTCAGATACCAGACCACGAACACAGTGGTCAATGCGCCTACGACCCCGAGAATCGCAATGAAGAGAACGAACCTTGTGCCTGCAAAATGAAGCAGGAAGGCCGCCCCGACGACGAGAGCAAGATAGACGAGAAAAATCAATGTGCCAATCAGGGCGCGCTTCATAGGGATGTCCTTTTCAGGGAAGGAGCAGGTCCTTCGACTCCGCTGAGGCACGCTCTGCTCAGGATGACAGGGTTATGGTCGGGACGTGTCCATTTTGAAGCGGAGGGTAGCTCCTGGCCGAGGACGAAGATGTATCCGACGTAGGCGAGGATGGTCAACAGGACAAGCAGGATGGCGACAATCGCGAGGGGGCCGACCCAGGGATCGCCTTTAGCCGCGGGCGGAGCGGCTGGGGTTTCTACCGGGCGGAGGAGCGCATAATTGCCGCGGATGCGCGTGATTTTTTCGCGAATGCGTTGGAGGATGGTGTGAATCTCGGAGGCATCTCCGAAAGCGAACCGGCCGCGATAGCCGAGCAGCAGACAAAGGGCGTGCAGTTCAAGTACGTCGGCAACTTCGGCAGATTCGGGGCGATTGAGCAACTCGGTCAGGTTGCGGAAAAAGTACTCGCCGGCGAAGTGCCCCCCGAACATCTCTTCCTGCAAGGGACGGCGGGCCCAATCGGCGAAGGTAGGGTCTTTGGAATTGAGGACGCTCTCGTCAAGGAAGCCGATCATGGCGTAGATTGCCATTTTGGAGGCTTCATCGCTGTATCCCATGGTCGAAGCATCTTTCACCGCGGCGGAGATCATTTTACGCAAGGTGGCGCGAAAGCTGTCGGCGTTTTCAACGCGCTGCAAGAAAAAACGTGTCCGCAAAATGACGGTGAAGACCTCTTGAAAGGCCAGGGCCAGATTGTTTGTTCTGATCTCGGAAGGTGCGGGGGATGGGGCAGGAGTCATGAGGACGTCTCCGTGATGATGGTGAGATCAAAGGTTGCGTCGCCGAGGTCTCCGGGCAAATAGACTCCAACGTTCTTCGTTTGAAGTATATGTTGCCAGCAGGCGCCGCTTTGAGAGATGGCGAAGTAGTGCATATCTGCCTGTGCGTGAAGTGCCGCGGGGGGCACGGGTAGGTGCATCAGTTCAAGGCCGGGCAGGGCGCGCTGCACGAGCTTTCCGACGCCTTCACCCGAACAGACTTTGGCGAGTTTCGGGGTTTGGCGGAGGATGACCGAGTCAGTGATATTAGAGCGAATGCCGAAGATCCAGCGCGAACGACGGAGGCAGCGCTCGTCCTTCACATCGGCGGTATAGGTGTACTTGTCTCCCTTACGGAACTGAAGCGTGACGCTGTTGGAAGGCGAGACGATTTCAAGATAGCGGCGGATGAGAGCATCCATTTCTTTGAAGGTGAAGGAGAGATCGCTATGCCGGTAGTTTGGAATCTCCGCGCTGTTGGATTCAAGGGCGAATGTGCTGAGGGCGCCGGCCAGGCGGGCCAGGTCGCGGTAGACATCCTCAGGGTGTGAGCGTCGATCTTGAAGATGATGGCGCAATGCGGGAAGCGCCGAGCAAAGAGCGTGGAGAAACCAGTAATTGGCAACGTCGAGCGCGGAGGTGCCTAGCTCAAAGCGCCCGGAACCTAGCCGCAATGCACGAGTGGACGTGATTTTTTCATCGATGGCCTGGGCCAGTCGGTGAAGGAGCAGGACAAGCGGCTCGCAGGCGCTTATCCGCAGGCATGGCGGGATGAAGTCAGGGTCGCTGGTGAACCCGCCATTGCCATCGCGAAGGATTCGGGCAATGGGGAACGAGACAGTGTCCGCTGAAAGCTGAGCCTTGCTGAGCAGGACGAGATTTTTTCGAGCAAAGGCGACTGAGTTCTCCCCCTGGCCAATGGCATCGTCTCTGAGTTGGTGCTGGATAGCGGTATACCGCGTACCAGAGTTGCCATCCAGATCGCAATCGAGGCCATGATCGTGGCGCGGTGGAATCGAAAGGTAAAGAGTGATTTCGCTGTCGGTGGAAGAAAAGAGGCTGTTGAGTTGGGCAGGATCCGGCACTGCGTCGCAGTCTGGCAGGTCGAATATCAGGCCATCGGGAAGGATGCCTGAGGCGAAGCTGAGGATGGCAAGGCCGTTTCGGAGAGCTTCCGTGTCGAGCGAAAAATGGAGAAAGCCCCAAGGGTCCTGGCGCAGATTGGAGTTAAGAAACCAGAGGGTATCTTCAAAATACCGGCTCTGAGTCTGGAAGTGGTGAGGCCCGAGGTGCATGCCTTCCGACCAGACGACCCGCGACAGGAACTTCATAGTAGGGTAACCACCATAGGAGAGCGTTAGAGGCCACGTTAAGATGTCAAGTCAGTTCCCGGGTCGGCGAGGTAAGAGATTCCGATTCCAGTAACATAACCATGATGGACGGGTCACCCAGCCAATCCGGAGAATACCTGATAAATCTGTCAATTGCTCATTGTCCGGAACGGCAGATTGCAAACGAATTATACTGAACTTCATTTTTGGATGAATAGGTAAATCGGGAGCAGCGAATGATTTATGCTACCCGCATCGCCCCGGAGGCCTAAGAAGTATGGACAAACCGACGACACCTGCTGGGAGGGACGGCTCATTATCTCCGTGGCCGGAGGATTCCGGTTCGGAAACGAGCTTTGGGGCAACCGGCGCATTTGGGATCTTGAAACAACCTGAAGAGGCTGAGAAGCCAGAACCCTCTCCCGCGATAGACCTTCAAAAGGAAAAAAGCAAGCCCCCTTCCAGTAAAACCGGGCAACTTCCAACATTTGGCGGTAAGCCTCTGGAAGAGCCGGTAGTCCACAAGGTGGTTTTCGGCGGAGGCGATGACCGCTCCGCAGAGTTGCTGGACCGGATACGGATGGCTTCAGCAGAACGACCAATCTTCAAAGAAAAGACCCCTGCCACTCCACAAGCCGGCGGCCAGGGCAGTTCCGGATTCACGCAGCTTTTGCGGTCTTTGGGAGGTGAAAGCCCGGGCTCCGCACCTTCAGCTAAGCCGGCAATGTCTCCAGAGACGCATAAACCGGCGCCAATTTCAGGATTTACTTCTCTGCTGCAAACGCTGAATGCGCCCGATCCGAAAGCGGTTGCGGCCGCACCTTCCGTAAAGCCGGCGCAGGCAGCCGTTCCACCTGTTGCTCCGGAACCGCCCAAGGCGCCGGCTCCGCCTGTCTCGGCCCCTGTTGCCCAGGCACCGGTGAGCTTTACAGAGTATTTGCGGGCAACGGCAGCCGGAAACCCGGCCCCGAGCAATCCTCAGGCACGGTCGCAAGCGCCTGCACAGCCAGCTGCTGCTCCGCTGGCTGCACCTTCAAATAGCCCTGGGACCTTCACGCAGCTGTTTGGAGCTCTCGGAGGCGCAGAGGCAAGCGCGCCACCGCCAACGCGGAGCAGTCCACCCGCGCCTGCTCCAAGCCAGCCTGGGTCGTTCACGCAATTGTTTGGGACATTTGAGAGCCCGGAGGCGAGCGCGGCAGTTCCTCTCAGCCCATCGGCACCGCATCCTGGGCAGGGGGAAATTCCCCTTCCTGCTGCGACCCCTCCTCAACCTGCCCCGAACACGCCTGGGTCGTTCACGCAGCTCTTCGGGACTTTTGGAAGCGCGGAGACAGGTGTGCCTGTTTCCGGGACTGGAGGATTGCCAATGGGCGCGGCGGCTCCGCCAGTTGCAGAGAACAAGCCGGGCGAGTTCACAAAGTTGTTCGGGACATTTGGAAGCGCAGAGACGGCATCTGCTGCTCCGGCGCAACTCGACCGCGAACCGACATACCCATCTGCTGGGGCTATGCCTGCTGCAGGTTCGAGTTCGTTCACGCGGATGCTTTCATTGGAGCAAATGTCATTGCCTGAACCAGCGTATCGGGAAGAGCGTGCGCCCTTGCCGGGTGCCGTCGACTACGGTCTAACGCCTGGAACCGCGGGAACCGGTACCACGGGGGCAGAGACGAGCGGATCGGCAGCGCAGACCCGCGATCCATTTGCGCAACCCATGCACGATTTGGAACCCGTTGCCCCGGTTACACCCGCTTCGTCAGGAGTGGGAATTACGCAACTGATTCGGATGTTGGATCAACCGGCAACTCCCTCAGCACCCCTGCCGGTTGCGCCGGCAAGCCCCGTTTCTGGAGGGCCTGGAATCTGGACGCAGACCTTCGCTTCACTGAGCGAGTCCCCTGGGCCGGCCGCGACGCCACCAAGCTGGACGCCCTCCGCAACTCCTTCAATCGTGTCAACGGCAGTTAACCCTCCAGCAGCGGCGGGCACGCCGGCTGGTCCGAGTGAGTTTACGCGAATTCTCGATGCGTCGCGACTTCGGGAGTTGGCAATGAAAGGTGGCCAGGGAGAAGGTGCGGCCGGGGCGGCGCAGGGACAATCAGGGGCGGCAGCGAAGACTGTTCCAATGCCGAGTTTTACGGCTCCTCCACTGCCATCTCCGACCCCAATGCCGGCGATGAAGGGAATGCCTCAGCCTGGAGCGTTCGCCCCTCCGCCTTTGCCTGCGATTGCTCCGCCTCCCGCGGTAAAACCGCCTGCGCCTGCCGCACCAGCGGCGGGAAAACTGCAGCAATTTGTTCCTCTGCTTCTGGTGCTGGTCATTGTTCTGCTTGTCGTGCTGCTGGTCACGGTGATCTTCCTGATGAAGCACTAGAAACAGTGTTTATTCCGGACCGCACGGAGGAAAATCAATGTCTGTTTACAAGTCGGTTGTCGGCGCGATCCTGGTGTTTGCCGCGACCACAAAGGCGCAGGAGTTCAAGTGTCCTTCCAGCCAAGGGAAGAGCCCGCTCTTCAACGCTGCGGTATTCGACGGGCCGCCGGCGGAGAGAGCGGACTTGGTTCCCGATGTTTCGAAGGGAAAGACGAGCTACACATTTGCATCCTGGGATGTCGGCTACCTCTATGACATGGGGCACACTGTTTATCTGGTTTGTAAGTTCGCAGGTTTGGGAGATGCCCAGGCGGTAACGATCAAAGTCGACAAGAAGGTGCACCAATGTGTTTTCAAGGCCGACAAAGATGTGCCAGCTGAGGCGGTTTGCAAGTGAGCAGTTGATATTTTCGCTTGCTTTCGACGTGAAGGTTTAATTTGACTTCGTTTCAGGGAGGCTTTTTGACTCCGGTGCAGAGGCCCGATGACAGATCTGTTCTGATGGAGAATCTGAACGCATTTATTTAATTTGAAACGAATTTCAAGAACGAAGCACTATTGCGATGTGAAGGCTGGAACGGCTCAAGCCGGTTGGGCCAGAAGAATAATAAGTTCCATCTGCGGGTTGAGAATATCGGACGGGGCGTAGACCGCGAAGTTGCGTGCGCGTAAAACTGCCTCCCAAAGCGGGCCGCCCTGTTCGATGGCGAAGTATTGATGGCGGAGCTTTACGGGAATCGATCTTGGAGGCGTGGGCACGTGTTGCAGGCGCAATCCAGCCAAGGCGCTGCGGATGAGCGTTTCGAGCTGGTTGGCGGAGCTGGCTTTCAGCAGTTTTTGTGAACGGTCGATCAGGTCGGCGTCGCGGATGTCGGCGGCAATTGCAAGATAGAAACGGGAGCCAACGAAATAAGCGTCCTTGTCAATCGAGGTCGCGTATATGGTGTCTTTGACCATCTTGAGCGGGAGTGCGACGAAGTTGCTGGGGATTACAGTTTCAAGCATCACTCGGATCATACGGTCGAGTTCGCTGAAGCAGGCGCCAAGCTGCTCGTGCGTGTAGGCGGGCAGGTCTTTCGGGGCGATTTTGCTGGAGAAAGCGGTCAATGCTCCTGCCAGATCAGAGAGTTCGCTGAAGAGCAACTCGGGGCGGATGTTTGTCGACTCGAGGAAGTGGCGAAAGACGGGCAAATGGCTGTTGATGGTGTAGAGCAGCCAAAAGTTGGCGATGTCAGAGGCGGTGAAGTCCGCAAGTGATTGGTTTTTTTGACGGCGGCTGCCGGAAAGCTGGCTGCTGCGCGCAACCAGAAGTTCGATCAGGTTGCTGAGGATGCGTTTCAAAGTCGGGTGAGCGTGGATGTCGATCAGAGGCGGTATATAGGTGGGATCAATCTGGTACATGCCGGTCTCAGAGCGCAGGATGCGCGTGAACCCGAGAACGACGGAACCTTCGCGGTTTTCGCCTTCGGCAAGAATCTGGAGGTTTTTGCGAGCGACCTGGATGGGTTTTTCACCGGCGCCAGTATTTTCATCACGAACCATTTGCATTTGGGCAAGAAAGCGAGTGCTTACGGTGCTGCGGTTCACGGCAACGTTCATCCCGCCCTGCAGGTATTCCGGCACGGCGAGATAGAAGGTGCAGCTTTGGCGGCCGCCCTGAAAGCATTCATCGAGAATACGGGCAGGGGGCGGGAATTCGGAGGCGGGGATGTCGAGCGAGAGCGCATCGGGAAAGATACCGGAGGCGAGGGTAATGGACAGACGACCCTCTGAGAGAGCTTTGGTATCAATCTGAATCTCAGAAAATCCCCAGGAGCGTGAGTTGAGGGAATCCATGTAAAAACGCGCGCTGTCCTCAACAAAGCGCTCCTGAGCTTGAAGATGCTGAGGCGAGAGAAATGTACCTTTAGACCAGATCACGGGTTGGAGCTGTCGCATTTTCTAAGCACCCTCGGGGTGAAAAGGTGATGTTAAACGTTGAGGCGAAACGATGTCCAAAGCGTGAAGCGCGGTCCGGCATTGTGATCATTCGCGGTACAAACCGGGAGCGGGCGAGAGCGTCGCAGCAAGTGGATGGAGACCGAGTGAAACACCATCATCGTCGCACAAGTTGCCGCTGAAGAAAGAATTAATCTTCCGGTGTTAACGAATTGAAAGTGGTGTTGACCTACTAATAAATGGTCGCAGAATTTACTGGACATTTGGGCGAGTATTGTGTTTTTGTTGGGGTTACCGTTTGTTAGGCTTCCCGATTCAACTTGAACTTCCGGAGATGTTATGGCCAGAGAAAGTACTCAGCAGAAACTTAGTCGCGTCCGGGCTCCCCGGGTGCAGATCACATACGACGTAGAGGTTGGCAACGCCATCGAGTTGAAGGAATTGCCCTTCGTGATGGGTGTGCTGGGCGATCTTACCGGACAGCCGGAGCAGCCTCTGGCGGCGTTGAAGGATCGGAAGTTCGTCGAGATCAACCCGGACAACTTCGACAGTGTGTTGAAAGGAATGCAACCGCATCTGAAGTTTTCGGTAGAAAACAAGCTCAGCTCGAAGGCAGGGCAAATTGGGGTCGATCTTCACTTCGAGAGCTTTGATGATTTTTCGCCGGCGAATGTAGCTGCGCAAGTGGGACCGATCAAGGAATTGCTGGACCTGCGCACGCGGTTGTCCAACCTTCGGGGCAGCTTGCAGGGTAACGATCAGCTTGACCAGGCACTGTTCGATGCGGTGTCAAAGACGGAAGAATTAAACAAGTTGCGCGGCGAAATCGCGGCGAATGCAGAGGGGGATAAGCATGAGTAGCCCGTCAAATGCGGTGGCGGGGCAGGCCGCCGAGACACAGACCACAGAGGTTTCGCTTCTTGACCAGATTGTGGCCCAGGGGCGATTCGGCAAGGACACCGTAGCTCAAGAGCGCGGCAAGGACATGGTGAAGGAGTTTGTCAACCAGGTTCTTGAGGGGAAGATGACGCTTAGCCGGGATGCGGAAGCGACGATCGGCGCCCGCCTCGCCGATATCGACCGCCTGATTTCCCTGCAGCTCAACGAGGTGATGCATCATCCCGCATTCCAGAAACTGGAGGGGACGTGGCGCGGGATCAAGCACTTGCTCGATCAGAGCGAAACGAACGACATGCTCAAGATCAAGCTTCTGAATGTCTCCAAAAAGGACCTTTTGAAGGATTTGCAGCGTGCGCCGGAATTCGATCAAAGCGCTTTCTTCAAGAAAGTCTACGAAGAGGAGTTTGGGGTCTTTGGCGGAGCTCCGTTCGCTGCCTTGGTTGGCGACTACGAATTTGGCCGAAGCGGCGAAGATGTGGAGTTGCTGGAGCGTGTCTCGCAGGTTGCTTCGGCGGCACATGCGCCATTCCTTTCAGCTGCCGCGCCGGAGATGATCAACCTTAGCGAATTCGGCCAACTGACGGGCATCCGCGATGTTTCGAAGGTCTTCGACAGCACCGAATATGCCAAGTGGAAGAGCTTCCGGGCTTCAGACGATTCCCGCTATGTCGCGCTCACCTTACCGCATGTGTTGATGCGCGAACCGTGGGGCAAGGATACGCGGCAGATTGAGGAATTTGCCTACGAAGAAGGCGTCGACGGCCGAGACCACTCGAAGTACCTGTGGGGCAATGCGGCGTACGCCCTGGCAGCCCGGCTCACGCAATCGTTTGCGAAGTTTGGCTGGTGCGCATCGATTCGCGGTGTGGAAAATGGAGGCTTGGTTGAAGGCTTGGCCACGCATAACTTCCGCACCGACGAAGGCGATGTGGCATTGAAGTGCCCGACGGAGGTCAGCATTACAGACCGTCGGGAAAAAGAACTTGCGGATCAGGGATTTGTGCCGCTTGTTCATTGCAAGGGAACGGACTATGCAGCATTCTTCAGTGTGCAGACGGCGAATAAACCAAAGCTCTACGACAAGCCTGAAGCCAACGCCAATGCCAGGCTGTCGGCGCAGTTGCCGTACATGCTGGCCATGTCGCGTTTTGCGCATTATCTGAAGGCCATGATGCGCGACAAACTGGGTAGCACGATGAGCCGGTCCCAGGCCGAGCTTTTCCTGAACCAGTGGGTTTCGAATTACGTCATCGCCGACGATAACGCATCGGGCGCCGCAAAAGCTGAACGGCCATTGCGTGAAGCGCGCATTGAAGTCACGGAAGTGGCTGGAAAGCCGGGGGCACTCCGTGCAGTTGCATTCCTTCGTCCCCACTTCCAGTTGGATGAACTCACTGTGTCCTTGAGGCTTGTAGCGGATCTACCGCAACCAGCGGGAAAATAGATTCGTTCTCCTGACCTTCGAACCTTAGCTCCCCAACCGGCCTGATTAAGCAGGCCGATAATGAAAGGATCTCGACATGGCAGTTGATTACTTTTTGAAACTCGATGGAATTGCCGGCGAATCGGCCGACGAAAATCACACTGGTTGGATTCAACTTATGTCTTTCAGCACGGGCGCGTCCCAGGTCACATCGGTGGCTGGAACAGGTGGCTCGGGCGCGGGCAAGGCGGACCTCGCCGACTTCAGCATCATGAAGTATCTTGACAAGGCAACTGCACCGATCTTCAAAGCTCTGGTCATGGGAACGCACATCAAGACCGGAAGTGTGGAAGCGGTAAAGGCAGGCGCTGGCGGCAAGCCGTTTTTGAAGTATGAATTTCAGGAGATGTTTGTGACGAATCAGCAGCTTTCCGCATCGAGCGAGATTCCAACGGAGAGCGTGTCATTCAGTTACAACCAGATCAAGATAGAGTACAGCACGCAGAACGAGCAGGGCATTACCCAGACGACCGGCTCGGTGACCCACAACACCAAGGGCAACAAGACCAGCTAACAGACAATGACACCACTTGCGCTGTACCGCGAAGGAAGACTGCGGGAGGCCATCAAAGCGCTTGGCGAAGAGTTGAAGTCCAACCCTCTCGACGCCAAGCGCCGTACGTTCCTGTTCGAGCTTCTGTTGTTTGCCGGTGAGTTCGACCGTGCAGAGAAGCAGCTGGATCTTCTGGCGGGAGCGAATGCCGAGGCCGCCGCGGGGACCCTGCTTTATCGAAGTGCGCTGCACGCCGAGCGCACCCGGCAGAGCATGTTTGCCAATGGTGAAACACCTGCTCAAAAAGATGGTGGAGTACACGACGGAATCTGGAATGGGAATCCGTTTGGCGAAATAAGCGATGCGGATCCGCGCATCGGTGCAAATCTTGAGGTGTTTCTGGCCGGCAGCTATACCTGGATTCCGATTCATTATCTGCGCAAGCTGGAAATTCAACCCCCCGCCAATCTACGCGATCTAGTGTGGGCGCAGGCACGCGTGGAAACCAGCTCCGATTTCCGATTGCAGGATCTGGGCGAGGTTCTTCTCCCCGTTCTGTGCCCGCAATCTTTTCGCCATGCGGATGAATCCGTGCAACTGGGACGGGAAACCGCCTGGGAGCCGGATGATGCCCATGGTCAGGTTCCTTATGGCGCGAAGATGATGGATGTGGATGGGACCGATGTCCCGCTGCTTGAAATCCGCAGCGTAACGTGGAACGCCCCGGAGAAGGAGTCAGAAGATGCCTCTGCGTGAGGATCTGCTTACGCCGGTTGCAGGTGAAAACCCAGCAGGGGAGGACCTCTACTACGACAAGGTTTTCGATCAGATCAAGGAAGCGAGAAGAGAAGACGAGGACGATCTTCCCGAAGGAGATTGGGAACGGTCGCAGAAAAAAAAGGCAGACCACAGAGCAGTCATCAAGTTAGCTGGTGAGGCGCTTGCAAAACGAAGCAAGGATCTTCGCCTGGCGGGATGGCTTGCAGAATCACAGATCAGGGTGGAAGGGTTCGAGCTGCTGGCGCCCAGTATCGGACTGCTTCAATCGCTTCAGGAGACATTCTGGCCTTCCATCTATCCGTTAATCGAAGAGGGTAACGACCTTGAACTGCGCATGCTCTCGGTCGAGACTGCCGGAAGATTGATTGCGGACGCGATTCGCAAGGTGCCGCTGACGCGAAACGGCCTGAGCTACCTCGATTACCTTCAATCCCGTGTGGTGGGCTATGAGAAAGACGCGACCTCAGACGCCAAAAGTGAGGCACGGAGAGATGCCATCAATCATGGCAAGCTGACTGCCGAGGATTTCGACCAGGCATTTACGGGAACTCCAAAAAGCATGTACACGCAGGCCAGCCTGGCTTTCAAGGAATCGCACGAGGCTTATGAGCGCCTTGATCAATATCAGCAGGAAATTTACGGAGAGAACTCACCGAATCTTGAGAGACTGAGGACCGGGCTGGATGAAGTTCAGCAAATCGTTGAATTGCTGCTCAATGAGCGCCGCAAGACGGAACCCGATCCTGTAGTGGTGGTAGAGCAGCCGGCGCAAGAGGCTGGCGAACAAGAAGGCGTTGAAGGCGAAGCGGGCACCGGCGCCGAAGGAGAGACAGGGCCAGGGTTGCGCCGCCGCACGGCCTCAGGGCCATTAGGCGGGGTTGCAGATGCTTATGCCCTGGTTGTTGAAAGCGCGGAGTTTTTGTTTCAAAGGGATCCAACATCACCAGTGCCTTACCTGGTATGTGCCGGTCTTCGATTAGGCGAAACGAGAATGCAGGGGCAGACTCCGACGCCGGGCTTTGCCGTCGGACCGACATCCGAAATTCGTCACTCGTTGAGGACTCTGGCCGGCAAAGGAGCTTGGGGTGAGCTTCTTCGTGCGAGTCTCCCAATATTGGCCAGCGAGTGCGCGAGAGGGTGGCTTGATCTGCATAGGTACGTCTGGCGAGCGGGGCAAGAGACCGGAGCGGAGGCAATCTCGGAGGCGGTGGTGGGAACGTTGAAAAGTCTGCTGGCTGTGCGGCCGGAGTTGCGGTACTGGACTTTGGAGGATGACACTGGAGCGGCGAACCCAGAGACGCAGCAGTGGCTGGATGGAACGGTTCTGCAATAAGAAAAAGTAGTGACGCAGGGAGGAAGAATTGGCCAGAAGCAAGTCTGAAATCCTGATCACTCAGTCGCTGGTAGACCGGCTGACCGACACGGATCAGTGGCCGGAAACGCGCAGTGCTTCTATCGCCATGTATCGCGACTCGATGAAACGCGACCTGGAGTGGCTGTTGAACACCCGGAAGCCCGTGATTCCGGAATTGGAAAATTATCCAGCCACCGCCGCTTCGGTTTTGAATTACGGCTTGCCAGATCTGCATAGCTTTGACGGCTCAGCGGGTAAGGAACACAATGCTCTGACGGTCGCACTCGAAAAATGCATTCGAATTTATGAGCCAAGGATTGTGCAGCCACGCGTATTTCTCACCCGCACCGATTTGCTCAGCCGTAGCCTCAGGTTTCATATTGAAGGGCAGATTACCTACGAAAACATGGAAGAAGAAATCAAGTTCGACACTGTTTTGGAGATGATCAGCGGCGAATACGAGGTGAAGTAGAAACAATGCGTGAGGAACTACTGGAATACTATGAGCGCGAACTGACCTATCTTCGCCAGATGGGTGGGGAGTTTGCGCGCAAGTATCCTAAGGTCGCAGGAAGGTTGCTGCTCGATGCAGACCGCTGCGACGATCCCCATGTGGGTCGGCTTCTTGAGGGCTTTGCATTCCTGGCAGCCCGTGTGCACCGCAGGATCGATGACGATTTCCCCGAAATATGTGAATCGCTCACAAAGATCATTCACCCCACCTATCTGCGTCCGATACCGTCCATGACAATCGTCGAGTGCCAGGGGGATCCTGCGCAGGGCAAAAAGACTGCGGGTATGCGGGTTCCGCGTGGCACGCCGCTGGTTACAAAGGCTACGGTAGAAGGGCTGGCCTGTCGCTTTCAGACTTCCTATGATGTGGAACTTTGGCCATTTACCGTTGTCTCCGCGGAGTGGCGTCAGCCGGAGCGGATGCAACGCCCGCCGCGGGCAACGGTTGGAATGCAGGCCGTAGCCGCGATTCGGATGCGCCTTCGCTGTCATAAGGATGTGACTTTTTCCGGCCTCCCCTTGTCGCGTTTGCGTTTTCATCTGGCAGGGGATGCGAGCGTGGTGTATTCGCTCTATGAGCTTCTCTCCGAGAGATGCATCGAAATTCAGCTTCGCGATCCGAAGGACGAAAAAAAACTGATCAGCCTAGGGCCTGAGCAGCTTCGTCCGGTTGGGTTTGACGCCGAGGAGAGCCTGCTGCCGTTTGTTCGGCGCTCCATGGATGGGCATCGCCTTTTACAGGAGTATTTTGCGCTGCCGGAGAAGTTTCTATTTTTCGATCTTGAAGGTCTGGAACCATTGACGCTTGAGGGTTTTGGCGAAGAGGCGGAGATCGTCTTTCTGTTTTCGCTCTTTGAGCGCGCAGAGCGGCAGCAGGTGCTGGAACTGGGCGTGAACGAGCGGACATTCAGGCTGGGCTGCACGCCGGCAATCAATCTCTTCCCGCAATCTTCAGAGCCAATTCTCTTGAGTCAGACCCGGCATGAATACACGATTGTTCCGGACAGCCGTCACTTCGATTCGATGGAGATATTCAGCATTGAGGAGGTGACTGCGACCAATCCGAGGCTGAGGCAATCGGTGGTTCTCGAACCGATGCATGCCTACCGCCATCAGACGCGCAAGCGGGACGACCTGGCGTTCTGGACGGCGACGCGGCACCTGAACGAGTTTGGCGAGCGAGAACCATCGACGATGTCCATCTCCGTCGTCGACCTGACGGGCAGCTTTACTGATCCCGAGGCTGATGTATTGATGGTACGAACGCTCTGCTCCAATTTCGATTTGCCAACGCGGTTTCAGATGGGATCGGAAAGCGGCGACTTTGAAGCAATTGGATATGAGGCGGCCAAGACTGTGACCGCATTGCGGCGGCCGACGCCAAGCATAACTCCAGCAGGCGGGCAAGGGCACTTCTGGCGGTTAATCTCATTGCTATCGTTGAATTATCTGTCCCTCAACGAAGAAGGGCGCACTGCGATACAGGAGATATTGCGGCTGCATAACATGAGCGATACACCGGCGAGCGAAAACCAGGTTGGTTCGATTCTTAAAGTGAGTTCTTCGCCCAATTTTGCGCTGGTTGATTCAGCCTACGGGTTGATTCCTGCGCGGGGAACCAAAGTGGAGATGGAGTTTGACGAGCAGCAATTCGCGGGGAGCGGGCTCTATCTGTTTGCTGCGGTTGTCGATCGCTTTCTAGCCAGTTATGCTGCGATGAACAGCTTTTCGCAATTGACGGCGCGAAGCACCCTGAGAAAGGAGGCACTGGGAAAATGGCCACCGAGAGCTGGAACGCAAGCCCTGTTGTAACTATCCATGCAAGTAGAGAAAGCGAACCGGCGGAGTTCAGCAATCTGCGCAAGATGCTGGATGACGAGCCGTTTCGGGTGCACTTCTTTCAAGCTGTACGCGTTTTGCAAAAGATGGAACTGGAACGTAAGCCGGTCGGTTATTTCATCACGCCGCAGCAGGAGACAATTCGCTTCTCGGCGAGAACCTCGCTCAAGTTTCCGCCGAGCGAGATTTACGAATTGAAGCGCAACTTAGACGGCCCGATGAGCATGACGGTCGAGTTCATGGGGATGTGTGCGGCGATCTCGGTAATGCCGACTCCATATACCGAGTTTCTGCTGGCGCGGGCGCGGGACAAGGACCATGTGATGGAGGATTTTTTGAATATCTTCAATCATCGCATGATTTCGTTTTTCTATCGAGGCTGGGAGAAGTATCGTTTCTTTATTGAGTATGAGAGGACGGGTGAAGACCGGCTTTCCATGCGGTTGATGGACCTGCTGGGACTCGGTACCGAGGGCTTGCGGGAGCGGAGCGGTATCCCGGATGTTGCGTATCTGAATTACGTGGGACTTCTCGGACGGCATGTACGTTCGGCGGCTTCACTGCAGCAGATTCTGGAAGACTACTTCGCCGTAAAGGTGCAGATTCAGCAGTTCGCAGGGACGTGGCGGAAGTTGAGCCCAGAGAATCAAACCTGCTTTACAGGATTCGGCGGAGCCAGCGAGCGTTTGGGTGTTGGAGTGGTTGCCGGGGACGAAGTTTGGGATCATCATGGACGGATCCGTGTTTCGATGGGGCCCATGCGCTTCGACCAGTATTTGAAGTTTCTTCCCGGTCAAGAGGCTTATCACGAACTGGTGGCTTGGTTGAGGTTTTATTCAAATGGGAGCTACGAGACAGAAGTGCAATTAGTGCTGGCCCGTGAAGATGCTCCTCCATGCGAGTTGGGAACGAGAAGCGAGAAGCGCCCGCAACTTGGGCTGGTGAGCTGGCTGAAGACGAGGCCGCTTGATCGCGATCCCGCCGATGCGACTTACCTGGTGCAGTGAAGAAATTTCGAAAGAGGGAATGAGAAGGCGATGAGCACAAATCTGAAAGCACTTATCGAGAAACTGAATGACTCGACGCGAAAGGCACTTGAAGCTGCAGCCGGTCTGTGCGTAGCTCGGACTCATTACGACATTGAAATCGAGCACTACCTGATGAAGGTGCTCGATGGCAGCGACAACGATGTGGCCGCCATTCTGAAGCACTACGGGGTGGACCGCTCGCGCCTGACCAGGGAACTGGAGCGCAGCCTTGACTCGTTGAAGAGCGGCAATGCGCGATCGCCTGCATTCAGTCCCACAGTGGTGAAGATGCTTTCGGAGGCGTGGACTGTAGCAAGCATCGATTTTAACGCGGGCAATATCCGCACTGGCTTCACGCTGCTCGCACTGCTGGGCAACGATGAACTCTTCCGCATAGTGAAGGACATCAGCAAAGAGTTGCAGGCAATTCCGGCAGAAGGTTTGCGTGCAAGTTTCTACGAGATCGTGTCCACCTCACGCGAAACGCAAACAAGCCTGGGCACGGGGGGTGCGGCATCTTCCGGAGATAGCGCGCCAAGCGACGGCGCTGAGGGGCCGCCGAGAAGCGGCAAGACTCCGCATCTGGATCAGTACACGGTGAACCTGACTGCAAATGCCAAGGCCGGGAAGATTGATCCGGTCCTGGGTCGCGATCTTGAAGTTCGCCAGATGATTGACATTCTCATGCGGCGTCGTCAGAACAATCCGATTCTCACTGGTGAGGCCGGCGTTGGCAAGACCGCGGTTGTCGAAGGGTTTGCAAATCGCGTTGCCGAAGGCGATGTACCTCCAGCGTTGCAGGGCGTTCACTTGCACAGTCTCGATCTAGCGCTCTTGCAGGCCGGCGCGGGCGTGAAGGGGGAATTTGAAAATCGTTTGAAGGGCCTCATCAATGAAGTGAAGTCTTCGACAGAGAAGATAATTCTGTTCATAGATGAAGCGCACACCATGATTGGCGCGGGTGGAACAGCCGGCCAGAACGATGCGGCAAATCTGTTGAAGCCTGCACTCGCTCGCGGCGAACTGCGAACGATCGCCGCAACGACTTGGTCGGAGTACAAGAAATATTTTGAGAAAGACCCTGCTCTGGCGAGACGGTTTCAGGTAGTTAAAGTCGAGGAACCGACTGAAGAAGTTGCCTGCACCATGCTGCGAGGCATTGTGAAGTCGCTAGAAAAGCACCACAACCTGAAGATTCTGGACGAGGCAATTACCGCGACAGTTCGCTTGTCGCATCGTTATATTGCCGGTCGGCAATTACCGGATAAGGCTGTGTCAGTGTTGGATACCGCCTGCGCACGACTTGCATTGGGGCAGAACTCGACGCCACCGCGACTTGAAGATGTGCAGCGCCGTCTCGATTCGCTCGCAGTGCAAAAGCGAGTGCTGGAAAGAGAAACAAAGATTGGCGCCAATCACTCTGAACGGCTGGGCCTGATCGAGGAACAGACTGCCGCAGCTAAAGAAGAAGAAGCAGTCCTCAAGGAGCAATGGGAAAAGGAAAAAGGCCTAATCGAGAAGATTCGCGCGCTTCACGAAAAGCTCGAGGGGCCAAAGAAAGAAGACGGTGCTGCTGCGACTGATCCAGCCGAGACATTGGCTGAGTTGAGCAAGGTCGAGGCCGAACTGAGCAAACTGCAGGGCGAGAAGGGCATGATGCGCGTTTCTGTTGATGCGCAGATTGTCGGCGAAGTGATTTCGGCGTGGACTGGAATTCCGTTGGGCAAGATGGTTCGCAATGAAATTGAAACTGTACTCACGCTCGATGAGCATCTGAAGAAGCGGGTTATTGGGCAGGATCATGCATTGTCGGCAATTGCGCAGAGGATTATGACATCGCGCGCGAATCTCGATGATCCGGTCAAGCCGGTCGGCGTATTTCTGCTGGTAGGCCCAAGCGGCGTGGGTAAGACGGAGACTGCGATTGCGCTCGCTGACGTCTTGTACGGTGGCGAACGGAACATGATCACGATCAATATGTCGGAATTCCAGGAAGCTCATACAGTTTCAACATTGAAGGGCTCGCCTCCGGGATATGTGGGCTACGGCGAAGGCGGTGTGCTTACTGAAGCGGTGCGACGCAGGCCCTATTCGGTAGTCCTGCTGGACGAGGTTGAGAAGGCGCATCCTGATGTGCTGGAGTTGTTCTTTCAGGTATTCGACAAGGGCAGAATGGAGGATGGAGAGGGAAGGGAAATCGACTTCCGGAACACGATCATTTTGCTAACAAGCAACGCGGCGACGGATACCTTGATGAAGCTCACCGCAGATCCCGAGACAACGCCGAACACCGAAGGAATGGTTAAGGCTTTGAAGCCTGAACTGGACAAAGTCTTCAAGCCTGCGTTCCTTGGCAGACTGATGATTGTGCCTTACTATCCGGTGAGAGACGAGGCGTTGAAGCAAATCATTCGCCTGAAGCTGGGCAAAATTCAAAGGCGCCTTGCGGAGACGCATAAGATCTCGCTTGTGTACGACGATGCTTTGTTGAACGAGGTGGCAGGCCGCTGCACGGAAGTTGAGAGCGGAGCCAGAAACGTGGATAACATTCTGTCGAACACCATGCTGCCTGATCTATCGCGACAGATTCTTTCGCAGCTTGCGGGGGGAGAGTCGCCGGATCGGGTAAATGTCTCGGTGAAGGATGGTGCACTGACATACGAATGGGGTACCGCGGCATAAGAAGAGCGGTGCGTTGTCAGCGTAGAAGTGAACAGGTGTAGTTGAAACTTGGCAAGGAACAGGCGGGGTTGGCATGGCAAGTCTGAAGCAGGCAGACCGGTTGATGCAGTTTACGAGTCCGCTCGGCAAGGACGTGCTGCTGATTGAGTCGATTGAAGGCGCGGAAGGAATCTCGCGGCTCTTTGAGTATCGTGTCGATTTGCTGGCAACGGTGGATACCGAGATCGATCCAAAGGCTCTGATCGGGGCCAAGGTCTCTGTCGCTATCTCCCTCAACGATACGCAGGGGTCGCGATGGATCAACGGGATAATTGCGTCGTTTGAGCAATGTGCGGGAGACACGGAGTTCAATGTTTTCCGGGCGAGGATTGTTCCGGCGATGTGGCAGCTTACGTTGAGCGCGAACTGCCGCGTTTTCCAGAACAAAACAGTTCTCGATATTGTCAAAGCGGTCATCGGCGAGTACGGATTGTCGATCTCCGATCAAACCAGCGGGACCTATCAGCAGCTCGAATATTGCACACAGTATTCGGAAACGGATTTCAATTTTGTCTCCCGGATATTGGAAGAGAGCGGCATTTTCTACTGGTTCGAACAAACCGACCAGGACAACAAGATCATGCTCGGAGATAGCCGGAACGCGTATCAGGATTGCGCGGTGTCGGCTTCAGTTCCATACGCTCTGAATAAAAGGGGAGCGGAGGGAGCTTATGGTGCTGTAGTCACGGAATTCACCTCAATGGCGACGATGGTTTCAGGCAAGCATTCGACATCCGACTATACCCATATCAATTATGCGCGAGCGGATGCTCCCGACCAGAAGAGCGCTAGCCCGTACGGTAAGAATGCCTTCGATCAGTATCTATACCCAGCCGGAGTTGAGGGCTACGCGAACGATGCCACGCAGACGACCACTGACCTGGAAAAGCTGATCATCGAGACGCGCCAACTGTCTTCTGATTCGATGGCTGAAATCTTAAGCGGAAAATCAAGTGCGCGTTCTTTGGGCGCGGGATATACTTTCACTCTTACCGATCATCCGAACAGTGCGTGGAACCGCAAGTATCTCTTGACGGATGTGGCGTTCAGCGCGGACCAGGTTCCGCCGTATCGCGCGTCGGATGCCGGCAAAGATAACGAATACGAGAACCAATTTTCTGCGGTTTCTTCAGACATCGTTTACAAGCCCGCACTGACATTTACCAAGCCGAAGATTTACGGCCCGCAAACAGCAACTGTGGTTGGTCCGAGCGGCGAGGAAATCTATCTCGATAAGTATGGGCGCGTAAAAGTACAGTTCTTCTGGGACAAGCTGGATAGCAAAGGAGCGACCACAAATACCACCTGGGTACGCGTTGCTCAGAGTTGGGCGGGCAATGGCTGGGGGACGTACTATTGGCCGCGCGTCAACGACGAAGTAGTGGTGCAGTTTCTGAATGGTGATCCAGATAACCCGGTCATTACAGGTTCGGTTTATAACGCAAAGAATATGCCGAAGTACGCGCTGCCTGACAACGGCACGCGCTCCGGAATTGTTACAAGAAGCAGTAAGGGCGGCTCCGGGGCCAACTGCAATGAGCTGCGCTTCGAAGACAAGATGGGCTCGGAGGAAGTCTATATTCATGCCGAAAAGGACATGAATGTCTCTATTGAGCACGACCGCGTCATCATGGTGGGGAACAATGACTCGCTGACTGTGAAGCAGAACCAGACGGAGCAGGTAGGCGGCAATTTCAATCGGCAAGTCAAGGGCAATACTGTCGAAAAAGTTGGTGGAAATACAGATATCGACGTGGGCGGAAATCGGACGGAGTCGGTGGGCGGCAATCAAGGCCTGAAGATCGGTGGGAACCAGGCCGAATCAGTGGGTGGCAATCAAAGCCTGAAGGTGGGTGGGAACCGTGCGGAGTCGGTGGGCGGCAACGACGGCCTTAGCGTGAGTGGGAGCCAGAGCGTTTCTGTCAGTTCAGCATATTCTTTGAACGCCAACAATACGATTTATATCAACGGGGGAATGAGCGTTGTAATTCAGGCTGGCATGGAACTCAGCCTGGTAGCCAGCGGAAACTTTGTGACCATTGGACCGTCTGGAGTTTCAATTTCCGGAACAATGGTGCTGATCAACAGCGGAGGCGCGGCAGGTTCGGGAAGCGCGGGAGATACAGGTAGTCCGGACAGCCCGGGTAGTCCTGGATCTCCCGCGGATCCCGATACGGTGAAAGATGATGACAGCGGAGGCAGCAACCCGGGAGGCGCGGGCGGCAGTTCATCGCCGGCCAGTTCGTCGCCAGCAAGTTCTCCTGCGGGGGGCGCGGGAATGCCGAGTGTAAGTTCCTTGTCCAACGCAGCGGGGGGTGCAGCATCCGCGGTTGCGGGTGCTGCCAGCCAAGCGGAGCAGGGTGTTCAGAATGTAGCTAACCAGGCGCAACAGGCCGCGCAGCAGGCTGCGCAACAAGCACAGCAGGCCGTGCAACAAGCCGAGCAAGCCGCACAGCAGGTAGCGCAACAAGCGCAGCAGGCGGCGCAACAGGCGGAGCAGCAGGCGCGGCAGGCATTCCAGCAGGCGCAGCAAGCTGTGCAGCAGGCCCAGCAGGCTGTTAGCCAAGCAGTAGGACAAGCAAAGGCTGCGGCCCAGCAAGCGCTCAATCAGGCTGAACAGCAAGCGAAGCAATGTGCGCAGGCAGGGGCTCAGGCGGTGAAGCAGGCACAACAGGAAGCGCAACAGCTGCAGCAGCAGGCACAGCAGGTTGCAAACCAGGCAAAGACCGCGGCCCAGCAAGCGGAGCAGCAGGCACAGCAGGCTGTTAATTCGGCCAAACAAGGCGCGCAGCAAGCAGTTCAACAAGCCACCCAGCAAGCTCAACAGGCCGCAAATCAGGCGAAGCAGGCGGCCCAGCAGGCGGAGCAGCAGGCGCAGCAAGCAGCGCAGCAGGTGAAGCAGGCTGCAAGTCAGGCGCAGCAGCAGGCACAACAGGCTTCGCAGGCCGCGCAGCAATCGGCACAGAACGCGATTAGTCAGGCAGGAAAGGGTTTCTAGCGCACGATGAAGCGGCTGGCAGTTTTGCCTGGACCGGCGACTTCGGTCGTCCAGGTTCGTGTGAGGTGCAAGAATCATTCGGAATGGATTGCATGCGCGGATTGATAGGGTGAGGTTTGACGCAACCATCGGCACAACCCGGCGCCGTTAACCCTTTTCCCACGGTTGGAAGGTGGACTGTTACCGCGATGCCGGCAGGTTGGATATATATCGCAGGATTCGGAATTAAACAGATGAGCGCCGTAGCGGGGGCCATCGTAGCAAGTGTCGGAGTGGGTGAGGATTCGCTCGATGACGAAACCGCTATGGCTGTTTACATCGAAAAACAGATGAAACTGATTGAGAGCCGGCTGAAAGAAGTGAAATGCGCGGGCCCGAAAGTGATTTCGTTTTCTGGTGCAGAAGAGGCGCACCTGCTGTTTGTACGTCACAGAATGGATACGGCCGGCAACATGTTGCATGCCCAGACATACGCCCGCGTTGGCCGTTGGGTGGGGATCGTTACGCTGACTGCTTTGGAAGCCCAACTAAACCTGGTGCGGCCGGACTACGACGCATTTGTGAAGGGATTGCGTATCGGTCCGGCGCAGGCAGGCTAGGGAGCCATCAAAAGTTAACGAGCCGGACAAAGGGAGGAGTGAAGCCGATGCCGCCAGCGGCAAGAATCACAGACATGCATGTATGCCCCATGGTCACCGGTATTGTGCCTCATGTTGGCGGCCCAATCCTGCCCCCCGGGGTTCCCACGGTTCTTATCGATTTTCTGCCCGCCGCTACTGTGACATCGATGGCAACTTGCGTCGGCCCACCGGACATGATCGTCATGGGATCGCTTGGGGTGATGATCAATTTTCTTCCCGCGGCGAGACTCATGGACCCAACCGTGCACGGCGGAATGATCATGATGGGCTCACCGACCTGCATCATCGGCGAGGTTGGAATTCCCATCCCTAGCCTGGGCGCATTAGGGGGGATTTTAGGCGGACTTGTCGCCAGTGGTGCTGCATTGGCGGCGGGCGGTGCTTCGGCTGCTGGTGCTCCCGCAGCGAGTGCCGCTGCGCCGGATGCGAGTTCGATGTCGAGTGCTGCCGGCGGTGCTCTTTCGTCAGCCACTGGTGCTGTCAACCAGGCAGTGCAAGGAGCACAGAACGCCGTCAACCAGGCTGCGCAGGGTGCTCAGGACGCAGTAAGCCAAGTGCAAGATGCTGCACAGCAAGCTACGCAACAAGCGCAGCAGGCCGTGCAGCAAGTGCAGCAAGCCGGCCAACAGGCGATGCAACAAGCACAGCAGGCCGTGCAGCAGGTAGCGCAGACGGCACAACAATCCATCCAGCAGGCACAACAGGGCGTGCAACAGGCCGAGCAGGCAGTCAACCAGGTGGCTGGGCAGGCGAAGTCGGCAGCGCAGCAGGCCCTGAGTCAGGCTCAACAGCAGGCACAGCAGTGCATGCAAGCTGGCGCCCAGGCAGTGCAACAGGCACAACAGGCTGCTCAACAGGTTCAGCAGCAAGTTCAACAGACCGCCCAACAGGTTCAGCAAACGGCCCAGCAGGCTGAGCAGCAGGCACAGCAGGCTGTGAATCAAGTCAAGCAAGGCGCTCAGCAAGCGGCCCAGCAGGCACTCACGGAGGCTAAGCAGGCAGCATCTCAGGCGCAGCAGACCGTGAAGCAGGCACAACAACAGGCTCAACAGGCTGCACAGCAGGTTCAACAGGCTGCTAGCC
>Ga0302319_10005118_pt1 | contig 26519 bp, 22 predicted proteins | sample Bog_T0_2_FD_203319 | JGI IMG/M metagenome (GOLD analysis project Ga0302319, IMG submission 203319) | Peat permafrost microbial communities from Stordalen Mire near Abisko, Sweden - Bog_T0_2 | ecosystem: Environmental > Terrestrial > Soil > Wetlands > Peat | place: Sweden: Abisko, Stordalen Mire... | reverse complement strand
GGCGTCGAGCGGACGCAACTACATCGAGACCGTCTGGGGCCGCGGCTACGTGCTGCGCGAGCCGCCGCCGGGCGAGGAACGCATCCCGGCCTGACTCCCGCCGGACCTGCCTTCACCCGACATTTTTACCCCCGCCAACGATTTTTGATCCCCGATCCCGCGAAGCTAGCGCTTCGCGGGATTTTTGTTGGTCATTCGCGCCGCTTGCCATACTATGCTTACCGTAGTATCTAGAACCGATGATCAAGTCCTGGGCGAACAGCGCGACGCGGCGTTTCGCCGAGGAGGGCAAGTCCAAATTCAGCGGGCTGAATGTCGACGCGGCGGAAGATTTGCTCGCGGCCCTGAACGCGGCTTCGGCCTTGAGCGATCTGAGCCCCTTGAAGTCCGTCGGCTTGCACAAACTGACGGGCGATCGGAAGGGCCTTTGGGCGATGAAAGTCAACGGGCCGTGGCGCATTTGCTTTCGCTTCGAGGATGGGCACGCCTTCGATGTCGAGACCGTCGACTATCGCTGAGGATGGGAGACCATGAAAGCCATTCATCCGGGTCGAATTCTGCGACGTGAATTGCAGGCGCGCGATCTTTCCGCCAATGCGCTCGCGCTCGCCTTGCGTACGCCCTCGGGTCGTATCGTCGACATCCTTAACGGCAAGCGAGGCGTGTCGCCGGAGACCGCGCTGCGGTTGGCGCGCTATTTCGGCAACAGCGCGATATTTTGGCTCAATCTGCAGACGGCCTACGAACTATCGATCGCGGAATCCGCGCACGGCGAGCGGATCGCGGCCGAGGTTTCGCCGGCGGCGGCGTAGCCGTCGATATTTTTCCGTCACGCGGGAGGTTATCCCCTGTCATCGACATCAACAGAACGGGGCAGAAAGCGCCGCGCGGCGCTTCGCGAAGCGGGACTTCGGCCCGTGGAAATCTGGGTGCCCGATACGCGTCGACCGGGCTTCGCGGAAGAATGCCTTCGTCAGTCGCGCTTGGTCGCCGAGGCGGATCGCGCCGATCCGGATTTGGCGAACTTCCGGGACGCGGCTTTGGCGGATTTGGGTTAAATCGCCTCCGCCACCATATCGATCGCCCCGCACGGGCATTCGGCGGCGCAAAGCCCACATCCCTTGCAATAATCCAGATTGAACTGGAATCGCTTGCCGGGCCCCAGCTTGATCACCGCGTTGTCGGGGCAGACGCCGTAGCAATTGTCGCACTCGAAGCAATTGCCGCAGGAGAGGCAGCGGCGCGCTTCGTAGAGCGCGTTGTTTTCATCGAGGCCGTGCACGACCTCGTCGAAGGAGTGCACGCGGCGCGCGGCCTCGAGCATGGGGCGAACGGTCGCGGGGGCGTCCTCGTAATACCATGTGTTGAGCCGATCGAAGCTCGCCTCGCCGTGTTTGTGAGGCGCGGCGGCGGCCTCGCCGCGGAGATAGGCGTCGACGAATCGCGCGGCCTTCTTCCCGTGTCCGACCGCGACCGTCACCGTGCGCTCGGAGGGCGCCATGTCGCCGCCCGCGAACACACCCTTGCGCCCCGTCATCATGTCGGGGCCGACCTTGACGACTCCGTCGGCGAACTCGACGCCGGGCGCGTTAGTCAGCAACGACAGATCGACGTCCTGGCCGAGCGCGAGCACCAGCGAATCGGCCTCCAGCGTCTCGAACTCGCCGGTCGGTTGCGGGAAGCCCTTGTCGTCGAGCTGCATCTTCTCGATCGTCATCGAGCCGCCCTCGACGTTCTTGATCGTCGACAGCCATTTCATCGAGACGCCTTCCTGCAGCGCCTCCTCGAGCTCGAAATCGTGCGCCGGCATTTTCTCGCGCGTGCGGCGATAGACGATGATGGCTTCGGATGCGCCGAGGCGCCTCGCCGTGCGCGCCGCGTCGAGCGCGGTGTTGCCGCCGCCGTAGATGACGACCTTGCGCCCGAGCATCGGCGGCGCCTCGCCCTCCATCGAACGCAGAAACGCCACCGCGTCGAGAATGCGCGCCGCGCCGCCGGCGGGGATGTAGGCGCGCTTGGCGATATGCGCGCCGACCGCGAGGAACGCCGCGTCATAGCCGCCTTCGCGCATGGTCGTCTCGATGTCGTCGACCTTCGCGTTCAGATGCAATGTGACGCCCATGTCGACGATGCGCTTCACCTCGGCGTCGAGCGCCTCGCGCGGCAGCCGGTATTTGGGAATGCCGAAGCGCATCATGCCGCCCGCGAGCGGCCCCGCCTCGAGAATCGTTACCTCGTGTCCGAAGCGGCGCAGATGATAGGCGGCCGACAGGCCCGCGGGGCCGGCGCCGACGACGGCGACGCGCTTGCCGGTGAGCGCGGGCGGGGCCTCGAACGCCCAGCCCTTGGCGATCGCGAGATCGCCGAGGAACCGCTCGACCGAGTTGATGCCGACGGCTTCGTCGATTTCCGCCCGATTGCACGCGGTTTCGCAGGGGTGATAACAGACGCGTCCCATGATCGCGGGCAGCGGATTGTTGACCGTCAACGCGCGCCACGCGGCCTCGTAATCGCCGGCCTCGGCATGGCTGAGCCAGCCCTGAATGTCCTCGCCCGCGGGGCAGGCGATGTTGCAGGGCGGCAGGCGGTCGACATAGACGGGCCGGCTGGTGCGCCACGAGCCCGTGAGATTGAGCTTGCTGGTGCCGACGTCGAGCGCGATGGCGTAAGGGTGTTTCATGGGAGGGCTCCGCCCCCCTCCCCCCTTGGGGGTGTGGGTTGGGGGGTGCGGGGTCGGCGCGCTAGCGCCATGGTGTGAACCGTCGCGTGGTGACCGAGGCGCTTGCGCGCCGACCCCTCATCCGGCCCTTCGCGCCACCCCCCGGGTAGCGCACTTGCGTTTCCCTCGGTCCCGCAAGGGGAGAAGGGCATGCCCGCAGCGTTCCCCCTCACGTCCCCGCCTCCATCAATCCGTAATCCGCGATATGCTTGTCCGCGATGGCCTGTATCCGCGCCACGCGCGGGTCCTCGTGGCCGTCGCGCAGCAGATGCGCGAAGCGTCGTTGCAATTTCAGATAATCGACGACCGGGGCCTTGCGGCGGATCTTGCGCACGTTGGTGATGCGCCCGCTCTCCGCCTCGAAGATCGGGAACAGTCCGGTCTCGATCGCCAGCCGGGCGAGCTTGATTGTGTCGGACGAGGCGGCGCCCCAGCCGAGCGGGCAGGGCACGTTGATCTGGATGTAGCGCGCGCCGTGAAAGCCCATCGCCTTGGTGACCTTGGCTTCGAGGTCGTGCAGGTCGGCGACGCTCGCGGTCGCGACATAGGGAATGTCGTGCGCCATGGCGATCTTGGGCATGAACTTGCCGGTGCCGAAGACGTTGCCGGGTTCGGGGCCGAGCGTCGGCGTCGTCGCGGTGCGCGCCCCGGGCGGCGTCGCCGAGGAGCGCTGCACGCCGGTGTTCATGTAGCCTTCGTTGTCGTAGCAGATGTAGAGCACGTCGTCGTTGCGCTCGAACATGCCTGACAAACAACCAAAGCCGATGTCGGTGGTGCCGCCGTCGCCGCCCTGCGCGACGACACGCACGGCTTCGCGGCCGGTCACCCGCATTGCCGCCGCGACGCCGGTCGCGACCGCCGCCGCGTTGCCGAACAGCGAATGCATCCAGGGCATCTGCCACGATGTCTCGGGATAGGGCGTGGTGAAGACCTCCAGGCATCCCGTCGCGTTGACCGCGATCAGCTTGCCGCCCGTCGCGCGCATCGCCGCGTCGATGGCGTAACGCGCGCCCAGCGCCTCGCCACAACCCTGGCAGGCGCGATGGCCCGATGTCAGCGAGTTGGAGCGGTCGCGGCTCGCCTGCACGTTGCGCTCGGCCTCGTCGATGAGGCGATTGCCGACGGTGAGCGTGCCCTTCTGGTAGAACTTCAGCTTCTGCACGTCGTTCATGTCGCGCGCTCCGCGAGTTTCTGAACGCGCTCGCGTTCGAGCTCGATCAATATGCCTTCGGCGGTCGGACCGGCGCGCCGCGCCTTGCCGCGACGATGGATTTCGCGCGCGACGACGTGTTCGTTGAGGTCGAGGAAATGCACGCCTTCCCAAGGCTGCAACATCGCCTGTCGGAACAGGCGGTGCAGCGAATCCTTCGGCACCGGACGGCCGCCGAGACCGACGATCGCCGAACGCAGCGCCGGGGCGTTGGTGAGGTCGCGCAGCGCGATCGCGACATCGCTCGCCAGTGGACCGCCCATGCCGACGTCGAGCGCCTTGTCGATGACCAGCACGTCGCTCGCCTGCGCAAGCGCACGAACGAGCGCCTGGATCGGGAACGGCCGGAAGGTGACGAGCGTGACGAGCCCGATGCGGACGCCCTCGGCGCGCATCTCGTCGACCACGTCCTTGATCGTGCCGTTGATCGAGCCCATCGCGACCACGATCAACTCGGCGTCGTCGGTGTGATAGCTGCGCAGCAACCCGCCGGCTTCGCGGTGAAATCGCTTTCTGAACTCCCCGGCGAGTTGATCGATCAGGCCGAGCGCGCGCTGCTGTTTGTAATATTGGAGATAGCGCACCTCGGTGAACGCCTCGGGACCGACCATGGCGCCGATCGAGATCGGGTCGTCGGGATCGAGCGCCTGGATCGGCTCGTAAGGCGGCAGATAGGCGTCGACGTCGCTCTGCGTGGGAATATCGATCCGCTCCACGGCGTGGGTGAGGATGAAGCCGTCGACGCAGACCATCGTCGGCACCGAAAGCTCCTCGGCGAGGCGGAACGCGACGATATGCAGATCGGCGGCTTCCTGGTTGGTCTCGGCGAAAAGCTGGATCCAGCCGGATTCGCACAGCGCCATCGCGTCGGAATGGTCGTTCCAGATGTTGATCGGCGCGCCGATCGCGCGATTGCCGAGCGTCATCACGATCGGCAGGCCGAGCCCGGCGGCGTTGTAGACCGCCTCCGCCATGAACAAGAGCCCTTGGCTCGCCGTCGCGGTATAGGCGCGCGCGCCCGCCGCCGAGGCGCCGATCGCGACCGAGAGCGCCGCGAATTCGCTCTCGACATTGATGAATTCGCAATTCGTCAGCTTGCCCATGCGAACGAGATCGCCGACCCCCTCGACGATATGGGTCTGCGGCGTGATCGGATAGGCGCACACGACTTGCGGTCGGCACAGCGCGATCGCTTTCGCCATCGCTTTCGAGCCTTCGATCTGTTCCAGCATCGGGGGCGTGTCCTTAGGCGGCGGCCTTGGCGGCGACGAGGGCGTGCGCGGCCTTGGCGGCCTCGACATTGGCTTCGCCGACCTTGCCGGGAAACGCGCGCCGGATCGCCTCCAGCACCGAGTCGAGCGAGACGATGCTGATGAGCGCGGCAAAGGCGCCGAGCAGCGCGGCGTTGGGGACCGGCCGGTTGACGAATCGCATCGCCAACTCGGTCGCCGGGACGGTCAGCGCGTGGCCGGCGGGCAAGCGCGTGATCGCGGTGGAGTTGGTGACCTCGGCGAGCCCGCGCGCGGTGTTGACGATGATGAACCCGGTGGGACCGAGGCCTTCGAGCACGTCGATCGCCTTGAACAGAGTGGGGTCCTGCACGATGAGCGCGTCGGGCTCCTGGATCGGCTCGCGAAGCCGTATTTCCCTGTCCGATATGCGGCAGAAGGCTACGACCGGGGCGCCGGTGCGCTCGGAGCCGAAGCTGGGGAACGCCTGCGCGTGTTTGCCCTCGAGGAAGGCGGCGACGGAGAGCATCTCCGCCGCCGTCACCACCCCCTGGCCCCCGCGGCCGTGAATGCGCACTTGAAACATTCGCGCTCCTCCCCGACCGCGTCGATGGGAGGATTAATGCGCGTCGCCGGGGCTGCGACATTTGAGCCCGGTCAAGGAAAAGAAAGATTTGAAAGGCGGTCCCGCCGCGCTCGGTCGTAAAACCGTTATGCCTTCCCGAACACGTCGTTCGTCTGTGCGGTCACCCTGACGAAGGTCGTGCGCTTGGGCACCTCTTTGAGCTGCGTCGCGCCGATATAGGTCATCATCGAGCGCACCCCGCCCATGATTTCGCCCATGGTGTTGTCGACCGAGCCGCGATAGGGGGTCTCGACGCTCTTGCCCTCGGCGGCGCGGTAATGCGCGACGCCGCCGGAATGCTTCTTCATCGCGGCTTCCGAGGACATGCCGTAAAAGGTCATGCCGACGGCGACCCTCTGGCCGTCGCGCTCCTCGAAGCGAACCTCGCCCTCGCATTCGTCGTGACCGGCGAGCATGCCGCCGAGCATCACGAAATCCGCGCCGGCGCCGTAGGCCTTGGCGACGTCGCCAGGCACGGTGCAGCCGCCATCGGCGCAGACGAGACCTTTCAGGCCATGCGCGGCGTCGGCGCATTCGATGATCGCGGACAATTGCGGATAGCCGACGCCGGTGACGCGGCGGGTGGTGCAGACCGAGCCCGGCCCGATGCCGATCTTGACGATGTCGGCGCCCGCGAGCACCAGCGCCTCGGTCATGTCGCCAGTGACGACATTCCCCGCCATGATCACGGATTTGGGATTTTCATCGCGCACCCGTTTGACCGTGTCGAGAAACTTCTCCGCGTAGCCGTTGGCGACATCTATGCAAAGGAACCGCACCGGGGCGCGCTTGCGCACCGCCGCCAGCTTCTCGATGTCGGCGGCGGTGGTGCCGAGCGAGTAAAACGCGTACGCGCCCGCGTCGCTGGCGAAGAACTCGGCCAGCGCCGCCTCCGGATAATGTTTGTGCAGCGCCGTCATCGCGCCATGGCGGCCGAGCGATTTGGCCATCGCCATCGTGCCGGTGACGTCCATGTTGGCGGCGATGAGCGGGAAGCCCTTCCATTCCGAGCCGGTGTGAAAGAACCGATAGCCGCGGTTGATGTCGACTTCGTTGCGTGAATTCATCGTCGAGCGCTTGGGGCGGATCAACACGTCCTTGAAGTCGAGCTTGACGTCGTTTTCGATGCGCATGGGGCTTCCGGAAGCAAAATAGCGATTTTGTCTCTGTAACATAGTCGCTTATGCCCGCACAGACAGCCCACGGCGAATGACGGTCTTGACCGCCGCGAGGCAGTGGAAAGGCCCCGACGCCCTTGACGCGGGGGCCCGGACGGGGCAAGCGCCGTCAGCCGATCTTCAGGAGGGCGGGATGAACGATATGCCGGGGCAGGTTTACGAGAGCTTTGATATCCAGCGGCTCCTGGAGTTGCTGCCGCATCGCTATCCCTTCCTGCTGGTCGATCGCATCATCGAGGCGCGCGCAGACGAATATGGCGTCGGCATCAAGAACGTCACGATCAACGAGCCGCATTTCCAGGGCCATTTCCCGGGAAAGCCGGTCATGCCCGGCGTGCTGCTGATCGAGGCGATGGCGCAAACCGCGGGCGCGCTCTGCGTCGCCAGCCAGCCGCTCACCGCCAAGCCGAGCGTCGTCTACCTGATGACGGTCGACAAAGTGAAGTTCCGCAAACCGGTGATCCCGGGCGATCAAGTGCGGTTCTACATGACGCGCACCGCCAAGCGCCGCAACATGTGGTGGTTCCGCGGCGAGGCGAAAGTCGACGGCGTGCTGGTCTGCGAGGCCGAGGTGTCGGCGATGCTGGTGGCCAAATGATCTCGATCCATCCGAGCGCCTGCGTCGAGCCCGGTGCGCGCCTGGGCGTGGACGTGAACGTCGGGCCCTTCTGCCATATCGGCCCCAAGGTGACGCTCGGCGACGGCGTGCGCCTCATTTCGCATGTGTCCCTGGCCGGCGACACGCGCGTCGGCGCTCGCACGCGCGTCTTCCCGTTCGCCGCGATCGGCCACGAGCCGCAGGATCTCAAATACAAGGGCGAGCCGGTGCGGCTGACGATCGGCGAGGATTGCCTGATCCGCGAAGGCGTGACGATGAACCCCGGCACGGCGGGCGGCGTGGGGGAGACCATTGTCGGCTCGCGCTGCGTGTTCCTCGCCAACGCGCATGTCGCCCACGATTGCCGCATCGGCGACGACGTCATCCTGTCGAACAACGTCATGCTGGCGGGCCATTGCAAGGTTGGCGATTTCGCGATTCTGAGCGGCGGCTCGGCGGCGCATCAGTTCGTGCGCATCGGCGCGCACGCCTTCGTCGGCGGCCTGGCGGGCGTCGAGAACGACATCATCCCGTTCGGCATCGCGCTGGGCAATCGCGCCTCGCTGGCGGGGCTCAACTTCGTCGGTTTGAAGCGGCGCGGCTTCTCGCACGACTCGATCCACGCGCTGCGCCGCGCCTACAAGCAGCTGTTCGCGGCCGCGGGCACCCTGAAGGAGCGGATCGAGGACGTCGCGACGGCGTTCCCCGACGAAGAAGCCGTACAGCAAATGGTCGCGTTCCTGCGTGAGGGCGGCGATCGCGCGATCTGCACGCCGCGCGAGGGCAAGGACGAAGCGGCTTGAGCGGGACCACGCGCCCGCTGGCGATCCTCTGCGGCGGCGGCGGCCTCGCGCTCGAAGCCGCCAAGCTCGCGAGGCAGAACGGGCGCGAAGTGTTTCTCGTCGGTATCGTTGGCTCCGCCTCGATCGACATCGAGTCGTTTCCGCATATCTGGCTGAAGCTCGGCGAACTCGGCAAGCTGTTCGGGGCGCTGGAGGAGCGCAAGATCAAGGATCTGGCGATCCTCGGCGCCGTGTCGCGGCCGGAATTCGCCGATCTCAAGCTCGATTGGGGAGCGGTGAAGCGCGCCGCCGAGATCGCGCGCATCTTTCGCGGCGGCGACAACAACCTGCTGGAGGGCGTCGCGCGCATTTTCGAGCGCGAGGGCATGACCATCGTCGGCGCGCAGGATTTCGCGCCGCAATTGCTGGCGCCCACCGGCCTCATCGCGGGCCGCGCACCGGATGACGAAGTTCAGGCCGACATCAAGTTCGGCGTGGCGATGCTCGGCGCGCTGTCGCCCTTCGACGTCGGCCAGGGCGCGGTGATCGCGCGCGGCCGCGTGCTCGCGATCGAGGCGGCCGAGGGCACCGACGCGATGCTTTCGCGGGTCGCCGACATGCGCGCTTCGCGGCGGCTCAAGTTCAAGGGGCGCGCCGGCGTGTTCGTGAAGGCGCCCAAGCGCGGGCAGGACATGCGTCTGGATCTGCCGACGGTGGGCCTCCGGACGCTCGAATCCGCGGCCCGCGCCGAACTCGCTGGCGTCGCCGTCGCCGCCGGCGAAGTGCTGATCGCCGAACGCGACCATTTCGTCGCCGTCGCTGAAGCCGCCGGGCTGTTCGTCGTCGGCTGGACGGCGTGAGCGGTCTCAGAATCGCGCTCGTCGCGGGCGAGCATTCCGGCGATCAACTCGGTTTCAAACTGATGCGCGCGCTGCGCGCGGCGGAGCCGGACGTCGCGTTCGTCGGCGTCGGCGGCGACGCCATGGAGGCGGAAGGGCTGAGCAGCGTCTTTCCGCTGAGCGACATCGCCGTGATGGGCATCCTGCCGGTGTTGGCGCGTTTGCCGACGCTGATCGCGCGCATCGGCCAAGCCGCCGAGGCGATCATCGCGGCCAAGCCGGACGGGCTCGTCATCATCGACAGCCCCGATTTCAGCCACCGCGTCGCGCGGCGGGTGCGCAAGGCGCTGCCGAAATTGCCGATCATCGACTATGTCAGCCCCTCGGTCTGGGCGTGGCGGCCGGGACGCGCGAAAACGATGCGCGCCTATGTTGATTGCGTGCTCGCGTTGCTGCCGTTCGAGCCGGCGGCGCATCTCCGGCTTGGCGGTCCGCGCTGCGTCTATGTCGGACATCCCCTGATCGAGCGGCTCGACGAATTGCGCCCGAACGCCGAGGAGGTGCGCCGCCGCGAGGCCTCGCCACCTTTGGTCGCGGTGCTGCCGGGGTCGCGCCGCGCGGAAATCTCGCGGCTGATGGCCGATTTCGGCGCCGCGCTGGGCCTGCTGTCGCGGACCCACGGTCCCTTCGAACTCGTGCTGCCGACCCTGCCGCATGTGCGCGCCGAGGTCGAGGCGCGCGCGGCGGAGTGGCCGGTGAAGCCGCGCATCGTGATGGGCGAACTCGAGAAATACGCCGTCTTTCGCGGCGCCCGCGCCGCGCTCGCCGCGTCCGGCACGGTGACGCTGGAGCTCGCGCTCGCCGGTGTGCCGCTGGTGGGGGCCTACAAGGTTTCGTTGCTCGAGGAGCAACTGAAATATCTGATCAAGGTGCACTCGATCCTGCCGCCGAACCTGATCCTGGACGCGCGCGAGGTCCCCGAACTCTTGCAACGGGACTGCACGCCCGAGACGCTCGCGGTGGCGCTGGGGCCGTTGATCGAGGAAGGGCCGACGCGGGCTGCGCAGAAGGCCGCGCTCGCGCGCCTCGATGCGCTCATGCGGCTGCCGGACGGCCGCGCGCCCAGCGATCACGCGGCGGGGATCGTGCTCGAGACGTTGCGATAGAGCGGGGCTGTCCGGTTGACGCGGACACGCGCCACGAATTGAGGCCGCCGCCCACTCGCCGCGAAGGCGGGGACGGGCGGAACCGCCCATCCGCTGTCCGCGCCGGCGCGACCACAACCGGACGTTCGATTTATGGACGAGATAGTCCGAGGGACTTGCAAAACCCCATTTTTCGCGGCCCAAATCGGAATCGGCGCGTGAACGGACAGGAATCAAAGGGCGAACCTTGTTCTATTTTGCAAGTCCCTCAGTCCGTTAGAGTACTGGCGGCTCTAGAGCGGTCGATGTAGTAAAGCGGACGATCGACGAGATGTCACGCGGCCACGGCGTGCTGGACTCATGCTCTCGAGCGGTCCAGTGTCTGGCTGAGGCTGATTGGGGTCGCATCCATGGACATAGCGGCTTGGCTGCGGGGCCTTGGCCTGGGCCAATATGAGGCGGCGTTTAAAGATAATGAAATCGACGGCGAAATTCTGCCGAAATTGACTGTCGACGATCTCAGGGACCTCGGAATCGCCGCCGTCGGCCATCGACGCAAGATCATGGCCGCCGTCGAGGCGATGAACTCGGGCCTAGCCACGCCGATCGTAGCGGCAACGCCGTCGGGCCCCGTCGACGCCGCCGAGCGTCGCCAACTCACCGTCATGTTCTCAGACCTCGTCGGCTCGACCGCGCTCTCCGCGCGGCTCGATCCCGAGGACACGCGGCGGGTTATCCGCGCCTATCAGGACGCCGTCTCCGGCGCGGTGGCGCGCTACGACGGTTTTGTCGCCAAGTTCATGGGCGACGGCGTGCTCGCCTATTTCGGCTTTCCTCGCGCCCACGAGGACGACGCGGCGCGGGCCGTGCATGCGGGGCTGGAGATCGCGCGCGTCGTCGCCAGCCTCGAGACGCCGGCGCGGGAAAGGCTCTCCGCGCGGATCGGGATCGCGACCGGGCTTGTCGTGGTTGGCGACATCGTCGGCCAAGGCGCGGCGAGGGAACAGGCGGTCGTCGGCGACACGCCCAATCTGGCTGCGCGTCTGCAAGGTCTCGCGGATGCGGGCGGCGTCGTCATTTCGCAGGCGACGCGACGACTCATTGGCGACGGCTTCCGTCTGAAGGACCTTGGCCGCCATGCGGTGAAAGGCCTCGCCGAAGCTGTCGGGGTTTTTGCCGCGCTAGGCGTCGCTTCGAGCGAGAGCCGCTTCGAGGCCGCGCATGCCGCGCGCCTGACCGGGTTCGTCGGCCGTGAGGCCGAGGCGGCGGACCTCATGGCGCGCCAGCGCCGCGCCTTCGAGGGGCGCGGCCAGATCGTGCTGATCTCCGGCGAGGCCGGCATCGGCAAGTCGCGGCTTTCGGCCTGGATCGCCGAGCAGGTGGCGGGAACGCCGCACATGAGCCTGCGTTATCAATGCTCACCCTATCACCGCGACAGCGCGCTCTATCCCTTCGCCCAGCGATTCGAGCGCGCGGCCGGGTTCGCCGCGCAAGATGGGCCCGAGACCAAGCTTGAAAAGCTTGAGAAAGTGCTGTGGCTCGGCACCGACCGGGTCGACGAGGTGGCGCCGCTGATCGCGGCGATGCTGTCGATTCCCATGGGAGCCCGCTATCCCGAGCTCAATCTCTCGCCGGCGCGGCAGCGCCGCCAGACCCTGTTCGCTTTGCTCGACCAGATGGAGGGGCTTGCTAGGAAGCAGCCGGTGCTTATGCTGTTCGAGGACGTCCATTGGGCCGATGCGACCTCGCTCGAAGTGCTCGATCTCGCCATTGAGCGCCTGCGCAAGCTCCCGGTGCTGCTGCTGGTGACGTTACGCCCAGAGTTCGAGGCGCCGTGGCGCGGCCTGCCCGACGTCGGCGAAATCGCGCTCGCGCGTCTGGAGCCAGCGCAGGCCGAGGCGCTGGTCTCCCAAGTGACGGGCGGACGAAAGTTGCCGGCCGAAGTGTTGGCGCAGATCGTCGCCAAGACCGACGGCGTGCCGTTGTTTGTCGAGGAGCTGACCAAGAACGTGCTGGAATCCGGGCTGCTGGTCGAAGAGGTAGATCGCTACCGCCTCGACGGCCCGCTGCCGCCGCTGGCGATCCCTTCGACGTTGCAGGATTCGCTGATGGCGCGTCTCGACCGGCTCGCGGCGGTCAAGGAGATCGCGCAGATCGGCGCGGCGATTGGGCGAGAGTTTGCCTATTCCCTGCTGCAAGCCGTGATCGGCCGCGACGAGACGACGCTGCGCGCCTCGCTGGCGCAATTGGAGGAGTCCGAACTCGTGTTCCGCGCCGGCGAACCGCCCGCCGCGCGTTACACGTTCAACCACGCTTTGGTGCAGGACACGGCTTACGAGAGCCTGCTGAAAAGCCGCCGTCAAATCCTGCACCAGCGCATCGCCGAAGCCTTGCGCGACAAATTCCCCGAGGTGGTCGAGGCAGAGCCCGAACTCATCGCCGAACACTACACGCGCGCTGGCTTGACTGAGCCCGCGATCGTCCATTGGAGCAAGGCAGGCGACCTCGCGCTGCGAAGGTCCGCGTTCAAGGAAGCGATCGCGCATCTGGGCAAGGCTATCGAGATGGCCGAGGTGGGCGTCGCGCAACCGCACGTCGGCGCGGCGGTCACCGCGGCAGGCGAACGGCTGAAATTGCAGACCAAGTACGGACAGGCCGTCATGTGGTCCAGGGGCTACGCCGCCGAGGAAACAAAAGTCGCCTTGGCGCGCGTCGGAGAACTCGCCACGAAGATCGGAAACGCCGAGGCGCCGCTCGACATTTATTTCGGTCGGTGGGTGCAAAGTCTGTGGCGAGGCGAATTTGGGTCGGCCCGGGATGCGGCCGAGAGCTTCCTGTGCGAGGCGGAACGCGAGATGCGGCTGACGGAGGCGGGGGTCGCGCATCGCATGTTGGGAGTGACTTTTCTCAACACAGGCGAATTCGAGCAGGCGGGCGCGCATTTCGAACAGGCGCTGGGAATCTACGATGCCGACCGAGATCGCGAGGCCAGGTTTCGCTACAGTCTCGACTCCGCGGTCGTGGCGACGGCTTGTCTTGGTCTGGCGACTTGGTGCATGGGCGACTTTGCACGCGCCCGAGCCCTTACGGACGAGGCGGTCGCGCGCGCCGTCGAATCCGCTCATGTGCCGACGCTTGCCAATGTGCATTACAATGAGGTCGCGCTCGAAATCCTCCGTGACGACGCCGAGGGGGCCCGGCGCGCCGCGGAAGTCTTAGTCGCGCTCGGCCGAGAGCACGGTCTTGCGCTCTATCTGACCTGGGGAGCGCTGCCGTTGGCTTGGGCGCGCGCGAAGCTCGGCGATCGGGACGCCGGCTCGGTCGACTTTAGACAGGCGCTGGCGGGATACGCCAGTCAAGGCAACAAGTTGAGAATGCCGTTCTATCGAGGGCAACTCGCGAAAATCGAAGCCGAGGGGGGAGACGTGGAAGCCGCCCGGGCCGAAATCGACGGAGCGCTGGCGCTGGCTGGCGAGACCGGAGACCATTGGTTCGAAGCCGAGCTCCACCGCATTCGCGGCCAAATCTTGCTCAAACAAACCCCCGCCGACCCCGCCCCCGCCAAAGCCGCCTTCCTCGCGGCCATCGAGATTGCGCGCGCGCAAAAAGCCCGCAGCTTCGAACTGCGCGCCGCGCTGGCGCTGGCGAGGCTCTATCAGTCCACCAACCGCCCGGTTGAAGCCCGCGCCGTCCTCGGCCCCGCGCTCGAGGGCTTTGCGCCGACGCCGGAGTTTGCGGAGATTGCAGAAGCTTTTAGCCTCTTGGCTTCGATCCAACCAAGTGCCCAATAGTCACGCCTGTCAGAACACCATACGATCGCACAAGGCCACAAATCCCGCTCCGAACCTTTCGCAAATTCAATGTCGGCTTTGGACAAATGTTTGAGAGCGATTAAATGGCGGTTGTGGGGGCGATCTGGTCGTCACGCGTCGCGCGTGTAAGTCTGGTTCCAAAATCGACAGAACGGCCCGTCTACGCCCTACTTGGGTCGATCGCGGCGTATCCAGCGGGCCCGATCTTGCCCGCTCCCAAGTCCAAATTTAGTGGGTGTGCCGGTTCACGGGATAGGCGCGAGGTAGCCGCCGCCCTCACTGCTCCGACAGCTTCATGTCTGGCGTATATTTGACGCCCTGACTTCCTTGATGATCGCCTGGCCGCAGATCACCCGTTCGCTTCGGGTATCGAAGGTCAGCGTCGGCGAGCCATAAAGGCTCCAGCCGTTGTTGAGCGCCGCGGTCACGCGATGGCAGAAGCTCGCGTCGTCGGGGCCGGTCAGCTTGCGATAGACGTTCATGGCGGCGCCCTCACGCGGCGGCGAAGAAACCCGCCGCCGCGTGGATTTTTCAGGAAATCAGCGGTTGCCGATCGGGGCGTAATCGCGGCGCGGCGCGCCGAGGTAGAGCTGGCGCGGGCGGCCGATCTTCTGGTGCGGGTCGGCGATCATTTCCTTCCACTGCGCGATCCAGCCGACCGTGCGGGCGACGGCGAACAGCACCGTGAACATGTCGACCGGGAAGCCCATCGCCTTCAGCGTGATGCCCGAATAGAAGTCGATGTTCGGGTACAGCTTCTTTTCGATGAAATACTCGTCGTGCAGCGCGATGCGCTCCAGTTCCATCGCGACGTCGAGCAACGGGTCGTCCTTGATGCCGAGCTCGCCCAGCACTTCATGCGCGACTTGCTGCATGATCTTGGCGCGCGGATCGTAGTTCTTGTAAACGCGATGGCCGAAGCCCATCAGACGGAACGGATCGTTCTTGTCCTTGGCCTTCTTGATGAACTCGGGGATGCGGTCGACAGTGCCGATTTGCTTCAGCATCGCCAGAGCGGCTTCGTTCGCGCCGCCATGAGCCGGGCCCCAGAGACAGGCGATGCCCGCCGCGATGCAGGCGAACGGATTGGCGCCCGAGGAGCCCGCGAGGCGAACGGTCGAGGTCGAGGCGTTCTGCTCGTGATCGGCATGCAGAATGAAGATCTTGTCGAGCGCGCGCGCCAGGATCGGATTGACCTTGTAGTCCTCGCAAGGCACGGCGAAGCACATGCGCAGGAAATTGCCGGCGTAGCCGACATCGTTCTTCGGAAACACGAACGGCTGCCCGATCGAGTACTTGTAGGCCATCGCGGCGAGCGTCGGCAGTTTGGCGATCATGCGGATTGAGGCGATCTCGCGCTGGAGCGGATCGTTGATGTCGACGGAATCATGGTAGAACGCGGCGAGCGCGCCGACGCAGGCGACCATGACGGACATCGGGTGCGCGTCGCGACGGAACCCCTGGTAGAACCTCGCCATCTGCTCGTGAACCATGGTGTGGCGGGTCACGCGGTTGTCGAAGTCGGCTTTCTGGGCAGGGTTCGGCAATTCCCCGTACAGCAGGAGATAGCAGCTTTCCAGGAAGTCGCCATGGTCCGCCAGTTGCTCGATGGGATAGCCGCGATAGAGCAATACGCCCTCGTCGCCATCGATATAGGTGATCGTGGATTCGGTGCTCGCGGTCGAGGTGAAGCCGGGATCGAACGTGAACATGCCCGTCTTGGCGTAGAGCTTGCTGATGTCCACCACCGACGGCCCGATCGTGCCGTCGAGGATCGGGAGTTCCACGCTTTTCTCACCGTATTTCAGTGTCGCGGATGTTGGCGCCATCGAGAAACTCCTTGGGAGGTCGACAATCCGAAAACGAGATTGTGCAATGCAACACAGGTATCGGATCGCCTTTCACGCGACAAGTCAATATTAAGACCAACGCGAACCGCTGGCGGGCGGTTCATGCCCGTTAAGTAGGATTCTCGTAGCTGAAAGTTTGGGCATTCTCGTCGTAGGCGAACAATTCGCCGTAGCGCGCCAGATTGATGATCGCGCGCAGCGTGCGTTCCGCGTATTCCTCGGACATGTAGTCCTCGAGCTCCTCGCGAAAGCGGGTCGCGGGCGCGCGGTGAGACGGGCGCTCGTCGAGCACGCGTTTAATATGCGCGGCGAGCGGGATGTTGGCGAGAACTTCATCGCCGAACAGTTTCTTACGCTGATCGACGTCCATGTCGACGAAGCGCTTGCCCAGCGCGGTCAGCTTGATGTCGGCGTCCGCGAATTCGGCGAACTTCAACAATTGCAGCGTCTCGCCGAGCGGGAAGAGATCGTCGATTTCGAGTTGCAGCGAATCCGCGAGATGAGGCAAGTCGGCCTGACCGTTGTAGGGGGGCGCGGCGATTTCCTCGAGCATGCCCGCGAGCGAGTTGGTGGAGACGCGGGGCAAGGCGAGACCGAGGCCCGTGGCGGCGCCGGCCGACTCCGCCACCACCGGCTTCGGCTCGGGGCGCTGGGTCATCAACGCGTAGATTTTTTCGACCAGGTTGCGGAAATCGGGATCGAGGCGGTCACGCGGGTGCTTCAGCGGAATGGCGATCTCCGCCGCGACGCGTCCCGGATTCGAGGCGAGCACGATGATCCTGTCGGCCATCAGCACCGCTTCCTCGATGTTGTGCGTCACCATCAGGATCGACTTGATCGGAATGCGGCCGTCCTGCCATAGATCGAGCAGGTCGGTGCGCAGGGTTTCGGCCGTCAGCACGTCGAGCGCCGAGAACGGCTCGTCCATCAGCAATATCTGCGGTTGGACGACGAGGGCGCGGGCGAAGCCGACGCGCTGGCGCATGCCGCCCGAAAGCTCCTTGGGATAGGCGGATTCGAAGCCGTCGAGGCCGATGGTGTCGATCGCCTTCAGCGCGCGCTTGCGGGTTTCGTCCTGGGGAACGCCGATGGCGCGCGGCCCGAGTTCGACGTTGTCGAGCACGGTGAGCCAGGGAAACAGCGCGAAGCTCTGGAACACCATCGCGACGCCTTCGGCGGGGCCGTCGACCGGCTTGCCCGCGAGCGTGACCTCGCCTTCGCTCGGGCGCGTCAACCCGGAAATGATGCGCAGCAACGTCGACTTGCCGCAGCCGGAGCGGCCGAGCAGCGCGACGATCTCGCCCGTGCGCAGGGTGAGGGAAACATCCTGCAGCACGGGCGCGCCGGGTTCGCCCGAGCCCTTGGCGAAGGTCTGGCTGACATGGCTCACATCGAGCAGATTGGTGGGCGACGGGTCGAGCATCGGGGGCTCCTCTCGCGGGAGAGATTAGAGACGCAGGCGCCGCTCGGCGTAAGCATAGAGCTGACGCCAGAACAGACGGTTGAACAAAGTGACGAAGATCGACATGATCGCAACGCCGAGAACGATCTTGGGGAAGTCGCCTTTGTCGGTCGCGTGCGCGATATAGGCGCCGATGCCGTGCGCCTCGACGGTCTGGTCTTTCCACTTGACGTATTCGGCGACGATCGAGGCGTTCCACGAACCGCCCGAAGCGGTGATGGCGCCGGTAAGATAATAAGGCGCGATGCCCGGCAGAATCGCCTTGCGCCACCAATCCCATCCGTGCACGCGAAAGTTCGCGGCCGCCTCGCGAAGATCGTTCGGGTAAGCCGCCGCGCCGCCGATCGTGTTGAAGACGATATACCATTGCGTGCCGAACACGATGAGGCCGCTGAGCCAGATGTCCGGGTTGAGGTGGAACGTCAGCACGAGACTGACCGCGCCGCCGAAAAGCAGATTGACGGGAAACGCCGCCAGGAATTGCGCGACCGGCTGAACCGCCTCGGCCCAACGCGGCCGAAGGCCGATCCATACGCTGACGGGCACCCAGACGATCGTCGCCAGCGCCATCAATACGACCACGCGCAACAGCGTGAAGAAGGTGAGATAGATGGCTTGCCAAACGTCGGGCCAGGAAAGTTCGGTCGCGACGAAGGCGACAACCAGCCAAATCGCCCAGATGGACACGGCGACGATCGCGGCGATCCAGGCGATGTCGAGAATGCGAGACGCCTCCGGCGTCGCCTTGACGACGTTGGGCGGCAGCAATTTCGGCAGGCCGATGCGCAGGAGCCCGATCGAACGGAACAGCTTGAAGACAGGCCGCGCGGCGGTCCGGACCCAGTAGGTGCGGCTCAGGATGTCGAGGACCCAGGAACTCTCGGTCTGCTGACTGGCCGACAGTTCGACGCGGAACTTTCCCGCCCAGGCGATGATGGGGCGAAACAGCAACTGATCGTAGGCCAGGATGATGATCGCCATCGTCGCGACGGCCGCGGTGATGGCGTACCAGTCGCCCGCCGTGTTCGCGGCAGCGATGTAGGAGCCGATGCCCGGCAACGTGATCGTGGTGTCGCCGACGGTGATCGCTTCGGCCGCGACGACGAAGAACCATCCTCCCGACATCGACATCATCGTGTTCCAGATCAGGCCGGGCACCGCGAAGGGCGCCTCCAACTGCCAGAACTTCTGCCAGCCGGTCAGGCGAAAGCCGCGCGCGACCTCGTCGAGATCGCGCGGCACCGTGCGCAGCGATTGATAAAGCGAAAACGCCATGTTCCAGGCTTGGCTGGTGAAGATGGCGAAGATCGCCGCGCACTCGGCGCCCAGCACGTTGCCGGGGAAGAGGCCGAGAAAGAATGTGACCGTGAAGGAGAGGAATCCCAGGATCGGCACCGACTGCAGGATGTCGAGCAGGGGGATGAGCACCATCTCCCAGCGCCGGCTTTTGGCCGCGAGCGTGGCGTAGGTGAAGGTGAAGACGAGCGAAGCTGCCAGCGCGGCGAACATCCGCAATATCGTGCGCATCGCGTAATAGGGCAATTGCCAATAATCGAGCGACACCGCCGGCGCGTCGGCGGCCGGCAACGGCGCCGTGATCCCGTGCGAGCCGCGTGCGATCATGACGAAAAGCGCGAGAATCGCGGCCAGCGCGATGACGTCCCATTGGTTGGGAAGAATGCGCCGCCCCGCCGAGGCGAAAGTGTTGATTCGTGACATGGCTGCGATCCCGGAAGAGCTCAACGGCGCGTTTTCGTGGGAGTCGGGCGACCGGGAAGACGCTTCCATGGGGAACCATATCCGCTGGGGGGTTGGCAAACGAAAAATGCCGGAGCTGAGCTTCTTTCGCCGCGATAGCGAGGAAAGTCGATCAGCCCAGCATCAGCGCCTTGCCCATCGGACATGACGATATGACGACAACCGCGTCAGTGGCCTTTCATGCCGCCGGAGCCAGCGCGAGCCTTCGCGCCCTCCAAGCCTTGGCGAGCGCATCGACGCGCCGCGACAGCCGGATGCTGGGCTTCTCGACGAAGCGCCAGACGAGCCAGCCGACCGCGAAGGCGACGGGAACCGAGGCGATCAGACCGATCTCGCCGAACAGGCGCCACGCGAGCGCGAACACGAGCCAATGGGAGAGATAGAGGCTGTAGGAGATACGCCCCAGCCATTGCGGGATCGCCGATTCCAGAAAGCGCTCACGAAATTCCCAGCGGGAAAGGAAAGCGCCAGCGATGAAAAACAGGCCAAAATTGAGTTTCAGATAGAGATAGCCGGCCGCGTATGTGGCCACGAGGCCGACGACCGCGCGCCACGGCTTGCCCGTTCCCGCCCAGACGAAGAACGGCATGAACAGCATCGCCCAAGCCTCGATGCAGAGCGACCAGATCGGCGGATCGATCTCCGGCTTCGCGTTGGCGGTGAGCACGGGAAACCAGAAGAATTGCGAGACGACGGGAGGAACGCCGGCGATGGCGTACCCCACCGCCAGACACAGCGCGTAAACCGGCCATAGGCGCAGAAAACGGCGCGCGAGGAACACGCCGAACCGGCCGTCCCAAGAGCGCGTCAGCACATAGCCGGAGAGGGTGAAAAAGCCGACGACCGCGAGGTCCGACGGCTTGAACAGCCAGGCGCCGCCAAAACGGACGATGAAATGATGCCCGAGCACGACGAGCGCGAGCAGACCGCGCAGGCCGTCGATGGCGGGAATCCGCGTTTCGGCGTTCGGGAGGAGGGACGACCGCGCCATGGTGGGTTCCGGGCTGCAAAAGTCCCGTCACTCTAGCTGGCGCGGGTTAACGGCCCCTTTTGCCTCACGCCCGCGCCTGATCCGCGAGTCGCCCGAGGCTTTCCTCGCGCCCCAGCACCGCCAGCACGTCGAAGATTCCCGGCGAGGTCGCGCGGCCGGTAAGCGCGGCGCGCAGCGGTTGCGCGATGATCCCGAGCTTGGCGCCCTGCTCCTCGGCGTAGGCGCGCACGACCGCTTCGGTCGTCGCCGCGCTCCATTCGGTCAGCGCGGCGAGTCGCGGAAGAAGCACATGCAGATGCAGCCGGCCGCCCTTGGCGAGTATCTCCTCGGCCTTCGCCTCCATCGGCAACGGCCGCGCCGCGAACAGGAACTTCGCGCCGTCGACGAGTTCGATCAGCGTCTTGGCGCGCTCCTTCAGGCCGGGCAGCGCGGCGGCGAGTTGCGCGCGCTTGGTCTCGTCGAGCGCGGCGAGCATCGCCGGGCCGCCGGGCAGATAGGGCAGGGTGTCGATGAGAATCTTCAACAGCTCGGCGTCCGGCTTGGCGCGCATGAAATGGCCGTTCATGTTCTCCAGCTTGACGAAGTCGAAGCGCGAGGGCGAGCGGCCGATCGCCGGCAAATCGAACGCCGCGATCATCTCTTGCGTCGAGAAGAACTCGCGGTCGCCCTGGCTCCAGCCCAGGCGCACGAGATAATTGCGCAGCGCGTCGGCGAGATAGCCGAGCTCGCGATAGGCGTCGACGCCGAGCGCGCCGTGCCGCTTGGAGAGCTTGGCGCCGTCCGGTCCGTGGATCAGCGGGATATGCGCCATGACCGGCACGTCCCAGCCCATCGCCTGATAGATCTGCATCTGCCGAGCCGCGTTGGTCAGATGATCGTCGCCGCGGATGACGTGCGTGATCCCCATGTCGTGATCATCGACGACGACGGCGAGCATGTAGGTCGGGTTGCCGTCCGAGCGCAGCAGCACGAGATCGTCGAGTTCCTTGTTGGCGAAGGTCACCTTGCCCTGCACCTTGTCATCGACGATCGTCTCGCCTTCCTGCTGGGCGCGCAGGCGAATGGTCGGCGCGACGCCCGCGGGCGCCTCGGAGGGGTCGCGGTCGCGCCAGCGTCCGTCGTAGCGCATCGGCTTGTTCTGGGCGCGCTGTTGCTCGCGCATCTGCGTCAGCTCTTCCGCGCTGGCGTAGCAGCGATAGGCGCCGCCCTTTTCGAGCAACTGCCGCGCGACCTCGCGATGCCGGTCCGCGCGCTCGAACTGCCGGACCGCCTCGCCGTCCCATTCGAGCCCGAGCCAATTCAGCCCGTCGAGGATCGCGCCCACCGCCGCCGTGGTCGAGCGTTCGCGATCGGTGTCCTCGATGCGCAGCAGGAACTTACCGCCGAACCGCTTGGCGTAGAGCCAATTGAACAGAGCCGTGCGAGCGCCGCCGATATGCAGGAATCCGGTCGGGGAGGGAGCGAAACGCGTCACCACTTGGGTCATGGTCGGGTATGTATCTTCCTGGGCTCTTGGGCCGGCTCGATGGCCGGGCGCGCCGCTGTAACATAAGCGCCGGGCGGGGACAAAAGGGTGGGGAGCGCCGCGAGCGTCGAAGCCGACTCATGGCTTTTTCGGCGCCTACGTCCGGCGTCAAACGAGACCCCACATCCATCGGAAAAACGACTTGCAACTTGTTGACAAATTTGTCATTATGCCGGGATGCGATCGACCAGACCCGTCAATTGTCTGAAGGGCGCGAAAAGGGATTTTGAGGAATTTCCGTCCGAAGCCCAGCTTTTCGTCCGCCGTGCGCTCACCGTCGCCGCCGAGGGGGGGAAGTCCGACAGGGCGAAGCCCTTCAAGGGAGTTGACGGCGGTGTGTTTGAAATCGCGCTACCGCATCGGGGCGAAGCCTATCGCGTGATTTACGCCGTGCAAATCGTCGAGGCGATTTGGGTGGTTCACGCGTTTCAGAAGAAATCAAAATCCGGAGTCATGACGCCGAAAATGGAAGTCGATCTCATTCGCGAGCGGCTCAAACGATTGAAGGAGTCTCTACAATGACCAGCGACGGCGACATGGAATTGATCCACGGCAGCGGCAACATCTTTCGCGACTTCGGCGATCCCAACCCCGACCTCGAGCAGGCGCGGGCGATCCTCGCCGCGAAAATCATCAAAATACTCGACGAGCGCAAACTCACCGTTCGCGCCGCCGAAGCCGCGACCGGCGTGGCGGCGGCGGAGTTCTCGCGCATCCGCAATGTGAAGCTTGCCCGTTTCACTTTAGATCGCATGATCAAAATTCTCGGCAAGCTCGACGGCGAAGTCGAGGTGACGCTCGATTTCCATCCGCGCGGACGCGGGGCGTTTGAAGCGCCGCGCGTCGTTTGACGCAAGATTTGGGGCTTTGCCTGCGTTTCGACCAGATCCTGCGCCGTCGCCATACCCATCACCTCAACCCGCCTCCCACCTTCTCCATCCCCCAAGCCCCCAGCCTCGCCATCGTCGGGAACGGGTCGACCGGCGCTTCCGTCATCGGGGCCATCATGAACGGCGCCGCCCGCGCGATCACTTTCCCCGTGACGTCCCCCGAGTTCCAGGCCGCCTCCGCGTGCCCGTGCGTCTCCGGCAGGCCTTGCGGTTCATCCATCAGCGTCAGGAATAAATACCTCGGCTTGTCCGAAGGCAAAGCCGCCATGAATGTGGTGAACAGGCGATTGTGGACATAACGGCCGTGAAACACCTTCTCCGCCGTCCCCGTCTTTCCGCCGACGAAATAGCCGGGAACGTTCGCCGCCCGCGCCGTCCCGGCCACGGCGTTTAAACGCATGATGTAGCGCAACGCCTCGCTGGTTTCCGGGGCTACGACCGGCGCGGCGTCACGGGCCGCTTCCTCCGCCGTTCGCTTGAGAAACGTCGGCTTGATGAGCTTGCCGCCGTTGACGAGAGCGCCGACCGCCATGACCGCTTGCAGCGGCGCGACCGCGAGGCCGTGGCCGAAGGAGATTGTCATCGTGTTCAATTCGCCCCAATGCGCGGGCAGGATCGGCTGGGCGCTTTCCGGCAATTCGGTGCGCAGCCGATCGAGGATGCCCATCTTTCGCAAGAACGCCTGATGGCCTTCGACGCCGACGCCGAGCGCCATCTTGGCCGCGCCGATGTTCGAGGAGTGCAGGAACACCTCAGGCACCGTCAGCCGGCCGTCGTTGCCGTGATATTCGTGGATGACCTGCTTGTTGTAGCGGATTTGTCCGGCGCTGGTGTCGAAGGTCGAGTTGATGTCGAATTTGCCGGAATCGAGCGCCATCGCGACCGTCAGCGCCTTGAAGGTCGAACCCATTTCATAAACGCCGACTGTGAGCCGATTGATGTTGTCCGGGTTCAAGGCGTCGGCGGGATCGGCGGGATCGAAATCGGGCAGCGACGCCAGCGCGAGAACCTCGCCCGTCGTCACGTCATAGACGACCCCGGCGGCGGCCTTGGCCTTGAACTTGACGAGGCCGCTCTCCAGTTCGTCGCGCAGCGCATGCTGGATCCGCGTGTCGATGGACAGCGTCAGCGGCTTCAGGTCCTCTTGTTTGATCGGCATGCCTGAATCCGCAAGCGCGGCGAAGCCGGACTCGTCGATGTATTTCTCGATGCCGGCGATCCCCTTGCCGTCGAGATCTGCGGCCCCGAGGACATGCGCGGCGAGGCTTCTATTGGGATAGATCCGCTTGTGGTCGGGCCAGAATTTCACGCCGGGAATGCCGAGGCGAAACACTTCGGCTTGTTGTTGCGGCGTGACGTGGCGGGCGATCCAGGCGAAGCCCTTTTTCGACGATAGCGCCGCCCGCAATTCGCCCGTGTCGACATGCGGCAGCACGGCGCTCAACAGTTCCGCCGCCTCGTCGGGATCGAGGATCTTTTTCGGTTCGGCGAAGATCGAGGAGGTCTCGATGCTGATCGCGAGCGGTGTTCCGTTGCGATCCACGACGTCGGGCCTCGGAGGCGCCGCTTCGAGCAGAGCGCTCTTGGCGCCGTGGCCGAGCTTCGGATGCGCATGCAGCCACAGCATGCGACCGGGAAGCGCGGTAAACAACGCGAAGAGCACGAGCCCGATGACGACGATCCGCGATCCCGTCTTGTCGCGCCACGGCGGCTCACGCGGCGCGTCGGGCCAAGCGACCTCCCAAATTCTCGCGGTCATGGGCTGGGTCCGAAAGCGTTCGAGCGTGGAAATCAGGCGGTGGGAAGGTCAAATCATTGGCGAGGCGCGAGGGTCCGCATGCGCGAATCCCTGGGAATCCTCGCTTGCTCAGTCGATTGCGCTGTTCTGGAAATATTCGATCAACCCCGGACCGAATATACCGCGGTCCGATAGCCAAAAGCGATGCGGATTATTAGCATTTTATTCATTCGCTTAACGGATCGTTAATGGCCCACCAGCGCCGCGGGATGTGAAAAACGACCATGCGCTTTGGGCGAGGTGCGCGGATTTTTGCGAGGTTGACATTGCCTCGACCCCCACCGAGACTTTATACTTGAAGCAGGGAAGGCCAGAACTCATGCGGTCAGCGGCGATCTGGTATGCTCTGGGCGGCGGCGCGATCCTGGCGGTCGCGGGCGGGGTCGTGATCGCGCGAAATCCTGACTACGGCCCGTCGAAGATCGAAAGCCTTTTCAGCCCGCCCCCGAAAATCGCCGCCGCGGCGCCGGTCTCCGCCCCCGAGCCGGTTGTCGCGCCGACGCCCGTGGCGACGCCGTATGCCGTCAAGCCGAGCGTCGCTCCCGCGCTCGGCCCCGCGTTCGACGTCGTGCGGGTCGAAACCAGCGGCGACACGGTCGTGGCGGGTCACGCCGCCCCGGGCGCCAAAGTCGAATTGCGCGACGGCGAGCGCGTGTTGTCGTCGGTCGTCGCGGACGAGGCCGGACAATTCGTCATTTTGCCCGAGCCGTTGAAAGCCGGCTCGCATCAGTTGCGGCTCGCCGCCCGCGTCGGCGATGGCGAGGCGCTCGTCTCGGAGCCTTCGTTGGTCGATCTGGCGCCGTTGAAGACCGCGCCGACGGCCGTCGCCATCGTGCCCGCGCCGCTGGCGTCGCCCACGCCGAAACCGCCAGCGCCGACCCCGTCGCCGACGGCCTCTGTCGTCGTTGCCAGCGCGCCCGTACCGAAAAACGCGCCGCAGGCCGACGCCAACGTCCCCGCTCCGTTGGCTTCCCCCGCGCCGGCGCCGAAACCGGCGCCGCCTCTCCCTTCGCCGACGGCCGCGGTCGTCGCCAGCGCGCCTGCGCCCAAGCCCGCGCCGCCGCCTCCCGTCGTCGCCCCGACGCCCACCCCCTTCGCGGTCGCAGCGTTGGCGCCAATGGGAAAGCCCAACCCGACCCTCGCGACGGCCCCCAGTTCGGCGGGCGCCTCGCGACTCGCGGTGCGCCGGGTCAAGGCGACGGAACCGGGACGGCTGGAGGCCGAAGGCGAGGCGGACCCGGGAAGCCGGCTTCGCCTGACGCTGAATGGGGCCTTCCTCGCGGATGTCGCGGCCGGCGCGGACGGGCTGTGGTCGCTGACGATTGAACACGGCATGACAGCGGGCCTTTATGCGCTCGAGGCGGAAGAGTTGGGAACGGCCGGCGATCCGCGCGCGCGGACGTCCTTCGCCTATCCGCAGAACCCCGGCCCGAGCGGCGCGCCGCTCGCCAGCGTGGCGCGGGCCGAAAGCGCCCCGGTCGAAGCGCCCAAGCCGACCCCCGAGCCCCATACTGCGCCGGACGTCGTCGCGACCGCGGCGCCGGTCGCGGCGGAGGCGAAACCGTCTCCACCCCACGAGCCGGCTCCCGCTCCGAAAGTCGCCTCGGCTCAGATCGACACGACGCCGACCCCGACGCCCACGCCGATTTTCGCGAATCCGTCGCACGCCGTGGTCGCGGAAGTGCGAACCACCACGGTGGCTCCCGGCGACAATCTCTGGGACATCGCGCTGAAGTACTACAATGACGGGACGCGCTACAGCGAGATCTACGCGGCGAACGCCGCGCGGATTCGCAATCCGAGCCTCATCTATATCGGGCAGGTCTTCGTCCTGCCGCAGGACAAGCCGCGCCGCTGATCAAGCGCGGTGGCGATAGGCGCTAAGATAAGCGCCGCGGCCTCGTCATGGCCGGGCTTGACCCGGCCATCCAAGAACTGAGCTTTGTTGAAAGCAGACGGTTTGTCGAGCGATTGGCGCACCGGGATGGCCGGGTCAAGCCCGGCCATGACCCACGATCCCCGAGCAAAACTGCGCTCGCGTCTTTTGCCCGCTGATTTTGCGGTCTGGCGGCGGCTGATGGTCACGCGGGCGAGTTTTTCGTCACCTC
>Ga0302319_10005117_pt1 | contig 26519 bp, 18 predicted proteins | sample Bog_T0_2_FD_203319 | JGI IMG/M metagenome (GOLD analysis project Ga0302319, IMG submission 203319) | Peat permafrost microbial communities from Stordalen Mire near Abisko, Sweden - Bog_T0_2 | ecosystem: Environmental > Terrestrial > Soil > Wetlands > Peat | place: Sweden: Abisko, Stordalen Mire... | reverse complement strand
ATTATTTCGCCGTACTTCCAGTATGGCAAGCTGCCGACCAATGCGAAGGTATTCGTCCCCAAGGGAACATCCGCAACCGGCGGCGCGCTCAACGTCAGCTATGCCTGGAAGAACGGCTTCTCGCTTCCAGCTCGCGTGGAATTCCTCACGAGTTCGGGGAGTGCAACCGACGGATCGGTCAACTTGTTGGGCTTTGGGGCGGGCAGTGCAGGCACTACTTTTACCGCGACGCCCACCTATCAGAAGGGCGGGTTCTTTGCACGCGTGGATCTCGCCTATGTGCATGCCACCGACTTCACGGCTGGAGGCGTCTTCGGCAAGGCAGGAACCGATCCTAGCCAGTTTCGGGCCGTGGGTGAATTCGGCTTCATCTTCGGCAGCAATGTTGCCGGGAAATAGTTAGTTCATTGCCGCACCTTTCTGCCGTCCTGCCTTCGGGCGGGCCGGCTGGAAGGTACGCAAAAACAGAAGTGAACAAGACGCCGTTATCTCATTCGCGTTTCTTCATTTCATCCTTATCACCCTGGCTCTACCATTCAATTAACTCATGCGGCTTTCCCGATTCGGTCCGTGTTTCGAGCGCGAAGACGGGCAAAGCTCAGTAACTTCCCGGGAGTTATCCGCCGGGAGCAGCCATAACACATTCCATACAAGGAGAACGCACATGGCCGATCAAAAAGCACCTCAGATGCAGGCTACTCTAGGCCTAACCGGGCTGACCAGTAATGCAATGGCACTTATTGCCCCTGGCGCCTTTCTATGGCTCACCTTTTACATCCAGGCGACTACCGGCACCACGGCGCCGGCCATGTGGCTAGGCATCTTTGGCGCCCTGCTGCTATGCCTGGCCACGGCCGTTGCCTATGCGGAAATCTCCAAGCTCTATCCCGGCACTGGCTCCAGTTACTACTATGCTGAGCAGGCGCTGCTGTCAAAGGATAAAGCCTTCAAGTATGCGCGTGTGGCCAAGTTCATCGTCGGATGGGGTTCGCATTTGTACTACTGGGTTTATCCCGGCGTGATGGTGGCCACTACCGGCATCTTTTGCGGCTATATCGTCGGCTTTCTCTATCCCGGCGTGATGAGCGGCTCCAACCCTGGGCCATTATTCATGGCGCTGGTCGCCGTACTCTTCTCCTTCTTTGTCGCCTGGATCGCCACCAAGGGCGCGGGCGCCTCCACGAACGTCAACATCGCCATCAATCTGATTCAGATTTCGGCGCTGCTGTTCTTCAGCGTACTGGCTCTGCAGTATCGCGCCGACCACCCCGCAGGCTCCGCAGGCTTCCAGTACGACGGGCAGACATTGGCTACTTATGAATATCAGTTCGCCACCGACAAGGCCGGAGCTACGATCCGCGACGCGAGCGGCGTGCCTCAGCCCCTGCTCGACTCGGCTGGTAAGCCGGTGCCCTTTGTTATCACTTATCCGACCACGGACGCCAGCGGAAACTTCCTCACCCACGAAAGCGCGGCTTCGGTGATTTCGCCGCACAAGTTCAGCTTTGTTTTCATCCAGGCCACGGTCGCCATTCTGATCCTGGTCGGCTTTGAATCGGTGACCTCGATGGGAGGCGAGGCCAAGAATCCCACCAAGCATATTCCCATCGCAGTTATCTCCTCGCTGCTCATTCAGGGGTTGATCTTTTACCTGATCGAGTATTTCGCGGCTAACTTCTTCCTTAACTCGGGGTATACGATGCAGAGCGCCTCCAGCTCCGCGGCTCCCATCGGCGATATGATGATCATCGTCGGCGACCGGCTGCTGGGCCACGGCAACGGCAGGTACTTCATGCTGGCAGAAGCTTTCACCGTCTTTTTGGCGCTGATTGGCACCACGCTGAGCTGCATGAATACCGGCGCCCGCGTAACCTATGCGATGGGCAAGGACGACGAAGCGCCGGAGCACTTTGGAATGCTGCACGCCAAATCGCTTTCGCCGCGGCGCGCACTCTGGACGCTCGCCGTTATCTCCGCGGTTATCGGCGTTATCGCCGTCTCGCTGGTCTTCGGCGACGCCGGCGCACCCACCGATGCTGCGATTGCCGCGCTACCTCATGGCATCTTTTCTAACTGGGGGTACTTATCGCATGACCAGTTAGCCGCGCTGCCTAACTCGCTGCTGACGATCACGCTCACCTCCAACTTCGGCACCTTCATTTTGTATGCACTGAGCTGCTTCCTGTGCATCGTGGCCTATCACAAGCGCCCCGATCATAACGTGGTGCTTCATACGATCATTCCCGGCTTCGGGTTGCTTGCCAACATCGTCTGCATGGCCTTCTACCTGATCAGCCCGGTCTTCGGACTCGGCACCTTCAAGGAACCGCTGCTCGCACTCGGCATCTCGGCCGTCTGGGGCATCTACGGAGCCATTTACTTCATTCGTTCCTCGAAGGCCAAAGGCAAGGCGATCTTGCTCGACGCCAAGTAACTCGCACCTCAACCGCAGCCTCTGGGTGGCTTCTCAATTCCGCTTCTTGTGAGAGAAGTAGAAATGGGGGCCACCCGTTGGCGGTTTACAGAGAATCGATTCTCTCAGGTTTTTGCAGGTAAGAGTCAGTCAGGAAGCAGCAATTATGCTGGATGTTCAGTTCGGTCAGGCAAGCGATTTCGGCAAGGTTCGCACTAACAACGAAGACGCGCTTGGGTCTTTCATTCCCGCATCGCGCCGCCAAGCCCGCAGCCACGGCTATCTCTTTGCCGTTGCCGACGGCGTGGGCGGCATGGATTTTGGCGAAGTAGCCTCAGGCACTGCTGTGAAAACGCTCACCGAGGAGTTTCCCAAGGCGCCGGCCGGCGCGATGCTCGCCACGCTCTTGCCGCGGCTGATCGAGCAAGCTAACTCCGCCGTTCACGATTGCTCGCTGAATCCCGAGTATCAGGGCAAGAGAATGGCCACCACGCTGGTGGCCTGCGCATTGCGCCACGATCAGGCCGTGGTTTGTCATGTAGGCGACTCGCGCTGTTATCTGGTTCGCAACAAGGTGGCGCGGCAGGTGACGCAAGACCACACCTGGGTGAACGAGCAGAGGAAACTGGGGCTGCTCTCGGCCAGCGAGGCGGCTGACTCCGAGTCGCGTCACGTGCTGCTTCGTTCGCTGGGGCCGGAAATGTTTGTTTCGCCAGATACCACCGTTCTCACGCTGCAGGCCGGCGACGTGCTGGTGCTCTGCACCGATGGCCTGCATGACGAGATGAACGAGAGAAGCATCGCCGAGATCGTCTCGCAAAAAAAAGATATACACGAGATTGCCCGCGAACTGGTTGCCCGCGCCGTGGAGATCGACGGCAACGACAACACCACCGCGCAGGTGATCCGCGTTCGCTCAGTGGAACCGGTGGGAATGTACCGCGGACGCCCTTACCGGCTGCCCGCATAAGCTTGCGAACAGGCAATAATAAAAGTCTTATGGAAGTTTTACTCTTCCCGCGCGATTTCCCGATACAGTAAAGATAGTACGCTTGACGGAGTTTGCCACACATGGGTTTTCACGACGGCTTCGAGGCCGGTGAGCAGATCGATTTCTACCGCATTGAAGCGCCGGTTGCCCGCAGCGGCATGGCTTCGATCTATCGCGCCATCGACACGCGCGACAATCGCGTCGTCGCCCTCAAGATTCCCCACCCCGATCTGGAGGCCGATCCGATTCTCTTCGACCGCTTCGTGCGCGAGGGCGGCATCGGCGAAAAGCTTGATCATCCCAAGGTGATGCGCGTCTTTGGCGGCGAAGAGCGCTCGCGCGTTTACATGGTCATGGAGTGGTGCGAGGGACGGCTGCTGCGCAAGATCATTGACGAGGGCACACTGACCCATGAGCGCGCTATTCGCATCGCCATCGCCATTTTGGACGGGCTGGATTACATCCACGCGCACGGCGTGGTGCATCGCGACCTGAAGCCGGAAAATATCATGGTCGATGCGGACGATAACATCAAGCTCATCGACTTCGGCATCGCCAGCGACACGGCCGCGCGGCGGCTGACGTATGCCAACTTCAGCGCCGCATTGGGCACGCCGAATTACATTTCGCCGGAGCAGGTAAAGGGCAAGCGCGGCGACGGCCGCTCGGACATCTTTGCCGTGGGCGTGATTCTTTACGAGATGCTCTCCGGCAAGCTGCCGTTCTCCGGCCCGTCGCCGCTGGCCGTGATGAATGACCGCTTGTTGAACCATCCCACTCCACCCAGCGTCGCCGACCCAACCATCACGCCCGTGCTGCAGGAGATTCTCTATCGCGCGCTGGAGCGAGAGCCGCGCAATCGCTATGCGCGGGCGCGGGATTTTGCCTGGGATCTGGCGCACATGGATCAGGTCGGCGTGGAAGATCGCGTGGAGTTGCGAGACTGGAAGAAGCGCAAATCGCAGCTCTTGCGCAAGGTTCTCTATTACGGCGGTTTGGCGTTGATTCCCCTGGCGATCTTTCTGCTGATGTATCTTGTGGCTCATCACCGGTGATGAGAAGAAGCTCCCCTATGCAAAGCCGCTTGGGTGTGGCTTTGAGTCCATTAGCCTGCCTCCCAAGCGAATAAATAGGGAATATTGCGTTTTGAGGCGAAGCGGCATACGGCGCCTGGTTTTTTCACGCCAGGGGTTGATGCTGAGCATTTTTCCCTCTTCGTGCGTCTTGTGGACTATGAGCGCGGGTCAGGCAGTATTCTCAGGTTGGATGGAGAACGCAGACAAGGCGGCGGAGATGGAGGCTCGCGAGCGCGCGGAAGAGGCGGCGCTGGCGGGGCTGGTGGCTCAGTACTCCGGCACGCTCTATCGAGTCGCCTACTCGGTGCTGCGCAACGCCGCCGATGCCGAGGACGCGGTGCAGGAGGCGTTTCTGCGTGTGCTGCGCCATAGAGCGCAGCTCGCGGAGGTGCGCGATCCGCGGGTTTGGCTGATTCGCATTGCATGGAATGTGGTGCTGGACCGCAAACGCCGCATGAAGACCCGGCCGGAGACCGACGATGTGGCGGAGCTGGCCCGTGTGCTGCCCGCGGCCGGGCTGAGCGCCGCCGAACGCGTGGCCGCCGCCGAAGATCACGCGCGTGTGCTGGCCTGCGTGGAGCGGCTGCCCAGCAAGGAGCGCCAGGTGATGCTGCTCTCGGCCTTCGAGGAGTTGACCTGCGTGGAGATTGCCTCGGTGGTGGGCATTACCGAGTCCAGTGTCCGGTCGCGGCTTTTTCGCGCGCGCAACCTGATGGCGGAGATGCTGGATTATACGAGAAACAGGGAACAGGGAACAGGAATTAGGCGAGGAGTTGGCAATGAATAAAACTGCAAGGAGACCATCATTCGGCAGTTCCGGCGCAGATTCGGGCACCGGCGACGCGGAAGCGACGCTGCGGCTGATTGCCGGCTTGCAGCCGCCCGAAGGAGTTGCGGAGCGGGTGCAGGCCAGATTGCGGGCGGAGGCGAGCGCGCCTGCGCACAGGGCGCGGATTCTTGCCTGGCCGGTGGCATGGCGGCTGGACAACATCTGGTTGCAGGGTACTTTGATGCGCGCGGCGGCGGCGGCGGCGATTGTCACTGTAGTGGTTGGCGGCGGGTTGGGCATCTACTCGCGTGTGCCGCCGGAGCAACCAGCGCGGGCCGTCACGATTCCCCCACACGTCTCCGCGCAGGGCGGATTCTCCAGCGCCGGAGCGATACGCACCCCGCAAACGCTCAATGGCCCGATCGTGGCGCATCCGGCCGCAGCCGCGACTTCGCCAGCTAAGAACAGCACCAAGCAGACGGCGACGCGTAGGGCCAAGCCTGCCAAGGCTTTGGCGCGGCCGGTTGCGCCAGCGGCGAATACGCAAGGTGAAGTGAAGACGAGTCGATAAGCTGCTCGTCAGGCGATGATTGTGTTATCAATCAGCCGGGTTGCGCCCACCCAGCTGGCGACTGCGAAGAGGCTGCCTGGCACAGCGGTTTCAACCGGCTCCAGCGTGGCCCAGTTCACCAATTCGATGTAGTCCACACACACGTCCGGCTGGGCGGCGAAGGTCTGGCGGGCGGCCTGGATGAGCGCGCTGGAGCGCCGTTCGCCTTCGGCGACAAGTTTCTCAACCAGGCGAAGGGCGCGGCTGAGGGCGAGCGCCTGCTTGCGTTCCTCGGCGCTGAGGTAGACGTTGCGCGAGCTGAGCGCCAGCCCGTCGGCCTCGCGCACGATGGGGCAGACGACGATCTCGGCGGGCAGGCGCAGGTCGGCGACCATGCGGCGCAGGACAGCAACCTGCGCGGCGTCCTTCTGGCCGAAGAAGGCGCGGTCGGCCTCGGCGGCGATTAGCAGCTTGGCGACGACCGTGGCCACGCCGCGAAAGTGGCCGGGCCTGGACTGGCCGTCGAGGCGGCTGCTCAAGGCTGGAACTTCAACGAAAGTCGAATCTGGACCGTTGGGGTAAAGTTCTTCCACCGAGGGAGCGAAGAGCACGTCGGTGCCCTCGGCTTGGGCGAGAGCGCAATCGGCCTCGAAGGAGCGCGGGTAGCGGGCGAAGTCCTCGTTGGGGCCGAACTGCGTGGGGTTGACGAAGATGCTGACGGCGACAGCGCCGCAGGAGCTTCGCGCGGCGCGAATCAGTGAGGAGTGGCCGGTATGCAACGCGCCCATGGTCGGCACGAGGCCAACGGTCTTGGCGCCGGCGCGGGCGTGGCGCGCCCACTGGCGAAGTTCGGCGACAGTGCGAAGAATTACCATCAGACCTTTCTAAGCTCGGCGGAGTTCGCGGGGGCATCTAGCGCTTGTCGCAGCGCCGGCTCCAGATGGTAGCTCTCCTCGTCACTGGGAAAGAGGCGTTGCTCGACATCCGCGCGATAGTCTTCGATGGCCGAGCGAATCAGCGCGCCGGCGTCGGCATAGCGGCGGACAAATTTAGCGGGCGGCGCAAAGGTCAGATTCACCAAGTCGTGAAACACCAGAATCTGGCCGTCGCAGCCGGGTCCGGCGCCGATGCCGATAGTGGGAATGGGCAGTTCGGCGGTGATGGCCTCGGCCACCTCTCGCGGAACGCCTTCCAGCACCAGCGCGCCCGCTCCCGCCTCGGCAAGGGCGAGGGCGTCTGCCCGCAGCGCGAGCACGGTGTCGGCGGTGCGCGCCTGCACACGATAGCCGCCCATGCGATGAATGCTCTGCGGCGTCAATCCCAGGTGGCCGACGACGGAGATCTCCGCCGCGACCAGCGCGCGGACCAGCTCAACGCGCGGGCCTTCAATCTTGACTGCCTCGGCGCCCGCCTCCTTGACGAAGCGAATGGCGTTGGCGACGCCCTCGGCCACCGAGCCGTGATAGCTGCCGAAGGGCATATCGGCCACCAGCAGCGCGCGACGCACACCGCGGCGCACGGCGCGGGTGGGTTGCAGCATCTCGTCCATGGTGATGGCGAGGGTGTTTTCGTGGCCCAGCACCACCATCGCCAGCGAGTCGCCCACCAGAATCATGTGGATGCCGGCCTCGTCGGCCAGACGCGCGGAGGGATAATCGTAGGCGGTGAGCGCGCTGATGGGCCTGGCCGCGTGCTTCATCTCGACCAAGGCGGGCATGGTGATTTTTGGGTTGGGAAGCGCGTGAGGGGCGGAGATTGATCCGCCGGAAAAGCTGGTAACGCTCATAGTATCCTCCAGTGCCGCTCCGAAGCCTCAGGATGCAGCCCGAACAAATTGAGTATACGCTAAACGTGCGCCAGGGCGGATTGGGCCAGCCGCATGATCGGCGTCATCACAATGCCCAGAATGGCGCGGCCCAGGAAGATGATCAGGATATAGCTGGCAATACCGCTGATGCGGTCGAAAAGTTGCACCGCGTTGTAAGGCAGAACGTGGCGCAGCATATGGCTGCCATCGAGGGGCGGAATGGGAATCAGGTTGAAGATGCACAGCGTGAGATTGAGCTGAAAGGCCAGCGGGAGGAGCATTTCAAGCGCCTGCAGAGTGGCCGAGGGGGTGTCCGTTGCGGGCATCCCGCGCTCGGCGTGGACGAGAATCGCCAGGCCGAGAAAGGCGATGATGGCCAAAAGCAGATTCGAGGCCGGACCGGCGAGGCTGACCAGGGTGTCGTCGCGCTTGAAGTTGCGAAAGTTGCGGCTCATGATCGGCACCGGCTTGGCCCAGCCGAAGAGAAAGCGGCCAAAGCCGCCGAATCCGAAGAGCGGCCCGAAGATCATCAGCCCGGGCAGCAACAGTGTGCCGATGGGGTCGATGTGGTCGATTGGGTTGAGCGAGACGCGTCCCAGCATGCGAGCCGTCTGGTCGCCCAGCCGCGAGGCCGTCCAGGCGTGGGCGCACTCGTGCACACTGAGCGAAAAGAGCAGCACTGCGAACTCGATAACGGCAAAGAGCAAGTCGCTGGATTGCAAGGAACTCTCCACAAGCTGGAAGTTTCAGGTTAGCATGGAGGGCTGCGCGGCGAGGCAGTTTCTTTGAGTTGCCCCGCTTCGCTTACAATGATTTCGGATCACATTCATGGAGGAATGCGTACCCTGGTTGAGAATTCGCGCGGCACTCCACCATGAATGCTGCCTGTAAGAGCGAAACCTTTCAGGAAGCGCAAGCGTCGATAAAAAGATCTAGCCTGAAGCGATCAGTCTTCTGCAAGATTTATTGACTTTTATCAGAGAAACGACGGGAATCGACACCATGTCCTTTGAAGAGACACCGGAATCCTATCAGGCCGCAGACGGCCAGCAGCAGCATCCGCCCGCCCGCAAAGGCTCGTGGGTGCGCATTCTTGTGTACCTAGTGCTCGTGACGGCGCTGGGACTGATCATCTGGCAAATTTACAAGAACCAGAAGGCATCGCAGGCGCAGGCAGTCAGCCAGGCGGCGGCGCTCTCCGGCCGTCCGGTTCCGGTGCAGGTAACGGCTGCAGAAGAAAAACCGATGCCGGTGTTTTTGACGGCTCTGGGCACGGTGACGCCCTACATGAGCGTCACAGTGAAGGCGCGGGTCAGCGGCGAGCTGCAGCCGGTGAAGTTCACCGAGGGCCAGCAGGTGAGGCAGGGCGAAACGATTCTGGTCATCGACCCCAGGCCCTACCAGGCCGCGCTGGACCAGGCCAAGGGCAACCTGGCGCACGACCAGGCGCTGCTGAAGAACGCCCAGGCGGAGTTCAAGCGTTACAAGGCACTCTACGACGCGGGCGTGACCTCGAAGGAGACGCTGGACGCCGATGAGGCCAGCCAGGGCCAGTACCAGGGGGCCATTGCAGCGGACAAGGCGGCCATCGAGACGGCCCAGTTGCAGCTCGACTGGTGCACCATCAAGTCGCCCATCAGCGGCAAGATCGGCTTGCGGCTGGTGGATCCGGGCAACATCATCACGGCGAACACAACAAATTTAGTGGTCATCAACCAGTTCCAGCCCATCGCCGTTTACTTTACTTTGCCGGAGGGCGAGCTTCCGCGGGTGCTGCAAAAGCTGCGCGCTGAGAGGCGGCTTTCCGTGGACGCATACGACCAGGGCGACACGCAGAAGCTGGCCAGCGGCACCCTGCTGACCGCCGACAACCAGATTGACACCACCACCGGAACCGACAAGCTGAAGGCGGTCTTCGATAACAAAGACTCCGCGCTCTTTCCCAACCAGTTCGTCAACATTCATCTGGTGATGGAAGAGCGGCCCCACGCGCTGGTGATTCCGTCGGCGGCGATCCAGACTGGCAACCAGGGCGCGTTTGTGTGGGTGGTGGATACCGATGCCGTGAAGAAGAGTTCGACGGCCCGGATGCTGCCGGTGAAGATTGCGCTGGCCGAGGGGCAGTTGACGATTCTGGACAGCGGCCTGCAAGCAGGCCAAAGCGTGGTGGTGGACGGCGCGGACCGGCTGCGCCCCGGCCAGATTGTGACGGCGACCTTCGCCAAGCAGCGCGGCGCGGTGAGCACGGCTCCGGCTCCGGCAGCCAGTGGCAAGTCTGATGTCAAGAGGGTAAAGCAGTGAGCCTCAGCCCTTCCCGGCCATTTATTCTGCGCCCGGTGGCAACCTCGCTGCTGATGGCGGCGATTCTGCTGGCGGGCTTTGTGGGCTACCTGCAACTGCCGGTCTCCGCGCTGCCGGAGGTGGATTACCCGATAATCCAGGTGCTCACCTTCTATCCCGGCGGCGGGCCGGAGGTGATGGCTTCGTCGGTAACCGCGCCGCTGGAGCGGCAATTCGGGCAGATGCCGGGGCTCAAGCAGATGACCTCGGTCAGTTCGGGCGGCGGCTCGGTGATTACGCTGGAGTTTGGTCTCGACGAGAACATCGACGTGGCCGAACAGGAGGTGCAGGCAGCCATCAACGCGGCCAACAGCTTTTTGCCCTCCGATCTGCCCAACCCGCCCATCTATAGCAAGGTGAACCCGGCCGACGCGCCGATCATGACGCTTGCGCTTTTCTCCGACTCGCTGCCGCTGGACAAGATTGAGGACGCGGCCGACACCAATCTGGCGCAAAAAATCTCCCAAGTAACCGGCGTGGGGCTGGTCTCCATTGCCGGCGGACAGAAGCCCTCGGTGCGGATTCAGGCGAATCCGGCACAACTGGCCGCGTACAACCTGAGCCTGGAAGACCTGCGTACCGCTCTGGCCGCGGCGAATGTGGATCAGGCCAAGGGCACGCTGAACGGCAACCGCCAGTCGTACACCATCGGCGCCAACGACCAGTTGCTCGCCAGCAGCGATTACAAGCCGGTGATCGTCGCCTATCGCAACGGAGCGGCGGTGCGCGCATCCGACGTGGCGACGATTGTCGACGCGGCGGAGAACTCGCAGCAGGCGGCGTGGATGGATCGCCAGCCGGCGGTCATCGTCAACATTCAGCGCCAGCCTGGGGCCAACATCATCGCGGTGGTGGACCGCATCAAGAAGCTGCTACCGCAGTTGCAGACCAGCCTGCCGGCCACGGTGCAGGTGAGGGTACTCACCGACCGCACCACCACCATCCGCGCCTCGGTCCGGGACGTGGAATTCGAACTGATGCTCACCGTGGCTCTGGTGGTGATGGTCATCTTTCTCTTCCTGCGCAACCTGGCCGCCACCATTATTCCCTCGGTCGCGGTGCCGCTCTCCATTGTGGGCACCTTCGGCGTGATGTACCTGCTGGGCTATTCGCTGAATAATTTAACGCTTATGGCGCTGACCATCTCGACGGGCTTCGTGGTGGACGACGCCATCGTGATGATCGAGAATATCTCGCGCTTCATTGAAGAGGGGCTTAGCCCGATGAAGGCGGCGCTCAAGGGCAGCGAGCAGATCGGCTTCACCATCATGTCGCTCACCGTCTCGCTGATTGCCGTGCTGATTCCGCTGCTTTTTATGAGCGATGTGGTGGGCCGCCTCTTCCGCGAGTTCGCCATCACGCTGGCGGTGACGATTCTGGTCTCCGCCGTGGTCTCGCTGACGCTGACGCCCATGATGTGCTCGCGCATCCTGCAGGACAAATCCATCGCCACGCAGACGCGCTTCTACTATTGGTCAGAGAAGGTCTTCAACTCCATCATCGCCTTCTATGGGCGCACCTTGCAGGTGATTCTGCGCCATCGCTTTACCACGCTGCTGGTCACCATCGGCACGCTGGTGGGCACACTGCTGTTGTATGTGGTGATTCCCAAGGGCTTCTTTCCAGTGCAGGATACGGGCGTGATTCTGGGCATCAGCGAGGCGCCGCAGACGGTCAGCTTCACCAGCATGGCCGAGCGCCAGCAAAAGCTGGTTGAAATCCTGCTCAAAGACCCGGCCGTCGATAACATTTCTTCGTTTATCGGCGTGGATGGAACCAATACCACGCTCAACTCCGGCCGCATTCAGATCAACCTGAAGCCGCTCGATGAGCGCAAAATCTCCGCCACGGAGGTGATTCGCCGCCTGCAACCCAAGCTGGAAGATGTGGAGGGAATTCAGCTCTTTCTGCAGCCGCTGCAAGACCTTACGGTGGAAGATCGCGTGAGCCGGACCGAGTTTCAATACTCGCTGGAAGACCCCGATCAGGCCGAACTTGCCAAGTACACGCGCCTGATGGTCAAAGAACTGGGCAAGGAAAAAGTCGTCACCGATGTGGCCAGCGACTTGCAAGATCAGGGCCTGGGCGCGCAACTGGTGATCGACCGCGACACTGCGGCGCGGCTGGGCGTGGCCATGGCCGACGTGGACAACACGCTCTATGACGCCTTCGGCCAGCGCCAGGTCTCCACCATCTTCACCCAGCTCAACCAGTACCACGTGGTGATGGAGGTGGGTGCGAACTTCCAGACTGACCCGGCGACGCTGAACAGCCTTTACGTCAAATCGTCCAACGGCACCCAGGTTCCGCTCAGCCAGGTGGCTCACTGGGAGCAGACGCAGCAGGCGCAACTTTCCATCGGTCACCAGGGGCAGTTCCCGTCAACGGTAGTCAGCTTCAATCTGGCTCCGGGCAAGGCGCTGGGCGATGCCGTTGAAGCGATGAAGCGCGTGGAGAACGACATCAAGATGCCGGCCAGCATCAACGCCAGCTTCCAGGGCACGGCTGCGGCCTTCCAAACCTCTCTGGCCAACGAGCCGCTGCTGATTCTGGCCGCGCTCATCACCGTTTATATCGTGCTGGGGGTGCTCTACGAGAGCTACATCCACCCCATCACCATCATCTCGTCGCTGCCCTCGGCGGGCGTGGGCGCTCTGCTGGCGCTGATGATTACACGCACCGAGTTCAGTGTGATTGCGCTGATAGGCATCATTCTGCTGATCGGCATTGTGCAGAAGAATGCCATCATGATGATCGACTTTGCGCTGCAAGCCGAGCGCCTTGAGGGCAAGCCGGCAGAGGCCGCGATCTTCCAGGCCTGCCAGTTGCGTTTCCGGCCCATCATCATGACCACCATGGCCGCCATGCTGGGCGGATTGCCGCTGTGGCTGGGCGGCGGCGTGGGCGCGGAGTTGCGCCGCCCGCTGGGCATCACCATCGTTGGCGGGCTGATCTTCTCGCAGTTGCTCACGCTCTACACCGTGCCGGTGATCTACCTTTACTTTGACAAGCTGGCGCAGCACATGAAGCCGAAGAGCAGGGAGCAGGGAACAGGGATCAGGGAACAGAGATCAGAGATCAGGGATCAGGTTCCCCAATCTGGCTTTTAACTTTTAGCTGGGCGCCCCACACTCGCCGCGTTTTTGTTTTTGCGGCTAGGGTGGGATGCCTCAAACCTCAACCGTACTCAGTCTATCGGGAATCCACTATCGATGCATCTCTCCGCACCATTCATTCAGCGTCCGGTGGCCACCTCGCTGCTCAGCCTGGCTCTTCTCATGGCGGGCTCGGTGGCGTACTCAATCCTGCCCGTGGCTTCGCTGCCCAATGTGGACTTCCCGGTGATCGGCGTGGGCGCGGGCCTGCCTGGCGCCAGCCCGGAGACGATGGCTTCTTCGGTCGCCACGCCGCTGGAGCGCCAGTTCGGACGAATCGCCGGCGTCAATCAGATGACCTCGACCAGCTCGCTAGGCTCGGCTTCCGTCACCCTGCAATTCGACATCAATCGCAACATCGACGCCGCCGCGCGCGACGTGCAGGCCAGCATCAACGCGGCGCGCAGCCAGTTGCCGTCCTACCTGCCTCAAAATCCCAGCTACCGCAAGGCCAATCCCGCCGAATCGCCGATTCTGATTCTTACCCTCACCTCTGACGTGGTAACCAAGCCGCAGATCTACGATCTGGCCAACTCCATTCTGGCGCAGAAGATCTCGCAAATTCAGGGCGTAGGACAGACGTTTGTGGGCGGCAGCTCCAGCCCGGCGGTGCGCGTCGAGTTGAATCCGATGCAGTTGGGGGCGAACGGGGTGGGCCTGGAAGCGGTGCGAACAGCGCTGGCCGGGGCCAACGCCAACCGCCCCAAGGGCGCATTTCAGGATGAGGGCCGGCGCTGGCAGATCGGCGACAACGATCAGATCTTCAAGGCCAGCGATTACGCGCCCATCATCGTCGGCTATAACAAGCAGACCGGCGCTCCGGTGCGCGTGGCCGACCTGGGCACGATCACCGACAGCGTGGCCGACATCCACACCGCTGGCGTAAGCGGCATCAACCCGGTCAATGGCCCTACCGGCCAGCTCAAAGACGCGATTCTGATCGTCATCTTCAAGATTCCCGGCGCCAACGTCATCTCCACCGTGGATAACGTGATGGCCGAGATGCCGCGATTGCAGGCCGCCATTCCGCCCACCATCAAGATTGACGTAGCAGTGGATCGCACCACCACCATCCGCGCCAGTGTCCACGACGTGGAGATTTCGCTGGCCATCAGCGTGGCGCTAGTGGTGCTGGTGGTCTTTCTCTTTTTGCGCGAGATCTGGGCCACCATCATCCCATCCATCGCCGTGCCGCTCTCTCTGGTGGGCACCTTCGGCGTGATGTATCTGCTGGACTATACAATCGACAACCTTTCGCTGATGGCGCTGACCATCGCCACCGGCTTCGTGGTCGATGACGCCATCGTGGTGATCGAGAACATCACCCGCTATCTGGAAATGGGCATGACGCCCTATGACGCAGCGATGAAAGGTTCCAAGGAGATCGGCTTTACCGTGCTGTCGATGAGCACCTCGCTGATCGCCGTCTTCATTCCGATTCTGCTGATGGGCGGCATCGTGGGCAAGCTCTTCCGCGAGTTCGCCGTCACGCTCAGCGTGGCCATCGCGGTCTCGCTGCTGGTTTCGCTGACCGCCACGCCGATGCTCTGCGCAAGGTTCCTCAAGTCGCGCGACGAGAGCCGCCACGGGCCGGTCTATCGCGCCACGGAAGGAGCCTTCAACTGGCTGCACAGCGAATACGCCGGCGGCCTGCGCTGGGTGCTGCGCCACCAGGCGCTGATGCTGTGCGTGGTGATCGGCACCTTCATTCTCAACGTCTACCTCTACATCATCGTGCCCAAGGGCTTCTTTCCTCAGCAGGACACCGGACGCCTGGGCGGCCGGACCATGGCCGCGCAGGACATCAGCTTCCCAGCCATGCGCGACAAGCAGCGCGAGCTGGCGCAGAAGGTGCTGGACGATCCGGCCGTGGGCAGCGTGACCGCCTTCGCGGGCGGCGCCGGACCGGGCGGCGGCAGCAACAATACCGGCTTCATGTTTATTGCCCTCAAGCCGCTCAATTATCGCCCAGGGCGCGTCTCCGCCGACCAGGTGGTCAACCGCCTGCGCAGCAAGCTCACCAGCGTCCCCGGCGCCATTCTCTACCTGCAGACGCAACAGGAGATCCAGATCGGCGGACGCGGCAGCGCCGCGCAGTATCAGTACACGCTCTCAGACGAGAATCTGGACGAGTTGAGCACCTGGGCTCCGCGGCTGGAGGCTCGCGCGCGAGCCATGCCAGAGCTGCGCGACGTCTCCACCGACCAGCAGAACCGCGGCCTTGCCGCCAACCTGGTCATCGACCGCGACGCCGCCTCGCGGCTGGGCATCACCGCCGCCGCCATCGACAGTGTGCTCTACGACGCCTTCGGCCAGCGCGAAGTCTCTACCATGTACACCGCGCTCAATCAGTACTTCGTGGTGATGGAGGTCGATCCCAAGTACCAGCTCAGCCCGGACTCGCTCAACGGGATCTTCATCAAGGCCAACAATGTGGTTGGCGCCACAACGTCGATGCCGGGCGCTGCGCCGCCCGCGGCCGCAACGGCAATGCCCGCCGCGGCTTCAGCCACCCTGCCGGCTGCTGCGTCGCCTACGGGCACTGCTGGTGTGGCCAGCGCCGCTCCGGCTGTTGCTGCCCCCACCCCATCCACAGGCGGCGCTATGGTGCCGCTGTCGGCCATCGCGCACTATGACTCGCAGCGCACCTCGCTTCAGGTCAACCACCAGGGCCAGTATCCGGCCGTCACGCTCACCTTCAACCTTGCGCCGAACGTGGCACTGGGCGACGCCGTCACCGCTCTCGAAAAAGTGCATCGCGAGATGGCCATGCCTCCCTCGATTCACCCCACCTTCCAGGGAACCACGCAGGCCTTCAAGGACTCGCTCAGCAACGAGCTTTGGCTGATTCTGGCCGCTGTGGCCGCCGTCTACATTGTGCTGGGCATCCTCTATGAGAGCCTGATTCATCCGCTCACCATTCTCTCCACTCTGCCTCCGGCCGGCGTGGGCGCAATTCTCGCTCTGCTTTTGACCGGAACCGACCTGAGCATCATCGCGCTGATCGGCATCATTTTGCTGATTGGAATCGTGAAAAAGAACGCCATCATGATGATCGACTTTGCCTTGCAGGCCGAGCGCGAGCAGGGATTGCCCCCGGTGGAAGCCATCTATCAGGCGTGTTTGCTGCGCTTCCGCCCGATCATGATGACCACCATGGCGGCGCTCTTCGGCGGCTTGCCGCTGGCCATCGGCATGGGCGTCGGCTCCGAGTTGCGCAAGCCGCTGGGCATCACTATCGTCGGCGGACTCATCGTCTCGCAGATGCTCACCTTGTTCACGACGCCGGTCGTCTACCTCTTCTTCGATTGGCTGCAGCGGTTAATTAAGGAACTTATCAGGATGTTTAAGGGGATGCATCGCATCGGCGCCGAACTGGATGAAGCGCCGGCGGAGTGAGAGAAGGGACCAGGGACTAGGGAATAGGGAACAGAAAAAAACCTTGCGTTATCATCTCCGGCTGATAGCCTTGGACTTGCCCCTGCCCGGCTGAAGGGCTACGATGAGGCTTGGAGAACAAAACCAACGTATGGCAACTGGAGCAAAGCAGCAAACCCGCATTCTGGTTCAGGCCGCGGCTGCGGTCTGCGAAGACAAGAAGGGCGCCGACACCCGCATCCTCGAACTCGACCCCATCGATGCCGGCCTTTCGGACTTCTTTCTGGTGACCTCGGCCACGAACGACCGTCAGGCTGTCGCCATCGCCGACGAGATCGAGCACCGGCTCAAGAAGGAGTTCGGAATCCTGCCCAACTCGGTTGAGGGCCGCCGCCAGGGCGAGTGGATTCTGCTGGACTACGTGGATTTTGTCGTGCACGTTTTTCTGACGGAGCGGCGCACCTTCTATGATATCGAGAGGCTGCGCAAGTCCGCCCGCCCACTGACTCCGGCCGAGTTTGACGCCGAACTGAAGGCTGAGCTGGCCACGAAGACCCTTGCGGTGCGCAAGAAGGCGCCAGCAAAAGCTGTAGCGTCAAAGAAAGCTCCGGCAAAGAAGGCCGTGGCTGGCAAATCGCGCGCCAAAGCTGTAGCCGCAAAGGCAGCGCCGAAGCCGATGGCGAAGAAGGCTGCAAAGAAGAAAAGCGCCGGCAAGGTTCCGGTTTCCAAGAAGGCCGCGCCAGCGAAAAAGGCCGCGAAGAAGGTTGCCGCAAAGAAGGCCCCCGCCAGGAAAGCCGCCGTAAAAAAAGCTCCTGCCAAGAAAGCTGTCGCCAAGAAGGCGGCAGCCCGCAAGACTGCGAAGAAAAAGTAGTTCCAGATCAATGGGTTACGGCGTTTCGTAGATGCTACACCCCTGCCTACTGCCTCCAGAAGAACCATGCGGCCATGAAGAGGCCGATAAAGACCACCAGAGCGCGCAGGGCGGATTGCGGAACGCGGCGGGCCAGGCGAGCTGAGGCGTAGCCGCCGATGGCGCAGGTGAGCATCGCCAACAGGCAATAGCGCCAGACGACCTGGCCGCCGATGACGAAGATTACACAGGCGATCCCATTGGCCGGAGTGGTGGCGGCCACTTTGAGAGCGTTGATCTCGTGCAGGTCCCGGAAGCCGAAGAGCGAGAGCAGGGTGATAATTAAAAAACCCGCGCCGGCGCCGAAGTAGCCTATATAAAAGCAGACCGCCATCGTCGCCAGAAAGACCGGCAACCTGCGCGGCGGGCGGGAGAGTTCGCCTGCGCGGCTTTTGCGGCGGGCCAGCCAGCGGGAGACAGGACCGCTGGCGGCGAAGATGGAAGCCGCCGCGAGCAGCAGCCAGGGCACGAGGTGAAGAAAGGTCATCTGCGGCGTATTGACCAGCACCAGCGCACCGGCCGAGCCGCCGATGAGACCGGCGAGCGCCACCAACAGCGCGAGCCGCAGGTTCTTGCCAATGTCATCGCGGTAGGCGGCAATCGAGGTCAGTTGGCCGGGCCAAACCGCAACCGTGTTGGTGGCGTTGGCCTGGATGGGCAGCATCTTCATGCCCATCATCGCCGGAAAGGACAAAAACGAGCCGCCGCCAGCCACGGCGTTCAGCACTCCGGCCAGAAACGAAGCCACAGAGAGCCAGAGCCAATGCCAATCCAACTGCGGAAACAGGCTGAAGAGATGCGCCATCTGACTCTATTGTAGAGGGCCGCGGAGTGGGCCGGAGCGGCGTGCCCGGCCTCGCTCCAGCGCGGGGTTTACTCCAGGGAGATGGATTTGATCTGCGGGGAGGAGTTGCCGGGGGTTGAAAAACTCAGCGTGTTGTTCGGACCCGTCAACTCCAGCAGAGATTGAATGGTAACCATGCCGGTAGCGTTGCCGCTTCCCGTGGAAGGAAAGGCGATTCTTGTGGCGATCTGCCCGTTGACCCGGAGTTCGGCGAAGCGGGGCTTCTTGTCGGGATTGGTGTAGGCAATCTGAATCCGGGCAACGCGGGCGCGCGAGGCAACGTGGGTAAAGTTGAGCGGCTGGCCTGGGCCTGCCTTTACTCCGGTGTACGTCGCGCGGCCGGCTTCGACTCCCTGGATGAGAAGCATCACCGCGTCGCCTGCCGGAACGAAGTTGGCGTAAGAAGAGTTGAAGGGGGCGGAATCGTTTTGGTCGGCTTTGCTCGCCCATAGATTCTTCACCCGCGCGGGCGCGGAGTCTTTCAGCCCAAGGTCGCTGAAGCGCACGGCGATGGACGCCGCCGCAGTGCCGCGATTGAGCAGAATCACAGCGCGCGCGCCGGCCGTCGAGAGTGGCTTCGACCACACCTGAAGGCCCGGCGCTGCCTCGGCCACCTTCACCGCTTGCAGGCCAAGGGCATCCTGATCGATGGCGAGAACGGCTGCATTGGTCAGCGTGGCCAATGTCGCATCGCTCAGCTTTGTCAGGTCTGCGCCGACCAGCAACGGAGCGCCGGAGATGGCCCACAGGCCCATGTGAACCCGGTCCTCGGCATCGCTGAGGCCAGCCATCCCCAGCACCATCATGTCGGGATCGTTATAGAAGCCGGTGTGCTGCGCCTCAGGATGAATTCCCTGGTCGAAGTTCGACAACATTCCCTTGAAACTGGCCTTGCGCCCGCTGTTCTTGCTGTTGGCCACGATGGGCGCGACAATATCGCCGCTGGTGCGCCAGATGTCGGCCTCGACGCCGCCCACGTTGGGCGCCCAGCTCCAGGGACTGTCCTTTCCCCAATTGCAGATGGAGTAGTAGAGGCGGTGCCCGGTGATGGCCTCGGCCCGCGCAATCGCCCGCGCAATCTCAGCGTATTGCACCGCTGGATCGAGATTCTCTCCGAAGCCGCCGCACCAGTCGACCTTCACATAGTCAAATCCCCACTTGGCGAACTGAAGAAAGTCCTGCTCGTAATGGCCTTCGCTACCGGTATGCGGGATGGAGGGTCCGATGTCAGGGCCGTAGGTGCTGCAACCATCGGCTCCGGCGTCGGTGTAGATGCCGGCCTTCAATCCCTGGGCGTGAATGAAACGGACGATGTTGGCCATGTCACCCGGCTTTTCACCGTCAGCCAGCGCTGGCCATGCCTTGGGATCGACCACGATATTGCCGTCCTTGTCGCGCTCGCCAAGCCACCAGCCTTCGTCGATGTTGATGTACTGATAGCCTGCCTTGGCCATGCCGGTGGAGACCATGGCTTTGGCTTGCGCTATGACCACCTGGGCATCGACGGTGTTGGAGAAGCTGTTCCACGAGGACCAGCCCATCGGCGGCAGAGGAATCGCGGCCTGCCGCGCGCCGCTTTGCGCCTGAAGGGTTCCAGCTTCCAAACAAACTATAAGAAAAAGCACCAGTAACAGCGCGGTTTTCCTGACACCGAATTTCTTCATCGTTTCTCCTTGCAGGCGGCAGCGCCGCTCAGTGGTGATTACACCTTCACAAAGATTTTATTGCGATAGAGCGCCCAGACCGGGATGAAGCAAAACGCCAGAATCGAGAGCGAGAAGGCAAACGCCGCCCAGCCAGGGTCCGGGATGTGCGCGCCGAGCTGGTTGCGAAGCCAGCTCACCGGGTCAGTATGCCGCCCACTCGCCGTAATACGGAGGTGATAGAGAGCGCTGGGCACCAGTTCGCTGAACATATAAGCCACGATGGCGTTGGAGCCGAGCACCAGCCAGGGCCATACCAGGAACTTGCTTCGGCCATTGCCCCAGCCCCGCTTCTCCACGGCCCAGTAAGCCAGCGCGAAGACGGTCAGCGACCAGCCGGCAACTGTCAAAACAAACGAACTGGTCCACAAATTCTTGTTCAGCGGGAACCATATGGACCAGAGGTAGCCTGAGGCCAGACAGATCGCTGCCCCGGCAGCCAGTCCCCAAGCCTTGGTGGCAACCGGTCTACGCGCGCGCAGCCACAACCCGGTCAACAGGCCCAGCAGGGTGGTGCCCACGGCGGGCAGGGTGCTCAACAGCCCCTCGGGATCGCGCAGGTTGTGCAACGGCGGCTCCAGATAGAGGTGATAGGGCATGACCAGCCGGTCGATCCAGGAGGTGAGATTGAGAGTCTGATCCATGAAGGGAATATCGCGGCCCGGCATCCCCGCTCCGGGCACTGGAACCCAGCGGAGCAGAATCCAGTAGCCCACGAGCGATACGACGAGCGCCGCCACCTTCGTCCACACGCGCTGGTCCCATAGATAGAAGAGGCCCACAATCAGATAGCAGAGGCCGATGCGCTGCAAGACGCCGTAAATGCGCAGGTGGGCCAGTTCGAAGAACGGAAAGCCGTTGACCACAATGCATAGCGCAAACAGAAGCGCGGCCCGCTTGAGCGTGTGCCAGGCCAGTTGAGCGCGTGTGGCGCCGCGGGCCAGCCGCGTCTCGAACGCGAATACCAGCGATGCGCCCATCACAAATACAAATGTGGGAAAGACCAGGTCGGTAGGAGTGAGGCCATTCCACTGCGCGTGGTTCATAAAGCGCCACGAGCCTGAACCGCCGTTGTTATTCACCATGATCATGAAGGCGATAGTAAGGCCGCGCAGCACATCCAACGATCTCTGCCGTTGGACGGGCGCCTGCGCGAGCGATGGATTGGACATTGCGTTCTGTCTCCTTGCCGGCTGATTCGACGCTCGCTACTACCCTACGCTATTGGGGCGGGCTTCGCCAACTTCACAATCGTTCTGGCGTTTGATTTCTAAAGCGGAGGATAAAGTGCCGGTAATAGACGAGGCATCAGAGCAGCAGCGCAGCCGAAGGGCGCCACAAACTGCCTCAATCGAAGACCACCGTCTTGTTCCCGTAGCATAGAATGCGGCGATCCAGCCGCCAGCGGACGGCGCGAGAGAGGACGATACGTTCCAGGTCGCGGCCGCGCGCCACAAGGTCTTCCACCTGGTCGCGGTGCGAGATGCGGGCCACGTCCTGCTCAATGATAGGTCCGTCATCAAGGACTTCGGTGACATAGTGGCTGGTGGCGCCGATCAGCTTGACGCCGCGCGCGTGGGCGGCGTGATAGGGTTTTGCTCCGGTGAAGGCGGGCAGAAACGAGTGGTGAACATTGATGATCGAAGCCGGATAGCGGGCGACGAAGCCGGGCGAAAGTATCTGCATATAGCGTGCAAGCACAACTAACTCGATGCCTTCCCGCACAAGCAGCTCAAGCTGCCGCGCCTCAGCCTCGGCGCGCGTGGCCGCTGTCACCGGCACATACTCGAAGGGAATATTGTAATAAGCCGCCAGTTTTTCAACAGCGAGGTGGTTGGAAATGATAAGTGGAATATCGCACGCCAACTCGCCGGCCCGCCAGCGGTAGAGCAGATCTACCATGCAGTGCAGATACTGGGAGCAGAAGAGCGCGACCCTGCATCGGCGCGCGCTCGCGGTTAGATTCCACCGCATGCCGAGTTCGGCGGCCAGCGGAGCAAACTCCGACTTGAAGGCCTCCATGTCGAAGTTTTCCGAGGCAGAAGTAAAGCTGCCGTCCGCAGAACCCAGCCCCCACTCGACTCTCATGAAGAAGAGGCCCTGCTCGTGGTCCTGGTGCTGGTCGGCGTGGAGGATATTGGCCCCATGCCGGTAGAGCAGCGAAGAGACGCGGGCCACCAAACCTTTCTGGTCCGGGCAATCAATTAGCAGTACGGCGGAATCATTCATGCTTACTACAGCTTAAACCAATATCTCCAAGAGAACATCATTCCGTTATCCTGGGCTTTTCGCAGAGGCCGCGTTTGCGGTGAAGATAGGCCCTAGAAAAGCGAGTTGACGTTCAAGGTAACTGTGGCAGCATGAGTCAGTGTTTGACTTCCATTGGTTGCGGTCGCGATCACTGTAACGGATTGATTTCCCAGCGGTGTTCCGCCGCTCAGCGGGCCGGGCGCGCCGCATCCGGCGACGCCAGACCCCACGGCTAACAATGCAAGGACAGCAACCCACACGGGCCATCCGTTGCGGCGGCGGCGTAGCCGTCTGGGAATGAAGAGCAGCAACAGGCCAGCCAGCGCGGCGCCGCCAGCTTTGGCGGCGCAGGCGGAAACCGTAGTCGCAGCGTGCGGAGCGGAGGTTTCCACCACCAGCGCGGCGCCGGCGCCGCCCGCGGGCACGGTTTCCGGAGAGAACTTGCAGAGGGTGTTGGCCGGCAGCTGCGAGCAACTGAGCGCAACCGGCAGAGCGAAGCCCAGGCCGGGCGTGATGGTGATGGCGAAAGTCGCCGGTTCTCCGGTGTAGACAGTCTGCGCGGCCGGCGAGGCCGCGATGCTGAACTCCGCCGGAGAGATAACCACGGCGACGGCGGGCGATGTGCTGGCCATGAAGTTTGCCGTGACCGCGTAGGCCGCGGTGATGGTATGCGTGCCAACATTAAGCGCGCTGGTGGTATAAGTGGCCGCGCCGGATGCCAGTGCTTCGGTGGCAAGCAGGGTTGCGCCGTCATAGAACGAAACAGAACCGGCGGGCGTGAGCGAACCAGCACTGACCGTTGCCGTGAATGTAACTGCGGCTCCGAAGGGAGCCGGGTTGGGCGATGCGGTCAGAGATGTCGTGGTTGATGCGGCCATCACGGTGACCGCGATAGACGGTGAGACTGAGGCCGCGTCGTTCATCGAGCCGCCATAACTTGCGGTAATGGAGTAACTGCCGACCGCGGGAGTGATAGTTAGCGTCGCCACGCCGCTGTCGCTCAGTGTTCCGCTACCCAGCGAAGCCGTGCCGTTGTAGAAGGTCACTGTTCCGCTTGGCACCCCGCCGCTGGCCGGAGTTACCGTGGCCGTCAGGGTTAGCCACTGGCTAACAGTCAAAGAGGTTGGAACGGCGCTGAGGGATGTTGTCGTGGAGATGACGTTGACGGCCACGGAGCTGGGTGGCGAAGAGACTGATGAGTTATCAGTCGCCGAGCCGCCATAACTTGCGGTGATGGAGTAACTGCCTACTGCGGGAGTAATCATCACAGCCGCCACGCCGCTGCCATTCAGTGTTCCGCTGCCCAGTGAAGTTGCGCCGTTGTAGAAGGTCACTGTGCCGGTCGGTGTTGCGCCGCTGGCCGGATTGACTGTGGCCGTGAGCGTCAACAACTGGCCTGCCTTGAGAGACGTTGCCGAAGCATTGAGAGAGGTGGATGTGGCAATGCCATTGACAGTTACCGCGATGGACGGCGAAGAGACTGAGGAGTTATCCGTCGCCGATCCGCCATAAATTGCGGTGATAGAGTAACTGCCCACTGCGGGAGTGATTGATAACTGAGCCACGCCACTGCTATTCAGTGTTCCGCTTCCCAATGAAGTGCCGCCACTCAAGAAAGTGACCATTCCGGTTGGCGTATCGCCGCTGGCCGGAGTTACTGTTGCCGTCAGCGTCAACGTCTGGCCGTAAATCAATGTCGTTGCGGAAGCGGAGAGCGTTGTTGTCGTCACTATTAGCGTGGATGCTGCTGGGCGCACTATGCGGACTTGGTTCAAGGTCGTGTCACTGTCGTACGTATCTTCAATATATAGGTTCCCTTTGTCATCCAACGCTACATCAACGATTTCTCCAAGCCCGGCATCAATCGCCAATCCTCCATTTCCGTTGGGCCCTCCAAATCCGCTTCCAGCCACCGTAGTGATGATGCCGGTTTCAGCGTCCACCCTTCGAATTCGATCTTCGCCGCCGCCGCTCGTTATGTATAGGTTGTTGGATGCATCCAGAGCCAATCCCACCGGTTGACCGATTCCTGCATCCGAGGACGGTCCCCCATCTCCGCTGCTGTCTCCAGGATTTCCGTTGCCAGCGACAGTGGTAATGATGCCTGTTGCGGCGTCTACCTTTCGGACGCGGAGATTGGATGTATCCGCGATATATAGGTTTCCAATAGTATCGACTGCCAGATTATAAGGAGAATTTATCCCTGCACTGGTGGCCGGTCCCCCATCCCCGCTAAAGGCAGGATAACCACCGCCAGCAACCTTGGTGATAATACCGGTCGAAGCATCTACCTTCCTTATGGTATCAGTCCACCAATCTGCAATATAAAGATTTCCGGCAGTATCAACCGTAACTCCTATGGGACTCCCAACCACAGCGCTGGTAGCCGGTCCACCATCGCCAATATATCCAGAACCGGATCCGTTGCCTGCAACCGTAGTGATGATACCCGTCGAAACATCAACCTTCCTTACGCGGCTATTAGCAGAATCCGCTATATAGAGATTTCCGGCAGCATCCGATGCGATTCCCCAAGGATCGCGCAACTCCGCATTTGTGGCAGGTCCTCCATCCCCGCTGTAACCTTGTTGCCCGTTGCCTGCAACCGTAGTGATGATGCCTGTCGATGCTTCAACTTTCCTTATGCGATTAGCCCCGAAATCCGCAATATACAGATTTCCAGCTGCATCCAATGCTTCACCAGATAATATCGAAAAAAGCGCGTTCGTAGCCGGTCCTCCATCCCCATTGCCTTCGCTTGGGTATTCACCACCGGCGTAGGCCAAGATGTACCCGTTGGAGAGCGGGCCGTCTTGGGCGAGGAGCAGCGTGGCAGTCAGAAACAGGCTCAGGGCGGAGAAGCGAATCGCGTTCTTCAAGGAAGGCCTCTGCAAAATATAACGAGAGAATTCGCGGCCGAGGAGCCGCGCATATAGTTTATCCCGCCGTTGCGGCAGGTGTTGGATTTTTCTCAGGAAAAGTCAAGATGGCCCGCCAGGTCTTTGACCGCATAGATTTGTACCTCCCACCCTAGCCGCAAAAACAAGTACGCGGCGAGGGTGGGGCACCCATCATTGGTACAACTTTAAACGGTCAAAGACCTAGCGTGGTTTCTCAGAGGTTCATGGCATCCTTCGCCAAGAGCAACCGCAGGTCTTTCGACTCCGTTTGGCCAGAAAACGGCCAAACTCCGCTCAAGATGACAGCGCGAGAATGATGACAGCGCAAGAATGATACGAACTTCAGGGGCAGGACACTCGCTCAGGCGAACGGGTTTTTCGCCCTCAACTCGGCCACAATCACCGCAGCGGCCTCGCGCGCCGGTCCGGCCTGGTCGGGAGGAAAGCTGATTGCGCCCACGCGGGCATGGCCGCCGCCGCCGTAGCGCTCGCAAATGGCCGCCAGATTCACCATGCGCGCCGGATCGGCCTTCGTCCAGGGATTCGAGCCGACCGAGACCTTGGTGCGGAAGCTGGACTTCGACAGGCCAATCGAGTAAGTCGCCCGCGGATGCAGATAGTAAGGAATGAACTTGTTATATCCCTCCTGCGGCTGGTCGGTAATATCAAAGAAAATCGTACCGTCGCGCTCCTCGCTGCGGTCGCGGATCAGTTGTATAGCCTCTTGGTGGCGCTCCAGCAGGGGCGGCAGTAGATCGGCCACAAAAGGCTGGCTGAGCACCCCGGCCAGCGGCATCTGGGTGAGCAGCGGGATCAGGCGCGGAATGAACTCCGGATCCTGCGTGGATTCGATGATGAGCGTCAGCTTCATCGCCGGAGCGGCCATCTCGACGGCGGCTTCGGGGCTTTCATACTTCGCCCCGTCCACAATGTTGGCCCAGTGAATCAGTTCAGAGACCGGCGCGGTATCGAAGCCATACCGGGTCGAAGCAATATGCGCCAGAAAACTGGTGCACGAGGTGTAATCGGCGTCGAGAAAGCGGTGCGCGCCGCAGACCGGATCCTGCTTGCAATCCAGATAATGCTGATGGTCCTGGGGCGTCAGAAAGGCCGACAGATGATGGTCGAACCACCAGGTAATGCGGGGCGAGGATGAGTACTTGAAGTCCACGATGGCGTTTTCGTCGCCGGTGAACTCTCTCTCGTCAAAGAGCGCGCCGGCCCGATGCGAGAGCCCGTGGTACTCATAGCTGGCCCCCTCGGCGATGCACTCACGATGAAAGCGCGTGAACAGCGACGCCGAGCAAGCTCCATCAAAGCATTTGTCGTGGTAAAAGACGCGAACCCGCAAACCGTAGACCTCCGTGCGCTCAAAAAGCATGAAACAGCCGGACTGTCTAGCATCAACGGAAGAGCCGTTTATGTCAAGGCGG
>Ga0302319_10005115_pt1 | contig 26520 bp, 12 predicted proteins | sample Bog_T0_2_FD_203319 | JGI IMG/M metagenome (GOLD analysis project Ga0302319, IMG submission 203319) | Peat permafrost microbial communities from Stordalen Mire near Abisko, Sweden - Bog_T0_2 | ecosystem: Environmental > Terrestrial > Soil > Wetlands > Peat | place: Sweden: Abisko, Stordalen Mire... | reverse complement strand
CATTGAGAATCTGCTCCAGGTGCGGCGATCCCGCTTCCTCCTCGCCTTCCCACACAAAACGGATGTTCGCTTGTAGCGTGACCCCAGCCGCCTTCAAAGCGTCAAGCGCTGTCAACTGCGCGAAAATTGCGGCCTTGTCATCACCCGACGATCGAGCATAGATGCGTTGTTCGCCATTCACCTCGCGCACAATAGGCGTAAAGGGTGCTCCCCCCTCCCACTCCGAAGGCGTCACTGGCTGGCCATCGTAATGCGCGTAGAAAACAATCGTATGCTTTGCTCCCGGAGTATCGATTTTCCCGAAGACCACCGAGGGCGCGCCAGGGAGAGTGAGTAGCCGCGACTCAACTCCGCGCTTTTGGAGCATTGCAAGGAGCAGGTCGGCATTGCGTTTCAGGTTATCCGGATCAACCGCAACATTCGGTATCGATAAGAAATCGCTGAACTGCTGCACGAGTTCCGCCTGATGTGCCGCGGTGTATTGGTGGGCGGCTACGGGCGCCGTCTGCGCGGTTATCGTGGTGGCAATACAACACAGAATTGAAATGAGGCACGGAAGCGTCAGTCGCGAATTCATAGGCTCAATATACAGCGATTTAACGGCACCGCATGAATGGAATTGAATCGGATCTATCAAGCAGTGGTTTATTGACTCCACTGATAGGTCACAGTCTGAATCAGCTTGTCGCCGCGAGCTTCCTCCTCAACCCGTTCCGACACCACCTTCGAAAATTCACGACTGAGGCTCTCCACATTTGTAGAGAAGAAAGGGGGTGCCTGTGTTTGCGCGGACTCCGCTTTCTGATCTCCGTTGCTGCCACGCGCAGACAAATCCAGTTGCGCCATAAGTACCTTAAAATTGCTCCGTTCCTGCGCATGATGAAAGAGAGCAGTGTAAGTAACGCCCGTCTTGGCGTCTGTTGTGTTTGCCTTGCCGCGGGCCATCAGCTTCTCAAGCAAAAGCGCATCGCTCGAGAGAAGCAGACGGTTTTCGCTCACCTTGAGGAAGAGAGGCACGGCACCGTCGAGAGCCAAATACTCTTCTGCTGCATTTGACCGCTTCTCCCAATGCGCGCCGAGTTCTCCCGCAGTCAGACCGGGCATCAATGCCTCGGTTAGAGCTTTGCACACAGCGGTCTCGTCCCATTCTTGGTGCGACGAAATAACTGCTGCGGCTTGCAATGAAACGAACACACCATCGTGTGGAGTACGCGTCGTGTAGACGGCAAGCAAAGCATCGGGATGTTGCGCGTGAAGGAGCGCACGCAGTGGCTGAAAGGAATCCACCTGCGGAACGGCAAGCGGAGCGCGGTCGATCATCACGTCAAGTTGAGAAGCGCTGCCTGCATTTTCCGCGACCGCCTCTGATGGTGCGACGGAAGTCATGTGTTCCGACTGCTCCATCCCTACTTCAAGCAGATTGCTCCGCAGAGTCTTGAGAACGCTTTCCGTATCGGGCGAGGCTTGAGCAGCATAAAATGCCGCATCGTCAGGAGCCATCGCGACCAGTGCTGATGCGCCCCCCTGCGGAGCCTCTGCGAGCGCCGTGCGTCGGACAAGAACTCTCTCCTCGCGGTAGCTCTGTGCGTTTCGAAACAAGTCGCTGACCGCCGAGACGTACTGCTTCATCTCAGTAATGTTGTTTTGTATCCAGTAAGTGCGGAAGTATGGCGATGGAACAATCTTGTTCAGGTTCAGAACCATCCGCAGATCGCCTCGTTCGCCATTTGCTTTGCCCTCTGCCGCTTGCTTTATCGCTTCTGTATACCAACCCTCTTCAATCAGGCTGTGCGAAGCGGTTCCCGCCATGCGGTCAAGAACGCCCGCAACCAGGTCTTCTCTCGTAGCCAGAATCAGCCAACCATTTGTAGCCGCGAACGCTGCCGTGCGTGTGGAATCCGTATCCTTCCGCACATAGAATGCCGTGCCCGCTTCGGTTCGCTGTTCAAACTTGCCCCGCGTTTGCCAGAGCGGAGTATCTTCGAGCTTCTGTCGATCGAGGCGCGTCACATACACAAATTCGAGATTGCCGATGTCGTAGAGAGCGAGGCAGCTCTCTTTTCCCGCGACCTGCTGCAGCAATGCGTCGTCCGCAGGAAGACCCGCCGCGGCGGAGAACTCATCTTGTGCTTGCGAGAGTCGTCCAAAGAGTCGTGACGTGCTGAAACCTGCATGGTTCTCTCCCGCAAGCCAGACCCGCTTCTCTTCGGAATGATTCCAATCGTGCAGAAGCGAAGCAAAATCTCGCGCTTCAATCGAAAGCAATGCGCCCTCCGGCAGCAACGATGGCAACTCGAGTTCTAGTTTCGTTGTCTTCTGCAACGCGACTACTGCGAACACCGCACAGCAGCTGAAAAGGAAAAGTCCCAACACATTCCAGAAACGGTGTCTCATTCCCCACCTCCATCGCTCTTGGTTGCAGTCCTTTTAACAAGAGGCGTGCCAGGCAACAATCGCGCGCGCACCACCCTATCCTGATCGAGTTCCGCGTGCATTTTCGGAGCACGGGCTTCGTTCTGGCGTTCACGGTCCGCATTGTCTTCGAGGCGCGCGATCTCTTTCTCCAACACAAGCGTTCGCGCAGCATCCCGCTCCCACGACAACGCTCCTCGCGCAAGGCTCAGCGCCTCATCATCTTCATGGCGCCCCTCTCTCGCATGGATCGCAAACCAAATCAGCCTGGAGGCATCTTCGGGTTTCAACTGAGAAACCCAGTTTGCCGCTTGAGCCGTGGCTTGATTATTGTCGTAAGCCATATCATCGGTTTGCATCTCATATTGATCACTCGAAGGAGTTCTCTCAAGAATAGGTTCGAAGGCGACCAATGCCCTGGCATCTTGATGCGTCGCAAACGCAGAGGAAATATAATCGAGCCTCAACGGGGCATTGTTCGGAGCGGTGGCAATCGCCGGTCGCAAAATGTGCTCTCTTGTTTGCTCGTTGGTTGCGCACAATGCCGCCACGCTGCGTGCTTGAACAAAGTATGGCTTGTTGACTTCGTCCTCAGTCAGGCAATTCCTACGCTGAAGCAGATTGAGTTCCGCACTCCCCGTCGCAGCGTTAGCAGGACTGTGCCCCTTCAAAGCAAGGACCGCCGACACGCGTTCCGCATACGTGGCCTTGGGGTCGGAAGCCACTGCTGACAACGCTGTCAATGCCGGCTGTGACCGTTCATCAAGGCCAAGCGAAGCGATTGCAAACCGATTCTTATAGCCCGCATTCCACGGGAAAGCATCTGCCAATGGCTTAAGAAATGGAATCGCTTCGGCAAACAAGCTACGAGTTTCGAGCAGGCTCGCTGCTGAGTCTGTATCATTCCACTGATCGTCGCTCACCAACACCAGGCGCTTCAACACCGCGATCGCACCGGGCACATTCTTCTCGTCAAGATCTATCGCGGCCAAGCCCAGAAAGTTAGGTGCTGTGAGCTCTCGTGCTTCCAGTGCGCGTTCGTAAACAAATCTCAAAACGATTCGTTTCGAAGGCTCTGACAATCCAAGAGCGGCATGTTGAATGTCCTTTGCCACAGGTGCGCCAGAAGGCTGCTTTTTCCATTCCGCCACTTGCTGTTGCAGCCGACTTTCCGCCTCATCCAGACGCAGCAGAATGCCGAGCCATTGCGACGAATTCCGCTGCTTGTCGGGAATGCGTGCAAACTCAGTTCGAGCTTCGGCGAGCTTTTTCTCGTTGAGAAGCGCAGTAATCAAATTGAACTCCGCATGTTCCGTGGCCCAATTTCCTTCACCGGTGTTGGCCTCGGTATCGCGGCGAGCGAGTTCCAAGACACGCGCATAAAGTTGGCTCAACTGATTCTCGGCAATCCACCTGTTGCGGCTCAATGAACTGAGCAAATACTCTTGACTTTGATCGGCCGAAGTAATCTGCAGCAACCAGTCCATCGAGTCCCCGTGGGCATGATAGGCCGCCTCGAGCAGCGGTTCGGTGCGATATTCTCCGTTGCGCGCAATGTAGATGCGTAGCATCGCATCCACTTGTTCGCCATAAGTGGCCATCTGGCCATGCGCGGTGATATCGCCAAGAACCAGCGCGAAGTCGCCCCAGAAGCTCTCCGGCACAGGACGAGCGTCCATCTCCGCTGCCAACTGTTTAACCGCCATACGCCATGCGGTGAGTGCCGGCTCACGCTGCCCTTGCTTCCATTCGATCATTGCGATGCTGTCGAGAACGGCCGGCTGATCGCTGTTGAGGTCGAGCGAATGCTGGTAGTCGACAAGTGCGGCGTCCGTTCTGCCAGCCTCTGAGAAATAATCCGCAAGCTCCTTGTATGGACTTGCGCTCTCCGGCGTGTGCTCAAGCTCAGCCTCAAGGTAGCTCTCTGCCTTTTGGTCTTTGTCAGCGTCAAGGTATTCGCCGAACCGCGAGCCGTAGTAGAACCACACCTCGCCTGCCAACTGTTCGTCGCGATTGACAGGGTGTGCGATGCGCTCACCAATCGTTGCGTCCCCAGCAAGAGCGCCATCAAACGCTTCCCGCACTTGCGGCGTGTGCTCGCGCAAATACAGTCCAGTCAGCCCCGTGTAAGCCTTCTTCCATACTGGAGACAAATTGGCTGACCGCGCTGCAACTCCCTGCAGTGCCAGGTCAGGTTTGGCGTTTGCGACAAGGAATTGTGCCGCAAAGTCCCGTGACGCCTTCAAAGTGGTCAATGCCCCGGAAGCCCTTTGGAGTAAATCCTGGGGACGGGAGTCCAGCAGCAGACGGAAATAGCGCGGATCATCGTTTGCGCCATTCATCGCAGCGAGCCTGTCCATTGTCCTGAGCTCCGCCGGTGTATCTCCAACCGTACGGTAAACCTCGGCTGCTTCGGCCAAGATTGCTGCCTTTTGGGTGACTGGCGCCGACGAGGCCAAAACTTCAAGCCTTCGACCAACCGGCTCTAATTGCACGCGCTGCCGTTCAAGTTGCAGCCACTCACGCAAGTCTGCTCCGTCAGACTTGACGCGCTTCTCAACAGACTCCCACAGAATAGCCGCCACTACATCAACCAGCCCTGACGCCTTTGCGGCGGGCAGAAATACGGTGTCCAATTCTTTCTGATCGGCTCCGCTGCGCTTCGATTGCAACCACGTCGCAAATTGCGTTTTCTCTTCCGGAGTTCCGTATTCGCCAGCGACCGCAGCCATGGCCTTCAAGGCCTGCGCAAATCCTGATGTTGCTTGTTCCGACCGTTCTGCAATCCGCTGCTTGCGCCAATCTTCATTCGTGATCGCCGTTACGCCTTCCTTGATCACCTGCTGAGCCACTGCGCTGAGCGACACATCAGCCGCCTGCTGACGAGCAATTGCAAGGCGCGTATACGCAGCATCCGTCTGGCGCAAGCGAGCCATGATGCGCGCGTAGATCTCCGCACACGCATGGTTCTGTGGATCGGCCAGCAAATCGGGGCCCGCAGCCGATACACCTTGTTCGGCAAACGTGCGGGCCTGCTCCAACATTCCCCATTGCTCCAGGCGCGTCGCCACTTCAAGGTAATTCGACACCTTGATAGGACGGCCCGTAATCCACGCTTCCTGCAACGCCTTCACGGCGTCCGTATTGCGGCCTTGCCGTGCACGCGCCTCCGCAGTTTTCACCATCCACTGCGGATCGTGATAGCTGAGTTTATAGAGCTGTTCGTAGTCGGCTACGGCTTCATCAAGCTCGTGCAAGCGTTCTTCAAGCTCTGCCTTCGACTGATACAGGTCCCTTTGTTCAGGCCGCACACGGATCGCTTTGCCGTATGCCTCAACGGCCGCGGGATAATCTTCAAGCGCAGTCTCCAGGCGCGCCAGAACAATACTCCAGCGAGCATCGCGAGGCGAGGCGTCAACAGTTTTCCTGTAGAAGGCCAGCAGCTTTTCGCTTTGTCCATGAGGTGCGGTGGTGAGAGCTGCCTCCTGCGCAACACCCGCATCATCCGGATACGCGTTGATCAATTCAATGTATTGATCAGCCACTTCATCCCATTTGCCAAGCAGCGCAGCAGAGGAAATCATGCCCCTCCTCAACTGTGCAAGCCGCATTGTCTTTTCTGCGCGATCAAGACTAGCAAGTCCCGCACCCTGAGCCGCGGCCAACTCTGCACGATAAAACGACTCCAATCCCGCCTCGTCGCCGGAATGGGCGTAGTTGTCTGCCAGCGCTGTTTCAATTTCCGCATCCAGCGGCTTTTGACTCAACAGTGATTCGAGAAGTTTTTTCGAACGCGCATAGTCCCCAATGTCCGTCATCTTGCGTGCGGCTTCCAATTGCAATTGACCCCTCAGGGTCGGATAAGCGGCCTCCGCCGAATCCAGTAGCACGGCGACCGCTTGCGGCTTGCAATCATGCGCCCAATAAAAGTCGACTGTCGATCGCACTACGCCCAACACCTTGCCATGCTCGTGATAAATCGAATCGACTTCCGCCACTGCCTCCGTCGGACGGTGCTGTTCAAGAAGACTTACCAGTTGATAACGGAGTTCAAGGGCATGCACCGGATCGGTCGTGAGAGCGATCTGTCTGCGCAATGCAAGCTGTTCCACCTCGGGTAATCCGTTGCTGCGTGAAGCCTCACTCAGTGCATCCAGCAAGTCGAATGATTCAGCCCGCGCGGCAGCCTGCTTCAACTCCGTCACAAGATCGTCATTTCGATGTTCAGCGCGGAGCACACTCACGCGCAAATTGATTGCCGCGCTGCTGGGTGCGGGGCCAGTCAACAGTCCCGCAGTCTCAGCTTCAACAGTTGCGCGCAACTCAGGCCTGCGTGCGAGAGCGAGCAGCCGTGTGCGGCTTTCCTCTGAAGGCTTGTCCCCAAGTGAGCTTGAAACATAGTCTCGAATCGCACCGGTGAGATTGCCCTGACTCTCTTCGATGGCTCCGGCTTGATAGCCGAAGAGCGCAGGCTGCGCCAGCCGTTCACGCCCGTTCCTTAGTTCACTAAATGCAGAGGAGAAATCGAAATAGTCCCAGAAAACCGTGGCAGATTGCAGATAGCCGTCAGGATTTCCGGGGCGCACCTCAGCCATGCGCGTCCAGTAGGGCGCAGCTTCCACCATGCGTCCGCGATCCGCGTAAATGTCCCCAATGCGCGCAAGCGTTTCCAGATCGTCCGGCTTTGCGCTCAGCAGGTTCTTCTCGATTGCGACAGCCTTGTCAGTGTCTTCGGGATGGAAGTAAGCCAACGACCGATAGAGAGAAGATGCTTGCCCGCCCAGCGTTTCGTCCGCTGGATACTCGACAGCCAGGGCATCAGCCGCACCCACGCCCTGCTCAAAACGCGATTGCCACAAGCAGGATTCAAGCCAGAGGCGTTCCGCAGCAGGATTGGATTTAGCAAGCCCGGTCCAGTCCGCCTTATCAATTTCCGGAGCCTGCTGCCGCAACGCATCGAGCTGCGCATCGAGTCGTCCAGAACTGGAGAGCAGTTCGAACAATTGATCGCGCAAATCGGGCGACTCAGCCCAGTGTTCCCACAAAAGCTTCTCCACTTCCGACTGCTGCTTGCGTGACCGATACTGTGCGAGAAGGTTGCGTACAAACGTAAGGTCGTGCGGAAAACGATCGTGCGCAAAGCGGTCAACTTCGAGCGCCAACCTCTTGTCAGGAGCGGGAGCAGAACGCAGATACTCTTCCAAATCCGTGCCCGAGAAAACCTGCGCCACCTTTTTTGAAATCGAGGAGTAATCCGCGTTACGTTTTTGTCGAATATAGAATCGCGCCAGCTTCGCGTACCATCCAGTTCCAAAACTCGTACCCTGAAACTGCTCGATCGCGCGCTGATAGACCTCCTCCTGATGAGCATTCAATTGGTTCTGTTCCAGAAATTCGGCGAGCTTTTCATATAACCCAGGGTCCTGCGGATTGCGATCGAGTTCACCTCGCAACACCTGCAATGCGTCGGGCAATTTCTTCGCTGCAACCAGCCGTGAAAGGTATCGGTCCAACACTTGTGCATACTCGGTAGAGCGCGCGTTTTCTGCGGATCCACCGCCAACACGTTTGCTATACATCGCTCCAGGCGAGCCCAGCGGAACGCCATCGGCCTTTGCGGCAAGCTCTTTCAGCAGGCTCTGGTAGAGGGCAAACTCTTTCTCCACCTGACTCGTCTTGCTGTAGACATCGCCCACCGACAAAGCCACTTCAACACGCCGCGGGTCCAATGGAAACAGCGCAAGGAATGTTGTTCCTTCGCGAATCTCGGCATCGTTTTCCCCGTATGCCGCATAAGCTTCCATCAGCCGAACGTGTAACTCCGCACGCTCAGGCGCAGCCGGAAATCGCCGATCGATATCCGCTAACAACTCCGCTGCCTTCGCTCGATGAAAGTATGGAGCGGCGAGGTGGTCTTCATTCGCATACTCCGCAGATGGATCTTCTGAGTTCAAAAAGAGAGATAGAATCCCATTCAAATAGCCGGGGCCGCGATCCATCGTGGCAATGCTCTTATAGAGCGCTAGATTTCCGGCGCCCACGCGCAGCGGTTGATCTGGCGCGGTCAGCAGAATGCGGGCCAGCCCCGCAAGCCCCTTCTGTTCCGCATCGGCAGTCTTGCGGTCTGTTGCCAATGCATAGTAGTAGCGCGCGGCTTCGGTGTAGTCCTGCACCCCCTCAGACAACTGGGCCAGTGTATAAAGCTCATCCGCATTCCATGCCGCTCCGTGTCCATCCTTGCGAGTGCGGTAATCGGCCAGCACAGCCTTCGCCGCATCTGTCTGACTCTGTTGCTGGAAAATGTAAAAGAGCTTCGCCGCATCTTTCAGGGGTTGCGGTCCGCCGTCCGGACTTGCAGCAAGCCTCGCACGCAGCTCATCCCGAACCTTGAGCGTCTGATGGCTACTGGTAAGCAACTCGCAGTAATTCTTGACTAGCTCGGATGGCCACAACGGCTCAAAGCTGCGATCGAACACCGCCAGCCCATCTTTCGCTGAGCCGCGTCCCGCTTCCACTTCCGCCTGTGCATGAACCGGAAACGTCTTGTCGTCTGGAAGATTTTTGCGAAATCGATCAATTAGCGCGGAAGCCGCAGCGAAATCCTTGCTCGCCAAATCGAATTCAAGTTCGTGCTCGTATACGGCTCTCTCAAGTGGATAGCGCCGTTCCCACCCGGCATACTCGCTCTGGGCAGTCGCACGCGGCAGTGCATAGCGATCGACGACTTTCAACGTCCGCTCCCACGCCTGCCACGATCGTTCGGACTCAGCCGCCGTCCAGCGTTCGCGCGGACTCGTAGCAGCACTGCCCACCGCTTCCAGTGCCGCCAACTCATCCTGCGGCCTCAATCTGCGTTCATAGAAATCCGCCAGGTCAAGATTTGCTGCGACTTTGTCGTCCGCCTTCTCGGCCCAGATCTTCCAGTCTTTCTCAGCGGCGTCGAAGTCCAGCGCTTGCTCGTCTTCCAGCGCTCTTAGCGAGTAAAGCGGTGCGCTGTTTTGATTCGTGCTTATGAGTGCCGTCAACTCTGGCCGCGTCTCACGCGGTGAACGTCGGAACAGAAACTCGCCGGCGGGCAGTTTCATCAGCCGATAGAGCGCCTTTTCCACGCCGGAACCGGACTCAGCATTCTCAAGCCAGCGCGTGATTCCATTGCCTGCACCGAGCAAAAATCCCGGGCCCTGCAAATAGGCGATAGAGCCAAATGTCGCCAGGCTCGCAGCGCCAATGCTCGAGACGATAGCAACTCGAATGCACGTTGTCCGGGCGTGCTCAGGGAACCACTTCAATGCGCACCTCCGCGCCGCCGAGATTGTGCGCCATATCTTCTGCCGTAACTGCAATCGCATACCGGCCCGGCGGCAGTGCATGCGGCAGCACGATTTGCCCTGTGCTTGCAGCTTGCTCGCGGTCCCAGTGAAGACTCACCGGGGTTAGTCCCTCCACGCGAGCCGTTAGTGTTCGCGTACTTTCCGACGCGCTCACTTTCAGTAGAATCGTTTCGCCCGGTCGATATCTTTCCCGGTCGAGCCGCACCTTCACGGTTGGAGGGGTCGAAGCGATCACAAAGCTCTTCGACTCGCGATATACCTGTCCATTGGTATCCCGAAGTACCAGCCGAACCGGATAGCTGCCGTCCTTCATATCCGTCGGCGCCAGGAAACGCGTTTGCCAGACATCCTCCCCAGACAGATAGCGAAGTGGCTTTTCCAAGCCAAATGGAAATAGCGCAATCACTGACACGATTGCCTTGTCCGTGTGTACGCGTAACACTGGATCTCCCGGCCGAATTACACGAGGCCGAAGCAATGCTCGTGGAGCAGCAAGAAACGAAGTGTAAGGTGTAACGAACTTGTATCTCCGCGCCAGCCGGATTATTTCATTCACGGCTTCCTCGGTCTCACCCTCGCGCTCAATCTGATCGAGCAACGCCTGCACGCGAGCACCGGCCCACAGCCGCGGTAACTGGTCGTGTTCCAGCGCCTGCACAGGTAATTCCGCCTTCGTGTCAGTTGAGATACCGTGGCCATTTTGCTGGCCGTCTGCGCGGAAGCTCACGCTCTTGCGCGGCTTCGCATACTCGCCCACCCAGCGCGCTTGACCGCCATCGAAGACCGCGTCTTCCAGCGCATACACTTTGTCCACGGCGCCCTGAGGCGCGACTGTGAGCCGTAAGTCTCCGATCGGACTTTGTCCCACCTTGCTCAGAAAATCCGCCAGCTTGTAATCCACGGGCTCGGTGGAAAGCACTTGCTCCATCACGCCTCCATTGCTGCTCAGCATTCGCAGCAATGGCAGGTTTGCGTCGTCGCCCACCGCAAATACGTCGGACTTGGGCCTGTTGCCGGCAGCAATCAGTTTCCACTTTTGCGTATACCAGTCAGCAAGTTTGGCCGTCTTGACAATTCCGCGAGTAGCCCCGCCATCGGTCAGCAACACCAGCGCAACGCCATTCGCACCGTCCGCACTGGGGTTCAGTCCACTGCATTGCGCCAACCCAGCGTCAAGCGCCTTTTCGAGATCGGTTCCTCCGCGCAGATGGCTCTGCCGCACCCAGTTCATCGCCGCAGTCACGGTAGCCAAATCCGCTTTCACTGGAGAAGGTTTGAAACTCGCAACCTCCGTATTGAAAAGCAGCAGATTGAACCTGTCTTCCGTACCCAATCCCTCAAGCAGTTTTGACGCAGCCGCATAACTACGCTCCAGCTTTTCCCATTGCATAGAGAGGGAAGTATCCATTAGGACGATCACCGTCCGGCCGCCTTTGGCACTCGGCGGTTGCGCGGCTGCATTAGCCTGCGGTGAAACCGACAGTTGCGCCGTAGCTTCAAAGAATCCCGGCTCTGCCCGCGGCTTCTGCTTTTCCTTGCGGTTGGCAGCAGAGCTCGTGGAGGAACTGCTATTGGATTCCGCGCCATTTACATCCGTTGCCAGCGAGTTGACCGGGTTAGGGTCGCGGAAGGCAATTACTTCCAGCGCATTCCCCGGTTCATCAACCGTCCAGACAGTTGCGAAGTCTTCCGCCAGTTCGATGTTTGCTGCGTCGACCGTGCCACGGATCGAATGCTCGTCCTGCTGATCAATTTTGAAAGGCAGAAGTTTTCCTTGAAACGCAAAATCCTTCATCGCTGCAGCCGAGTGAACTTCAAAATGAATGGTCAGCTTTTGCACTTTCTGGCTGTTGCCGGCATCCGGTTTGAGCGGCAGCACGAAGTAACTCTTCCTCGCTGAAACCGACATGTGCTGGTGATATTCAATCTCCAGCCGCTTGGTGCCATAGGCAGGAATCGGCACGATGTGCGCGCTGAATACCGAGTTGCGCCGGGCGTCGTCTTCGGTGCGTTCTCCCTGCTCGAGCAACCCTGGATCGATGGCTTGACTCTTCAACTCCTGGTAGATTGCCTTGGCCCGCTTCCGCTCCAGAATCACGGCTGGGATACGCACAGGCCCATCCCAGACAGCAAAGTCGGACACGGTGGTTCCGCTTGGCAAGGCAAACAGGTAATTGCCTTCCTGCGGACTGCCGGTGTGGTTGGTGAACACCTGTCGCACCCACACGCGCGCATCCCCGTTGTCCACATGAATCTCAACTTGCATTTCGGTCAGTGACAGAATCGTTGGATCAGGAGCCTGCTTGCCGGCGGGAACCAGCACCCCGCTGTCTGCATACGCGGCTCCTCGTATTGCCAGCGACAGCATCAGCACCCATATTGCCCGAGTCATCGTGTTTCTCACTGCAATTTGTCTTCGGATATTCTCACCAACCCACTTTCTGTTCCCACATAAGCCACGCCATTGTGGATGGCGAGCGCCGTGACATTCAACGATGGAAGGCCGGCAGTCACCGTCCTCCATCGCGTACCGGTCGCGTCGCCAACCAATAGCCCCTGCCCATCCGTCCCAGCCAGCACAATCCGTCCGTCCGCAACCATTGCCGTCGGATTCACCACGATTCCAACGCGCGTTGCCTCAGTCGGAGAAACGGTGCCATCTGCTGACAGTCGCAGCACGCCTGCTCCATAGGTTCCTACCAACCACTCGTTGCCCACCGCAGACAACGCGGTAATCCAGTTATGCTTCAAGCCTGAAGTTGCTGTGGTCAGGTTCCGTTGGACCGAGCCGCTGGCCAGCAGCGACAGTCCCCCCAAAGTTCCAGCGATCAGTTGTTCTCCGCTGGATCCCAAAGCATAAACGTGATTGTTCACCAAGCCCTGGAACGCATAGACACTGTGCGCGCCACTGTGGTCAAGAAACGTGATGCCCGCTGGAGTTGCCAGGGCTAAACCGTCGCCATAAAGCGCAACGTCCGTCACGTGCTCTGCAATCAGGCCCGCATCTCGTCCCAACACCTCTTTCTGGCGTCCATCGCGATCGAACAAGACCAGACCATTTGCAGTGGCCACTGCTACCGTTTCTTGTCGAGTATCTTCCACGATCCGATTTACGCAGAACACGTGTTCGTTTTCGACATGTTGAACGGGTCCCGGAGTTGCAGGAACAATATCCAATCCACGATCGAAGTAGCCTACCCAGAGCCTGCCGTCGGCGTCGACAAGGATTGCCGAAATATCTCGATCAGTCAGCTGCGCACCGCCGTTCCCCAAGACTCGTCGCCAGGCGCCGTCAGGTTCCAGGCGAAGCAGGGCGTCGGTGGCGAGCGCGTAGTGGCTATCTCCGACGGCTAGCAGCTGTTCCACTGCCGCGTCGGTGGGCAAACTGTGTGTGGAGGCTGAGTGTGCGCGGATAGCCTCCACACGCGCGGCAATTGGCCGTCTTGCAGCCATGCCGCTTTCCGGCGCGGAAAGGGACACGCGCGCAACGCCGCCCTCCATCTTGCCTACCAGCAGCGAATCCCCCTCGGCCAGCAGCGAATGGGCGTATGTCCCCTTGGCGAGAACGCGGACGACCTTCCCATCGCGCACTTCCGCGACACCGACAGGAGTGCCCACGTATGCGCGTCCGTCACTCAAGGAAATCTGCTCCACGCGTCGGTCCGGCAATCCCTGTTCTTCGTCGATGTGGTCAGTCTGGCCGCCATGCCACCACAGAAGACCCTGGTTCAGAGTTCCCACCCACAGTTCAGCTTCTGAGCCGGCCAGCGAGGTTACATATACGCTGTCCGTAGTCGCATGAAATTTCCTGAGCGTCTTGCCGTCGTAGATCAGCACGCCGAGTTTCTCGGTGCCGATCAAGAGACGGCCCGAGGGCAATGGCAGCAAAGCCGTAACGGCCCGCGCTTCTTCCAGACTGGGTTGGATTTGGCGGAACTGGTGCCCGTCAAACGCCAGGATACCCACGCCTCTAGCCGCGATAAGCAACTCCGGTTGTCGCGAGTCAATGAGCATCCCGACCGCCATCTCACCCAGTTGGGCTGCTGGCAAATCCATGCCGGATCGGTAGAGATGATCCAGCGTTCCATCGGCGGAGTAGGCATATAGACCACCCGGGCCTGAAAGATAAATGAGTCCCCGAAATGTCGCGGCACTCTTGAAAACTGCCGGCGCGGCGACGGACTCAAAGCCCGGATTCGCCACCGGTCCCATCGCTCGAACTTCGACGCCGATAAGCTCACTTTGCGCCAGGTCATGTCGCGACACTTGTAGCGCTGTTTCCACGCGCCAAATTACCGCAGCAGACACTGCAAGAAACAAAAACGCCGCCGCGATTGCAAAAACCGCCACCGTCCGACGCTTCAGTTTCATGTAGGAATCTCGATGCCAGGCAGGAACGAACTGACAATAACGCAGAAGCGCTCCAAACGCAAATGCAGCTCCCAAGAGCTGCCTTTGCGGATATAAAGAGTTCTCAGACAGGATTAGAAAATGTGGTAGCGGACGCCTGCGCTGACGCCATAAGAGCTCATGGAACCAAAGGTAAACTGGGGCCACATCTGGTATTCAACATCGGCCAGCCGGAACGAGACTCGGCGCTTCCATCGATAGTCGACTCCGCCGCCTGGCGCAATCACCAGGTAGTTTCCCTGTGCGTATTTATAGGGAAAATAGAACTGCCCCTCGCCAATCAGTCCCTTGCCGTAAAACTGGAATTTGCCCCTTGTGAAGTGATAGCGGGGACCGGCCATCCAAGTGGTAGCGTGCAATTGGTTAGTCTCGTGGAACATTAGCCAGCGGCCTTCAGCTTCTAGTCCAAACCGGCGTCTCGTATCTATGTCTACAACACCGGCCACTCCCAGCAGCTTCTGCTCGCCATATTGGACCTCATATCCCGAAGCAGTAGCGCCCGCAGTGAGCGTGAAACCGCCCTCGTCTCCCGCGGACACCACCTGTGCAAAAGTGCCGCGCGCAAGCCCCAGGAATGCAGACAGAACTACGGCCATGAAAACGGCGTGGCGGCCAAACCGCGAACCGGGCTTCCTGGCTGCCGCCGCAGCGAACTGATCGGTGTTTTCCATTTCTCTTTTGCTGTGCCTCATGAGCGCTTCTACTTGGTGATGTTCAGAGTGACATTTTGATACTCAGTGATGTTGCTGTTTGCGCCTACGCCAACTACCTGAAAGGTGTAAGTGCCAGGCGCTGCGCTGTTCTGCGTAAATCCACCGCAGCCAGTGGCCAGCATCGCGGCTCCGGATAGCGCCAGAATCAGCAAAAGGCTCCATATGCTGGCGTTACGTTTGCGGAAGCGCCAAAGAATCCAACCCAGGAAGAGGCTAAACGGAAGGAACAGGCCGGCCAGTGCAGACTTGCGGGCAACAGTTTGCCTGTTCATCGCCGTCGCGCCGCCGCCCAGCGGGTTGTTCGTGTCGATCGTCAACTGCGCAGTGACCGTCGCATTTGCGGCAAGAGGCACCGAGATGCTGGAGAAATGGCAGTTGACTCCCGCAGGCAGGGAGGCGCAGCCCAAGCCGATAGTATCCGTGAACCCGCTGACCGAAGTCAGGCTCACCGTTACGTTGGCGTTCTGGGTTGTAGCGACGGCCACAGGATTTGGCGTTACCGTGATCGTGAAGGATGAGCCCGTGCTGGTAATCGTGATGGGCGTTGATTGGGATGGGGCGTGTGTTGCGTCGCCCTGATAATACGCAATGATGGTGAATGTCCCTGCGCCCACATTCGGAGTCAGAGTGGCAACTCCGTCTGCGTTCAAGGTGGCTGAGCCAACAACCGTCGCCCCGCTCTGGAAGGTAACCGTGCCGGTTGGGATAGGCCCGTTGACCCCGGCGTTCTGAACGGTGGATACCAGGATTGTCTGCGAGTTGGCGCCAGTGGCAGTCGCGGTACTAAGAGTTGTATCGGTGGGGATTACTCCTACCACCTCTGTGATTGCGGCCGATGTGCTGCCCGAGTCGTTGGTGTCCCCAACGTACACGGCCGTGATTTGATAGCTGCCCGCGGCCAGAGTCGCGTTGGTAGCAGAGGCTTTGCCAGTTGCGTCGACAGAGGCAGTGCCGAGCGCAATCGTTCCGTTCGCCAGGAAGTTTACGGCGCCTGTCGGTGTGCCGCCCTTAGGATTGGTCGCCACCGATGCTGTAAAAGTGATAGTGCTGCCAACCAGGGCTGGACTCGGAGTGGCGGTGACAACGGTGGAGGTGGTGGCCTGGTCGATCACCAGTGAGAGCGTGGCGGTGCTTGGCGCATCGTCGGCATCACCGGCATAGCTGGCAACAATGGAGTGTGTCCCTGGGGCAAACGCCTGGTTGACGATGGCTGTCCCCGTTTTGCTCAGGGTGATGGCGCCCGCTCCAAGGGTTGTGGTCGTGCCATTGAAAGTATCCGTGAATGTGACCGTTCCCGTCGGAGAAACGGCGCCGGTAACGGGCGCAACTGTTGCGCTGATAGCCACCGGATTCCCGGCGATCCCAGGGTTCGGTACAGCGTTCAGCTTGGTTGCTGTCTGAACCTGGATTACTTCCTGTGGAATTGCCAGAGTGCCGGAGCCTGCAGCGTAGTTTGAGTCGCCTGCGTAGGTGGCTGTTGCGGTGTATGTTCCGACAGGCAACGTGGAAATAGAGGCTGTGCCTGTTGCGGGGTTTCCAGCCAGCGTCACCGTAAGCGGGTAAATCGGTGTGGTTTGACCGCTCTGCACGATGACAATATTCACTTTTCCAGTGGCGGCCGTGTTTCCCTCGTCCGGCACCGCAACCGTGAATACCACCTGCGTTCCGTAAGTGGATGGGTTGGGCGCCGAAGTCAGCGCCATTGTCGATGGAGCGACCACATCCTGTTTCAGCATGCCCAAGCTGGGATACACGAGGTTAGTAACGTTTGGTGCGAAGGTTGCCGTGATTACGTTGACTCCCTGCACCAGCGTGTTGGTAGTGAAGGTAGCCACACCGCCATTGAGTGTGACGGTGTTGTCGCTAAAGGTGACAAGACTGTCGGTGAATGTAACCGTGCCGTTCAGGGCTTGGCCACCGCCATTCGGAGCCGTCACTGTAGCCGTGAAGGTCACGTTCTGCCCGAGTGGGGATGGACTGGCGGGAACGGCCGTGACGATGGTCTGTGTGGCTTCGTAAACGGTCTGCGTCACTGTTGCCGGAGTCTGGGACTTAAGGTGGTTGTTGGTGTCGCCGCCGTAGGACGCGGAGATCGTATGCACGCCAACCGCAAGGGTCGAGGTGATGAAGGTGGCGATCCCCGATGCGTTCACCGTAACCGGAGCGGCGAGTTGAGTGGTTTTGCCACCGAAAGTATCCGAGAAAGTGACTGCACCGTTCAGCGCGCCCGTATTCGGACCCGTGGTGACTGTCGCCATGAGGGTGACGTTTTGCGCAAATGCGGATGGGTTCGGATCCGAAGTCAGGACGATGTTTGTCGAGTTGACGGGGGTTGCGTCTCCCACGAGCACAATATCCAGCTTCGAGTTGACGGTATTGTCGGTGACGTAGAGATTGCCAATCACGGTGCCGGGCAGTGTGCCCGGGTCGATGTTGACGGAGGGCGCGAAGACGGCGCCAATATTGCAATCCTGATCTTCGGGTAAAGTGTATGGAATCGGGTTACACGTCGTTGTTCCCGCATCGATCTGGGCGTTCTGGTCAGAGGATATTCCGGTCAGAATCGACGAAGCATTGCCATCATTCTCCACAACCTGGATCTGAGATTTGGATAAATCCCCTTGCCGGATCGGTGTCTCTTGGAAATTCAGGACTGCCACGTTGCTCTGAATTTCATCGATCAGCATGTAGTAATAGTCGGCATAGTAGACATTTCCCAGACCGTCCAGGATGATCCCAATCGGCTCAAAGACTTCCGTTTGATCCGGAACACCCGCAAGAGTGATGGCATAGTCGGCGGTCTGGGCAAGTTGTACGATTTGTAAGCTAGTGACATTTGCCTTGCGAATGCACTCATCGCCGGTATCGGATATGTAGATGTTGAAGGCAGGATCGATGGCCACACCCTCTGGTGAGTTCAGACTCGCGGCACTCGTCAGCCCATCTGCGCAATCGCCTCCCGGTGCCCCGGTTCCGACAGCCGTGGTGATCTTGCTGGTCGCGGTGAGAACGCCATTGGTTGCTTGAACCACGCGGATGCGATTGTTGCCTGAGTCCGGAATGAACATGTCACCGTAGGCGTCAAACGCTACGGCATACGGTTCACTAAGTCCGGCGACATTCGCAGGCCCGTCGTCTCCCGAGAAGGTTCCCTTTCCATCCCCGTCCCCGCTCAACTTTCCATTGCCGGCCGCTGTCGTAATAATGCCGGTCACGGCGTCCACTCTGCGGATGACCTGGTTGTACGTGTCGGCGATGTAGAGGTTTCCAGCGGGATCGGCGGTGACGCCCCATGGCTTATTGAGTTCGACGCCGGGTGCCGTCGCTGACATGCCATCCCCCGCGTATCCGAGAGTCCCGTCTCCAGCCACTGTGGTAATCTCGCCGGTGGCTGCCGTGATCTTGCGGATCACATTGTTGCCAGTATCCGCTATGTAGAGGTTGCCCGCGCCGTCCAGCGACAGGCTGGAGGGACTATTCAGGGTCACGCCTGGCGCTGAGGCCGGCCCGTTATCGCCGCCGTACCCTGTGCCGCCGGTTCCCGCTATGTCGATGACAATGCCGGCGCCTGGGCAAGTGACGCCCTTGATTGTTGCGCTTGCGGCACTAAAACAGACCATGCGTATTTCGTTGTTGGCGCTGTCGGAGATATAGAGATTGCCCGCCCCATCCAGGGCCACACTGGCGGGCTGCCGGAGGAGTGTACCATTCGCCAGAAATCCGTTTTTCGGTCCACCCGCCTCTTTAAGAACACCTGCGATCACAATCTGGTTGCCCGGCGTTAAAACGTCAAGCCCGCCTTGTCCAACCCCGGAAACATCGGTCGTTCCCAGAACATTTCCATTGCCGTCCAGAAGCACAACCGCGCCCATGCGGAGGCCGGGATAGGAGGGCGTGAAAGCAACAGATTCCTGACAAGTGCTGCCGACAGTCAGTGTCGCGGTATTGCAGCCCAATAACCCAGAGCCTTTGGCGAATTCCGGCGCAGCAATCGCCACCCCGGTTGCCCCATTTGTGAGCACCTCTACCGTTTTCACCGTACCCGCGAGTCTCGCCGTAACGGTAACGTTTTGCTGAGTTGTAGTGCCAATATTTTGCCAAGTCGCAAAGACGGATTGTCCCTTTGCGGCGACATTACCCAGCATCAGAACGGCCAAGGCCAGCATTCCGCTTAGACCCCGCCGCCACAGCGCGAGTTCCAATGTCATACGAAGCCCAGGACGAGCCTTTATTTGCGTTTTGGGGCTAACTTCCTGAAGCGAAATTTGGCCTGTGCGTAGATTCACCTGATGTTTCAAACTGATAGTCCTCGCCTTTTCCTTATCGGCCAAACATTCCTTCGCATAAGCAGATCTCCTCGAAAAAGTGCAGGCGCCTCGCGCATCTCCAGGGGCTGGTGTTGGCAAAAGTATATCCGTTACTTAAGTTTGAACCGATGGCACCTTATGGTTATGTTGATCGCCTCAAAGCTACTATTTCCCGAATCCGGAAGGGCTTTCGAGGCCGGCTCCGAATACCCCGCTTTTCACCGAGATCGCGGTCGCTGGCCCTTTGGGAGCATGCGGGAGTAATCTGGTGAAACCATGAGCACATCCACAGCGCATCCCCATTTGAATCTTGCCCAAACCCCCGACTACCGCGAGTCCTATGCCAACAGCGTGCAGGTACGCGTCAGTGTGTGGGACTTCCAACTTGTCTTCGGCCTCGCCTCCAGCGAAGGCCCGGACCAGGTCACCATCCGCAACCACCAGGGGATCTTCCTGAGCCCTCAACAGGCCAAAGCGCTCTTCAATGTGCTTGGGCAGAACCTGGCCCAATACGAGCAGGCCTTCGGCACTCTGAACCTCGAACCCCACGGCCACAGCTTCCCGCAAGGGCCGGTGAATTAAGAACGGGTACGGCGACCAAGGTGCAGGGCTTAGATTTGAAGTTCATAGAACAACACAGCCGTCATCATGAGCGGTCGTAGGGAAGGGAAGTCATAGGCCTGTCAATGGGGGCGACCTGTTGCGCTTGAGAAGACTGATGCAGCCGCGGCTCGACGCGCCCCTGCCCCTCTGGATGATCTTTCCAGTGGTGTTCGCCGTACTGTATGCGACACACTTTACGCTGCTTCGCCTGCCATACTACTGGGACGAGGCCGGTTATTACATTCCCGCCGCCTGGGATTTCTTCCGCACCGGATCTCTCATCCCGATCACAACTTTGACCAACGCCCATCCACCTCTCCCCAGCATCTACCTGGCGCTGTGGTGGAAGATCTCGGGTTTTTCACCGGAAGTCACCCGGGAAGCTGTTTTGATGGTGGCAGCATTGGGGTTGCTGGCGGTCTGGCGGCTGGCCATGCGGCTCGTCGGCGTGGCGAGCGTTGCGTTTTGGGTGGTTGTTCTTACCGGCATTTATCCCATCTGGTTTGCGCAGAGTACCCTTGCGCACGCGGACATCTTTGCAGCAGCCTGCACACTGTGGGGACTGGTATTTGCGCTTCCAGACAGGGACCGGAATCCTCGGGCAGCCGCATTGTGGTTTGCCGCGGCAGTGTTGTGCAAGGAAACGGCCATAGCGGTTCCCCTGACACTGCTCGCGCTGTGCGCAGTCGAGGCATTCCGGGCGTATGGCCCGCTACGGTCTCGCCTCCTGCGCGAGTCGGCGTGGCTTTCAACCTGCGTATTGCCGTTGGCGGGCTGGTACAGCTATCACTACGCAAAGACAGGGTTTCTCTTCGGCAACCCTGAATTCTTACGCTACAACGCCCAGGCCAATCTCGATCCCTTGCGGATCGTCGCCGCCTTCGGGCACCGAATCCTGCATTTGACAGCACACATGAACATGTTTGTACCTGTGCTGATGACATTTGCCGCAATGCTGCTGAACCCGCGTCCGGATGCCGAAGGCCATGATCGAGCAACGATCAGCGATACGGCTTTGCAGCAAATCTTCATGCTTTTACTGGGGAACGCGCTGCTGTTCAGCGTTCTGGGTGGAGCGCTCCTGACGCGCTATCTTCTGCCCATGTATCCGCTCGTCCTGCTGATTGCGGTCACGACATTTTACCGGCGAGTTCCGTTTTGGCACGGTCTGGCGGTGTTTTCCGCAGCAGCGTTCGCTGTTGGTCTGTTTATCAACCCGCCCTATGGGTTTGCACCTGAAGACAATCTCGCTTACGCCCACGTCATCAGGCTCCATTTGTCCGGAATCGCCCAGTTGAACAAAAAGTATCCTGGCGCGACCGTGCTCTCCGCATGGCCCATGACCGACGAACTCACACGGCCGGAGCTTGGGTATCTCAAACAGCCTTATGATGTTTATCGCATTGAAGACTTCACCCAGCCGCAGATTGACCGCGCAGCCGAGGAGCCGGGAAAGTTCTCGGCTGCACTTGTGTTTTCGACCAAATACGATCCGCCGCGACCGTTTCTGAGCCTGGGCTCAAAGAGCGCGGAACTGGATGAGAAGTTCTTCGGCCTTCACCACGATCTGCCGCCTGAGGCCATTGCCAAACAGTTAGGCGGAGATCTTGTCTATGAAAAAGAAGACCAGGGACAGTGGGTGGCGCTGATCAGGTTTCAGCGCGTACTCGACGCACAGGCAGACATGTCAGAATCTCACCGGTAATTTGAGAATTACAACCGACTGAGCGCACCATTGCCGCAGCTAGCGAACCAGAAGGAGGCCGAATGTCCAAACCGGTTACCGACTACCCCTACGAAACACGATTGAATATCTTGCACCCGCCGCTCGAAGTTATCGACGAGAAGGCGCTTGCCGACGCCTGCGAATTCAAGTGGTTCAACCAGACTCTGTGCAAGGTCAATGAATCCGTGGTGCGCGTCGCAATTATCGAGGGCGAATATCACTGGCACAAACACGACGAGGATGACGAATTCTTCTACGTAGTCGAAGGCAAACTGCTCATCGATCTCGAAGACCGCATCGTCGAGCTCTTGCCGCGACACGGTTTCGTTGTGCCCAAGGGAATTATCCACCGCACCCGCGCCCCGCAACGAACAGTGATGCTGATGGTGGAGAATGCCGGGATAATTCCAACCGGGGATTGAGATTGTCTGGAACGCTTCGGCCAGGCTTCCCGCAAAAAATGGCGTTGATTTTAAAGGGTTTGCAAACAAATCTGGATCCCAAAGCATCAATTTCATGTTTCCTGGTTACCGATGCCCGATGTTTGGTTACTACCGGGTTGAGGGGTGGGGGCTATGTGGCTGGGCGGTGCGGACCGGGGACATTCCTGACATATTGAACCGGGGACATACCTGACACTGCACAAGTCCATGGGCGTTTGGTACCAACGTCTTGGTGTTTCCTGCTGTAGCGAAGATCGCAAATGGGCACATGGCCCTGTGTGGGTGCTACTTTCTGGATTGTGCGCCTTCACGAGCTAATGAACTGCAAAAGTGGCGCATTTATTTTGCGGACATTCATCATGACTATTCCCAAACGCCTCATTTCCAGCCGTCGTGCGCCTCAACGCCTATAATCTGGCTGTAGTGACTACTTCTTTTTTATCTCGATTAGGACGGGCATCGCGGATAGCCGCGGCCCTGGGGCTCGTTCTGGCACTAGCTGCGGTCTTGACGTCAACGGCACGCGGTCAGGCCGCTGCCTCAGGTGCAGGCCGCGGCCGCATTCTCCTCGTATTACCGTTCGACAATCGCACCGGGCAGCCGAGCCTTGAGTGGATCCGCGAGGCAGCGCCGGAGATTCTGGGCAGCCGCTTTGCATCCGCGGGCTTCGCGCCCATGAGCCGTGCCGACAGGCTCTATGCATTGGATCACCTGGGCATGCCGCAGGGATTCCACCCCTCGCGGGCCACCGCGCTGAAACTGGCCCAGACGCTTGATGCGGATTCAATCGTTGTCGGTAGCTATGTGACGGATGGCACAGGGATCATAGCCGAAGCGCAGCTTGTAGACGTGCCCCATCTGCGCATGAGCCAGACCGTCACCTCCCGCGGCGAGATGAAGGACCTGATCGACGTCTTCGACACGCTGGCCTGGAGGCTCACAAGGCAGCTCGATCCCAGCTTCAGCGTTGCCGAGGAAACATTTGTCGCCGAGGGCAAGGGGATGCGGCTGGATGCTTTTGAGCAGTATGTCCGCGGCATCTCGGAACCGGATCACGACGAACGTCTCCGGCATCTGAACCAGGCGGTAATCCTGAGCCCGGGGTTTGGGCCAGCCTGGATGGCGCTTGGCCGCGAGGACTACAACGCCCAGCAGTATGAGCAGGCAGCTACTGCTTTCGCCAAAGTAGTCCGCGACGACCCAAAATTGCAGGGACCGGACGCCTTGGAAGCAAGCTTCTATCGTGGTCTTTCGCTCGTGTTTTCAGGGGATTATCCCAAGGCCGAACAATCTTTTGCAGCCGTGGCGCGGGTTTTGCCGCTTGCCGCAGTGGTCAATAACGAAGGTGTCGCGGTCAGCCGTCAGGGCCATGACGGTACGGCACTTTTCAAGCAGGCAATTGCAGCCGACGCCAACACAGCCGACTACCACTTCAACCTCGCGGTAAGTCTCAAACGCCATGGCAATCAAGCCGAAGCGTTATCGGAACTCGCGGCCTGCCTGAAGCTGCGGCCCAATGACACTGAGGCGCAGTCCCTTCAGGAGGCGTGGAACCCGACGGCGGGTCAGCCGGCGGCAGATGCGGAGGAGCGGCCCGATCCGTTGGAACGAATCGCTCGAAACTTCGACGCTGTAGCTTTCCGCCAGGCCGCTCAAATGCTTGATCAGATGGATGAAGCACGGCTCACGGCTCTGGAACCCGAGCAGCGCGCCAAAATGCTGGCCGGCCAGGCGAAGGACTACCTCGACCGCGGGTTGCTTCTCCAGGCAGAGCGGCTCTATCTTTCGGCTGTAGCAATCGACGACCGTGTGCCCGAAGTGCATTCCGGGCTTGCCGAGGTGCGAGAGCGCACAGGCGACAAAGAGATCGCGCGCAAGGAAGCGCGCACCTCGCTTGAACTGATGCCGACTGTTCAGGCATATCTTGTTATGGGACGTCTGGATGTCGCGGCCGGGCATCTGGACGAAGCAAGCTATGACATGACCGAAGCGCTGAAGATTGAACCAGGCAACCGCGCAGCGCAGGAGTTGCAGCAGCAGGTTGAGGCAAAAAGAGATCAGAAGAAATAAGGTTCAAGAGCCGGCGCGGAAGGAGCAAGCCATGTTTGAACGCTCACGCAGGTTGGCGGTTGTGGTTGTCGGGGTTGCGGCAATTCTAGCTGGAGCCCTCGCAGTCGGGTCGCGCATTTTTGCCCAGCAGTCCGGGTCGAACCAGCCCTTCGTCGACAAGCTTGTTCTCTCCGACACCATCCAGCCTGTGACCGCAGGACAGCTTGACCGAGCCATTGCGCAAGCCAATTCCGATGGTGCGCAGGCCTTGCTGGTCGAACTCGACACCCCCGGCGGCCTGCTGGATTCGACGCGCGGCATGGTCGGCGCCATCCTCAGCTCGCGGGTCCCCGTAATTGTGTACGTGTCTCCCGCCGGAGCGCGCGCAGGCTCGGCCGGCTTCTTCCTTCTTGAAGCGGCCGATGTCGCCGCGATGTCCCCAGGAACCAACGCAGGCGCCGCACATCCCGTAATGGAATTCGGCGGCCAGCCCGACGCGACCATGACTCAGAAGATCGAGAACGACACTGAGGCGTTTCTGCGATCCTACGTGACCAAGCGCGGCCGCAATGCCGAAGCTGCAGACGCTGCAGTTCATACATCCCATTCGTACACAGCGGAGGAAGCGCTCGACCAGCACCTCATCGACCTCACGGCTGGTAGCGACAACCAACTTCTCGCGGCACTTGAAGGCCGCACGATTACACGGCTCGACGGAACGAAGCAGTTGCTTCACCTTGGCGGTGCGCGGGTCGACATGGTCAAGCCTTCGTTGCGCGAGGACCTGCTGGGCTGGCTGGTGAACCCGAACGTAGCGCTGCTGATGTTGGTAGGCGGAGCTCTGCTGATTTATCTCGAATTCAACACGCCGGGCACGATTGTTCCGGGCGCGCTTGGCACTTTGATGGTGCTGCTGGCGATTTTTGGATTGAATTTGCTGCCGATTCGGTACACCGCTGTGCTACTACTTGTGGCGGCGGTCGGCCTGCTGGTGCTCGAGGCCAAAGTTGGCGGACACGGCGCGCTCGCCGTCGCAGGAATTGTGTGTCTCGCCTTCGGAATGCTGACGCTGGTTGCCGCTCCAGTGCCGGAGTTGGGAGTCAACCCGTGGGTTGCTATCGCGGTCAGCCTGGCATTCGGCGTGATTACAGTTTTCCTCATCCGATTGGCAATACGAGCGCGGCACATGAAGTCCCGGCTCGGCGTGGATGCGCTTGTGGGCAGTGCCGCTCAGGCCATGGAACCGCTTGCTCCCGAAGGACACGTGGTGGTCGAAGGCGAAATCTGGCGTGCTGTCGCCAGCGAGCCAGTTGCCAAGGGAGCCGCACTCCGCGTGGTCGGCCACGATGAGTATCTTCTCCGCGTAGAACCGGCGGACGGTATCCATCTCGCGGACGCGCACAGCTAGGCCCAGCAATGCCGCAAGAGCCACGCAGGAGTAGAATTTATCCTGAGTGAGGAAGTGAAATGCTAGCAACTCCCGTTCTGGTTTTCATCGCGATTGTTGTTCTGTACCTGCTCAATTCCATCAAGATTCTGCGCGAATACGAGCGCGGCGTCATCTTCCGCCTTGGCCGCGCTCTACCCATTCCGAAGGGCCCCGGAATTATTCTGGTTTTCCGACCGTTCGACCAGATGGTTCGAATCTCGCTCCGTCAAGATGTGCTGGAAGTTCCACCTCAAGACGTGATCACACGCGACAACGTCACACTCAAAGTGAATGCCGTTGTGACGCTCTACGTGGTCGATCCCAACGCGGCTGCCATCAAGGTTGCCAACTACGTCTACCAGACCTCGCAGTTTGCGCAGACCACGCTGCGTTCCGTCCTCGGTGAGGTCGAGCTTGACGAGTTGCTCAGCCACCGCGACAAGCTGAACCTGAAAATCCAGACCATCATCGACCAGCGCACCGAGCCATTCGGTGTCAAGGTCACTTCTGTGGAAGTCAAGCAGGTAGACCTGCCCGAACAGATGCTCCGCGCCATGGCCAAGCAGGCCGAGGCCGAACGCGAAAAGCGCGCCAAAGTGATTCACGCAGGTGGCGAATACGACGCCGCGCAAAAGCTGGTGGACGCCGCAGCGCTGCTGGCCACCGAGCCCCTCACCCTGCAGCTACGCTACCTGCAAACTCTCACCGAGATTGGCGTCGAAAAGAACACCACCATCGTTTTCCCGCTACCGATCGAGATGATGACGCTGTTCAACCAAATTGGGGCTGCGGCCTCCGCCAAGACTGCACTGGGCAAATCTCAAGAAGGGTCTCAAGAAAAGCCGAAAGAGTAATCGGCATGGTGCACAGCGATTCGCGATACCGATAAAAACTTGCGACAACGCATCAAAATGAATGAGAGGGCCGCGTATTGCTTAATCGGAATGAGTTCGGGGTCGATGTATGAAGGGTGTTTTCGACTACAGGGATCTGGGACAGGCTGCACCCTCTCAGGACACTGAACTGACGTTGAGCCCCACTTCGCTGCTTTTCATCTTCTTCGGGCTGGTGCTCCTGTGCGGACTCTGTTTCGGCCT
>Ga0302319_10005114_pt1 | contig 26524 bp, 23 predicted proteins | sample Bog_T0_2_FD_203319 | JGI IMG/M metagenome (GOLD analysis project Ga0302319, IMG submission 203319) | Peat permafrost microbial communities from Stordalen Mire near Abisko, Sweden - Bog_T0_2 | ecosystem: Environmental > Terrestrial > Soil > Wetlands > Peat | place: Sweden: Abisko, Stordalen Mire... | reverse complement strand
ATGATCGATCCCGCCAGCATCCAGGCCGACAACGGCGCCGGCCTCACGCGCGGAATCATCGGCCTGGTCAACAAAGGCCAGCCGCGCAAACCGGATGACTGGGGCGCGCTGCGCGCATGGGCCTGGGGCGCGGCTCGCGGTCTCGATTATCTCGAGACTGATTCCACGGTCGATGCCAAACATGTAGGTATCGAAGGCGTTTCGCGGTACGGAAAGGCCGCCCTTGTCACGCTGGCATTTGAACAGCGTTTTGCCATGGGGCTCATCGGCTCCTCCGGCGAGGGAGGCGCAAAACTGAACCGCCGCAACTTTGGCGAAGCGGTCGAGAGTCTCACCGGCGGCGAATACTACTGGATGGCCGGCAATTTCATCAAGTATGGAGCGTCGCAGTCATCCTTCGGCAGCAGGAACGCCGGCGATCTCCCCGTCGATTCGCACGAACTCATCGCCTTGTGCGCGCCGCGCCTCACCTTCATCAGCTACGGCCTGCCCGCGCAGGGTGACGCCAAATGGCTCGATCAGCAGGGAAGCTTCATGGCAACAGTAGCCGCGCAACCGGTCTTCGAGCTGTTAGGCGCAAAGGGCCTTGGAGTCTCATCCGACTATCACAACGCGACCATGCCCCCGGTAAACACCGGTCTGCTCGACGGACAGCTTGCCTGGCGGCAGCACGACGGCGGCCACACAGACGCGCCGAACGTAAAGTACTTCATCCAGTGGGCGGATAAGTTCATCCCACATTCCCCCGGCTCCTAGTGCCCTTTCGCCGAAGTTCATCACAAAATGAACTGTCATCCTGAGCGACCGTAGCGAAGCGAAGGGAGTCGAAGGATCTGCGTTTCGTCAAGGTGGAAATGCGCGTGCCCCATCTTTGAGACTTTTTCGTGTCGCAAAGGTGCGATACGACAGACCTCATCCAGAACCCCGTTCACTAGTAGCTGCGTCCGCAGGAAGTCGAAACCTGCGTTCTCTGGAATCCTTCGCCCCGCCGCTGGAATCAAACCAAACGCAGCGCAATCGTTTCTTTCAAGGAGCATCCCATGACCATATCCGTCAACGAACTCAACGACTTGAAGCAAGCCCCGACCGTCGACGGCGTCTTGCCCATCTTCCACAGCCGCTGGAGCCCCCGCTCCTTCTCCGACCGCGAAGTTTCGCCCGCCGACCTCGCCAAAGTCTTTGAAGCCGCCCGCTGGGCTGCCTCTTCTTACAACGAGCAGCCCTGGCGTTTCCTCGTCGGCACCCGTAACTCCACCGCTTACAACAAGATTTTCGCTTCCCTCATGCCCTTCAATCAGCTTTGGGCCACCTCCGCGCCTGTTCTCATCCTCGGCACAACCAAGACTAAATTCAGTCACAACGACTCGCCCAACCGCGTCGCCCTCTTCGACCTCGGCGCAGCATCGTCCTACCTCACGCTTCAGGCCCACGCGCTCGGCCTCGCCGCCCACCAGATGGGCGGGTTCGATCCGGATGCAGCCCGGCAAGCCTTTGAAATTCCTGAGGTTTACGCCATTGGTTCCGTTATAGCTCTCGGCTATCAAGGCGAGCCCGGCGCGCTCCCCAACGAACAATTCCGCTCCCAGGAAGTTTCGCCACGCCAGCGTAAACCCTTGAAAGAATTCGTCTTCTCCGCATGGGATACTCCCGCGGATATCGACTGATCTCCCCGCCGCCGTCCCCAACTCGCTCCCGTCTCTCGTCCCTCCAGCCTCTGCGTTAAAGTGGAGGCTGGAGGGATTTCCATTGACGCGTACCCAGCCGCCCCGGCAACTTCGGCGGCAAGCTCCCCGGCGCAGGTCCCACTCGATGCCTGCCCCACGCCGGCCTCGGTGGGCCATGCGCAGCGCATTCGCCGCCGCAGGCCTGCTCTTCGTGCTGCTGGCCTGGGCCGCCCTGACACGCCACTTTGCCCCCACCTCCAACACCTCGCTTACCCGCTTCGACGCCATCATCGTCCTCGGCTGCGGCGCAGACGCCGATGGAAACCCCAGTCCCACCCAGCTTGCCAGGGTTACTGAAGCCGTCCACGAGTACGAGCGCGGTGTAGCCCCGCGCCTCATCTTCACCGGCGGCGCAGCCCACAATCGCTTTGTCGAGGCTCGCGTGATGGCAAAGACCGCACACGCCCAGGGGATTCCAGAGTCATCCATCTTCGTTGAGCCCGAGGCAAAGGACACCATCCAGAATGCCTGCTACTCCATGCGCATTATGAATGCTCACGGCTGGCGCTCGGCCGAAGTGATTTCGAGCGCCAGCCACCTGCCCAGGGCGGCCCTCATCTTCAGCCACTTGCCGCTGGAGTGGCGCTCGCACGCCGCTCCGCCGCTGGCTCCCGAGTCGCCGGCTCACCATACCCTGTCCGCATCCGTCGAAATAGTGAAAACTCTGCGCTACCTGATCTGGGCGCGCTGGGCCGACCATTGCGAACCATAGCCAAAGCAAATGCCGTCCCCGCCTCGTTGTCCCCTGTCGGCGTGGTCCTGTAAGCTGGATGGTGATGCGTCTTAAAGTAAGTTTCTTTTCCTCTCTCGTTGCTGTGGCCGCACTGGCCCCCTGCGCCGGCAGCTTTGGCCAGGTTCAGGGCCCCACACCCACTTCCCAGACCTCCGCCAATGGAACTTACATTGCGTCTGACCCGCTGGCCAATGTGCGCTATGACAACCGTTTCGATGTGTCTTTGGGCATGGCTTACGCCCATATCAAAGCCGGACCCACCCTGCTGCAGGGCGCCAATCTCGGCGGTCTCGATTTCGAGGGTTCCTACTGGCTCACCAGGCATTGGGGGCTGGAGGGCACGGAGCGCGACTATGTCGGCACAAGCGGCGCGGCCGTCAATGACCTCAGCATTCAAGGGCCCTTTGTTGGCCAGTACATCTTCGCCGCCGGGCCGGAATGGCTGGGGCCGCACAACAAGCATGGCGCGCTCATCGCTCATGTCATGGTTGGCGGAGCCTATGGGGATTTTCAGCACGATCTGCGCGGCGCCAATCCGTCCGTGGTGGATTTTTATAACAATCAGGTGGCTCCGGCCGCGGTCTTCGGCGGTCATTTCGACCTCAATCGCTCCCCCCGCTGGGTCTTCCGCGTCACGCCCGACGCGCTTTTCACCCGCTACAGCACCAACTACAGCACCCCCACCTCGGCAGCGGGAGCCCGCACCAACTGGAACTTCGGACTCTCCGTCGGAGTCGAGTACAAGTTCAAAAAGAAGCGGTAGGATCGCCAGCTTCCAGCGAGAATTTCTCCCCGGCTGGCTTGAGATCTATTGCCGCGTAAAGTTTTTTAGAGACCGTTCCCTCGGTGTGCAGAATAACCGCGCTGCAAGGCCGCTGCGTTAAAGTTTGCGGAAAACCCTTTGCGGCTCAACTTCCTCAAAGTAAGATGGATGGGAGCCCGGATTCGTCTCAGTATGGTATTCTCCACCGTTCGGTGACGCCCACGGAAAAGTGCCACCGGAAGATATGTCGTACCATATAGCGGCACTCGCCTGACCACTTACAGTCAGGCTGCGATTGCTTTGAAGGCAGGTCAGGTGGATATGAGAGACACACTCGGTGTATTGCTTGCAGGCGGGGCCGGAGAACGTCTCTTTCCCCTTACTCGGGATCGTGCCAAACCTGCCGTGCCGTTTGGCGGGCATTACCGCATCATCGACATCACCCTCTCCAATTGCATCAACTCCGGCCTGCGCAAGGTCTACATCCTCACCCAATACAAGGCTCTCTCCCTCAACCGGCACATTCGCGAAGGCTGGACCGGCATTGTCGCCCAGGAGCTTGGCGAGTTCTTTGAGCTGCTGCCGCCCATGCAGCGCACCGGCTCCAACTGGTATATGGGCACCGCCGACGCCGTGTACCAGAACCTCTACTCCATCGGCAGCGAGCAGCCGAAGCACATGCTCATCCTCTCCGGCGACCAGATTTACAAGATGGACTACAGCCGCATGATGGAGTATCACAAACAGAAGGACGCCGAAGTCACACTGGCTACGCTTCCAATTCCTCCCGATGAAGTTTCACGCTTCGGCGTGGTCGAGGTGGGTCCAACCGGCGAAGTCCTCGGCTTCCAGGAAAAGCCCGCATCCACCAGCTTCCGTTCGCCTTTCAACCCCAACGCCGTCGATGCTTCCATGGGCATTTACATCTTCAACACCGAGATCCTGCTCAAAGCCCTCATCGCCGACGCCGAAGATCCAAACTCCAGGCACGACTTCGGCCACAACATTCTGCCCACCATGCTCGGCAACAAGAAGATGGTGGCCTACAGCTTTGTGGATGAGAACAAGCAGCAGGCGCTCTACTGGCGCGACGTTGGCACTCTGGACTCGTATTACGACGCCAACATGGACCTCTGCTCGGTTTCGCCGGTCTTCAACCTCTATGACAAGAACTGGCCCATGCGCACCCGCGTCCGCCAGTATCCGCCGGCCAAGTTCGTCTTCGGCGAGCCGGGCCGCACCGGCTCGGCGGTCAACTCCGTCATCACCGCCGGCGTCATCATCTCTGGCGCCTCGGTTTCAAACTCCGTCCTCTCGCAGGACGTCCGCGTCAACTCCTATTCCGACGTCGACGCCAGCATCATCTTTTCTCACGTCAACATCGGCCGCCACTGCCGCATCCGCAAGGCCATCATTGATCGCGACGTGCACATTCCCGAAGGAACCGTAATCGGCTACGACCCGGTCGAAGACAAGCGCCGCTACTTTGTCACGCCCTCGGGCCTCACCATCGTTACCCGCGACGCCTCGCTGTTTGAAAACCCCGTCGATCCGGAGTTCCTGCAACGCTATTGAGGCCGCCGGCCGTTGTCGCAGTACCGGTCTGGCGCAGCGTGTGAAAGCCGATGCGCTCAAGTTCGGCATCCGCTTCCCGCTTCAGGTTCGCCCGAACCTTGGGAGAAGACTTGTGCATTAGATCGTTCCACTTGATTGCCATTGCGTTCCTCTCCTTACCCACCCAATACCTCGACCCCATATGCCATGGATGTACTATAGCGCGGATGATATATCGATATTGAAAGCTACGTTCCCGAACTGGCCCCATAGTCAGCCGCACGCACGCAGAAAAGCCCGGCCATGAGCCGGGCTCTTTTGCTTGCCTTGGGTTGCCTGTTGGTGTTGCGTTGCCTGTTGCGCGTTCTACTTCTTTGCAGCTTTCTTTGCCGCTGCCTTCTTTGCAGGAGCCTTCTTCGCTACTGCCTTCTTCGCGACAGCTTTCTTGGCTGCCTTCTTCGCCGGAGCCTTCTTGGCCACTACCTTCTTTGCTGCCTTTTTGGCCGGCGCCTTCTTTGCTGCTTTCTTAACTGCCAAAGGTTTACCTCGTTTGGTGGTTTTGGTGGTTTTGCCGGCGCGCTTCACAGCAGCGGCCTTCTTGGCCGTGCCCTTTCCGCCCTTTGCGCCCGTGCTCTTCTTCTTGGCGGCGGACTTCTTTGCAGCCTTCTTGGCCACAACTTTTTTCGCGGCTGCTTTCTTGGCAACCTTCTTTGCGACAGCCTTCTTTGCCGCTGCCTTCTTTGCAGCTTTCTTCGCGGCCTTTTTCGCCGGCGCTTTCTTCGCGACTACCGGCTCGACTGCCTTGGGAGCCTCAACAACAATCGGCTCCGGCTTCGCTGCGGCCTTCTTCGCGGCGGCCTTCTTCTTTGCCGCCTTCTTCACGGCAGGTTTCGATACTGGCTTTGCCGCCTCGACCGCCTTTTCAGCGATGTGCTCATCGTCGTCCGATGAAGTCAGCACGCTCGAGATTTCCACTTCTTCGTCTTCCTCTTCCACATCCACTTCGTGATCGGGGTCCGACTCCACGGGCTCCCCTTCGTGATTGCCATCGCTCATCGCATACATCTTGAATGTTTCTTCCATTCCATCGCCTCCAGCAGCGTTGCGCTGCCGATGTTTCGGTTGAACTGTTCATGCAACCCGCATTTCAAATGCGCTTGCGGAAGCCATTGTATCTATAGCTTGCACGCAAACGCAATGAAAACACAAGTACGTAATCGGTTACCTGCCTAATTTTGTTTGTTTTTCGATGACTTTGACGTCGCGGCGGCCTTCGCACCTTCATGCTTATGCGTGCTCGATGCGCGGCTTTTCGCCCTGCCCGATCGGGCGCGCGAGCCTTGCACAGGCTGATTCTTTTCAGTGGTTGCTTCGTTCTTCTTCGCACCGCCATGAGAAGCGCCCTGCTGCGTGGAACCCTTTCGAGAGGCCGTTTCATGCGCCTTTGCGCCACCTTCGCTCACCGTCGCGCGACGATGTCCACTGGTTGCGCCGGGCGCGCTCGCAGGCTCTGACACATGCAAACGGCGTCCGGCTTCCACCTTGATGCCGGTCATCTTATTCCAGCGCCGCAACTCATCCAGCGACACCCCGAACCGATCTGAGATGGTAACCAGCGTGTCGCCCCTGCGCGCTGTGTACAGCACTCTGCGCGACGACGGCGCCGCAACTGGAGCCTGCGGCACCACCAGCGCCTCCACGCCCTGAATGCTGTCTGCCTCGCGCAGTTGATTCGCCGACGCCAACTCCGCGGCTGAGATGCGGTACTCTCGCGCCACTGAGGCCAGCGTGTCTTCCTGAGAGATGCGATGATAGCGCCAGGCATTGCGCTTGCCCTCGGGGATCTGTGCAATGCGGTCCTGAAACAGCGTGGCTGTGCCCGCCGGCAGATGCAGATCGAACGATGCATCCGGAGGCGTGACCAAACGAAGCAGGCTCGGGTTCAGCGCCGTTAACTCATCCAGCGGCGCGCCCACAATGTCCGACACCAGCCGAAGGTCCGCGGAATAGTTGATGGTCACTGTATCGGTTAGTACTGGCGGGTCGAGCGTCAGGTCGTCGAACCCATACTGCATCGGATGGTTCGCAATGATGATGGCCGCAAGTATCTCCGGCACGTAGTTCTTGGTTTCGGCGGGCAAATTGTTGCGCTTATAAAGCTCCCAGAAGTCTGCGTAGCCTGTCTTCTGCACCGCGTGTTGCACATTGCCCGCGCCCCAGTCATAGCCCGCCATTGAGAGGTACCAGTCGCCCAATTGGTCGTAAATAAACTTCATATAGCGGGCATAAGCGCGCGTCGACTTCTCCGGATCGAAGCGCTCGTCGACATAGATGTTGCGCGCCAGCCCGTAAGGCCCGTGCGGCATGAACTGCCACATGCCGCCCGCGCCCGACTTGCGATTCAGAGCGCGCGGCTGAAACCCCGATTCGGCCACTGCAAGATAGATAAGATCTTGCGGCACGCCTTCTTCGGCCATCACCCGTTGGATCATCGCCTTGTACCGTCCCGAGCGCTGGAACGAGTGAAGCAGCGTGTTGTGTCCTCGCTGCGTGTTGGCAAAGAAGTTGATGTACGCGCCAACATAGTCGTTCACCATCAGCGGAAGATCGGACTTGGTTGTCGCCAGTTCCGTCCGCGCCTTGGCCACCAGCTTGGGATCCACCTCGAAGGTGACATCGCTTGCCACATCCGCCGGCGTTGGTTCCACGTTCGGCGCAAACCCGTTGCCCTGCTTCAGCGCTTCCATCTCCATCGCATTCACGCCATCCACAATGCGATTGAACTCGTCCTGCAGCTTCTCATCGCTCTTGATGTTCAGGCCGCTCAGCAGCATCAGATCCACCGCATTGTCAAAGTCCACCTTGGCGCCGGCCAGGTTGCCCTTGCGATAGTCTGCCTCACCCTGGCTGTAGGCTTGTTCCACCTGCTCAATCAGCACGCGCACCCGTTGCTGCCGCGCTGTCAGCGGCGCCGGCCCCGCGGGAGTGGCAGTTGCGGGCTGCGCTGCCTGCGGCGCGGGCTCCTGAAGCGCAGGCGCTGTGGCTGCCGGCTTCGAGTTCTGCCCGGAGTTCCCGGTTTGCAGGGGAGCGCAACCTGCCAGCAAGAGCGCCAACAGCGTCGACCCGGCAAATCGATACCAATTCCGATTCTTTCCCATGTACGATTAAATGCCCCGGCAGGAGAACGCGCTATGCCGATGATAAGCTATGCCATGGAGGCAGCGCGCGCTCGGCGCCAACTCTGCCCTCTATCGCCACCCCCTCATGGACGCTCGTTTCCTGCGCAACTTCGCGATCATCGCCCACATCGACCACGGCAAGTCGACGTTGAGCGACCGTCTCCTCGAACTCACGGGCTCCGTTACCGGTCGCGAAATGCAGGCCCAGATTCTCGACGACATGGACCTGGAGCGCGAGCGCGGCATCACCATCAAGGCTCATGCCGTGCGCATGATGTACAAGGCCCACGACGGCAACACCTACCAACTCAACCTCATCGATACCCCCGGCCATGTGGACTTCAGCTACGAAGTCTCGCGCTCGCTGGCATCGTGCGAGGGTGCATTGCTTGTGGTGGACGCCAGCCAGGGAGTAGAGGCGCAGACCCTGGCCAACGCATATCTCGCCATCAATCACGGCCTCGAAATCATTCCCGTCATCAACAAAATCGACCTTCCCTCGGCAGACATTCTCAGAACGCAGGAAGCCATCGAAAAGGCCGTCGGGCTCGATGCCACCGACGCCATTCCATGCAGCGCCAAGACCGGCCAGGGCGTCGACGAGATTCTTGAAGCCATTGTGCACCGGCTCCCGCCGCCAACCGGCGACCCCGATGCTCCATTGCAGGCCCTCATCTTCGACTCGTGGTTCGACGCCTACCGAGGCGTTATCGTGCTGGTACGCGTCATGCAGGGCACCATGCGCAAGGGCCAGCGCATCCGCCTCATGTCGAATGGCAAATCCTTTGAGGTCGAATCCATGGGCGTCCTGATGCCCAAGCCGCTCGATATCGGTCAGCTATCCGCCGGAGAGGTTGGCTTCTTCGCCGCCACCATCAAGAACGTCGGCGACACCAAAATCGGCGATACCGTAACCGACGATGCGCGCCCCGCCTCAGCCCAGTTGCCCGGCTTTGAAGACATCAAGCCGATGGTCTTCGCCGGCCTCTATACGGTGGACTCGCACGAGCACACTCTGCTGCGCGACGCCCTGGAAAAGCTGCGCCTCAACGACTCCTCATTCTTCTTTGAGCCGGAGAGTTCGGTCGCGCTCGGCTTCGGCTTCCGCTGCGGCTTTCTCGGCCTTCTGCACATGGAGATCATCCAGGAGCGCCTGGAGCGCGAGTACTCGCTTGACCTCATCACCACCGCGCCCGGCGTGCGTTATCACATCACGCTTACCGGCGGCAGCGTAATCGAAGTGGATAACCCCTCGCGCTGGCCGGAACCCACCAGCATCGACCAAATCCGCGAACCCGTCATCACCGCCAAGATACTTACCAACGAGGAGTACGTCGGCGGAATTCTGAAACTCGTCGAGGAGAAGCGCGGCCGCCAGTTGAACTTCGAGTACGTCACGCCCACCCGCGTCATGCTCACCTACGAGTTACCGCTCAACGAGATTGTGCTCGACTTCTACGACCGCCTCAAATCCATCTCGCGCGGATATGCCTCGCTCGACTATCAGCTTGCCGGTGAGTGGGTCTCTCCCATGGTCAAGATGGATATCCTCGTCTCGGGCGAGCCCGTGGATGCGCTCTCCATCATCGTGCACCGCGACTTTGCCTACGAACGCGGCAAGGCGCTCGTCTCCAAAATGCGTGAGCTGATTCCCCGCCAGCAGTTCGAGGTAGCCATCCAGGCAGCCATCGGCGCCAAGATCATCGCCCGGGAGACCGTCGCCGCGCTCAGAAAAAACGTTCTGGCCAAGTGCTACGGCGGCGATATCTCTCGAAAACGCAAATTGCTGGAGAAACAGAAAGAGGGCAAGAAACGCATGAAACGCATCGGCAAGGTCGATATTCCACAGGAGGCTTTCCTGGCCGTTCTCAGGATCGGTGAAGACCAGCAAAACTAGCAATTCCTGTGACTTGAGTCACTCTTTTGTCATCGGACGTTCATAGGGAACTGTGGGAAAGTCATGAAAACCGCCTCTGCCGATCGAGCCGTCGCGGGCGGAATTCTGGAGTCGTGCGATTCCCGAGCCGCGTTGATAAATAAGGACTTATATCGCATAACAGATTTCAATAAGACTTGGCAAGTGAATAAAGTAGATTTTCTGCGCAAAGTAGCCGAAAGTAATCCACAGTTTTTTCCACAGCCTGGCGTCGAAACAGAAAGATTCTTTTCCTTGCCCTCAACCCATTTTGCCCACCGGCCAACCCAACGCCCCGGCCCCTCATCCTCTCGCCTTTTCTCTGGCGAAAGGGCTGGATGACTCTATCGCGCGGCAGGAGCCTTGGGCGCAGTTGCCGGCTGAGCCTTGGGGGCAGTTGCCGGTTGGGCCGGCGGAGCCGCAACGCCCGACTTCACGTTGTAGGCCTGAATCACCGCCTTGGTAATGTCGGCGGAAGGATCGATATACAGAATCGGTGTGTGCTGCTGCGAACTGTCCAGGATCACGTCGTACCCCTGCTGGTGGGCGTAGGCTGACAGTACGTCGTAGAATTTCGCGGCCAGGCCGCTGTACATCGCCTCCACATCTCGATTGCCGTCGGCCTTCAAATCCGCTGCAAAGCGATCCAGTTGCTTTTTCTTCGCTTCGATCGCCTTCGTGCGGCTGGCACGCTCCGCGTCGGTCAGCTTGCTGCCCTCGGTCTGCAGCTGCCTGGCAAGGCTCTTAACCTCGCCATCGAGAGCCTTCCCCTGGGCCTCTCTGGGAGCATACTTGTTCTCCAGCTCCTGGTAGGCGCGCTGGCCCTCGTTGGTTCGGGCCACACCCGTCTGAAAGGCAACCACGGCGATCCTGGTCCCGCCAGCCAAAGCCGGTTTTGCGGACGGCGCCGCGGGAACCTTCAAATCCTGTGCCGCCGAGCTCATTGCAATCCCCACAGCCAGCGGAAGAACCAATCCAAGCCAACGATTCATGAAAATAGGAATCTCCTTGCAACACAAAGGCCCCGTAACCCGAGGCCTTTCGTTGCGGTTCCGTCTTAGTGAGTTGCGGGTGCTGCAGGGGTCCTGGGCCTGGGAGTTGCTTGCGGCCCTGGCGCCGAGGGCGGCGGCGGAGGCGGCGCCGGTACGCCGGATTTCACGTTGTACGCATCGACAACCGCCTTACTGATATCCGCGGCGTTGGTCGCGTAAAGCACCACAGGGGGCTGCTGCTGGCTCTGGGTGCCGTCCAGCACCAGCGTGAAGCCCTGCTGTTGCGCATAGGACTCCAGAACGTCGAAGAACTTCGACGCCACTCCCTGGAATATCTCCTGGATTTCTCCCTGGAGGTCATTTTGCGCATCCTCGGCAAAGCGCTGCGCCGACTTCTTCTTGTCGTCGATGATCTTGGCTTTGCTGGCGCGCTCCGCATCGGTCAGCTTGTCGCCCTGCGCCTGCAGTTGCTTTTGCAGAGTGTCGACCTCCTCGGCCATGGTCTTCAACTGGGCGCGCTTCGGTTCGTATTTCTTCTGCAGATCGGCAAAGTTGCGCTGGAATTCGTTGGTCGATTGTACCGCCCCTTGAAATGAAATGACGGCAACCTTGGCGGGGCCAGCCGGCGCTGCGGGCGTGGCTGCGGGTGCGGGAGCTGTTTGTGCTGCGGCGCTCAAGGCAATGCCTGAGGCCAGCGTGAAAACAAGTGCTAGCGAACGCTTCATTTGGATTTGAAACTCCTTCGGAATTCCTGTGCGGCTGTCCGCGTTTCAGCGCGAAGCCAAGCCGGTGCCCCCTGAGAAACCTCTCGCTCTCTCTTTCAAGAAACTCCGCGTCAGGCGGGGCACAGACAAGAAAGGACGCGGACGGCGACGTCAGCAGGAACTTACTGAATTATAGGAGGGCTGGGTAGGAGCGTCAAACCTGATGATCGTAACGAATGTCCGAAAATGGTGCGAGGATCAAGCGAGCGGAGGAAATCCGGCGGGCAGCCCGAGTATGTTTTTGGTTGTGCGGATGGTTCCAAACCCAGGTCCGGAAATCCGGACCCTGGGGTCACCCATTCGCTTTGGAATAGTCAGACCTGCGCCACCCGCCAGACGCGCCATGAACCTCGATCCGCCGCGGCAAGGCCCAGGCGGGCTCAGGAGAGCGATTGCCCAAGCCTGTGAGTTTGCCGGTCGCGGCGGCGCCGGAGGACGATGCCTGCGATGCCGAGCAAGCCGGTCCCGATGAGGAAGATGCTGGAAGGTTCCGGCGTCGCGGCACTTATGAGGTCGACGTCGACGTAGCCGTTGCCGGAGTTGGCTCCGGATTCGGAGAGGCTCAGGGTCAGGCCGGAAACGGAAAACGAGCCGCCGCCGCCGCCAGCGCTGTCGCTCCCGCCGCCCGCTCCTCCTCCGCCGCCGCTGTATCCGCCGCCGCCGCCGCCGCCGCCCTCGGCGCTGCTGCCGCCGCCGCCACCGTAGCCACCGCCGCCACCACCATTGAAGCAGCCGCTTCCACCGCCGCCGCCCAGGCCGTTGCCCCAGTCATTGCCGCCGCCGGCCGCGTGGCAAAATTGGGGCCAGTTGTCTCCCCCGTTGCCGCCGTTGCTGTAGAACCCGGCGCCGCTTCCGCCGCCAGTCGAGGGAGAAGCGTTGTCGTTACAATATGCGCCGCCCGCGCCGCCGTTGCCGTTGGTTCCCCCTGCTGCGGTTACGGAGCCGCCCCCGCAGCCGTTCTCGGTCTGGCCGTTGCCGCCGGAGGTTCCGGTCAGGCCCGGCTGGCCGCTCTGGTTGGGATAGTAGTCCGCACCGCCGCCGCCGCCGGCAATCAGCACGGGCGTGTTATTGGAGTAGACGATGAAGCTTCCGCCACCGCCGCCACCGTCGACCGGCCCAATATTGCAGCAGCTCCCTGTGCCTCCCTGGCCGCCGACGGCGATCTGGAGGACGGTGCCGGAATTGAGGAAGACGTCCCCGCCGAGGATTGCGCCGTTGCCGCCTGGAGAGTAGTGGTCGGATCCGCCCTGCGCGCCCGCGGCGATGATATCGTATGTGCCGGAGGTCAAGACGGTGTAGTCGACGATCCCGCCGCTGAAGTTGAAGGTGGTTGCGTGAGCTGAGGCTGGGATGAATGCGAAGACGACAATGAGCGCCGCCGCAAGTGCGGCGGTCGAACCGAACCCAAGGCGATTCATAATACTCCTCTAGGGAAGTGCGAGGGGGATTGGCGTGCTCTGTGTGGCTTCAGCGTACAGTGGGCTATGGAAAAAAGCAAGGAAGGCTACCGGCAAACGTGAATCGCGCCGCAAATCGCGGCTGCGCTTCACTATTTCATCCACAAATTCAGCGGAAAGGGCCCACTTACGTCAGACCCTCGCCGCCGTTTTCATCGTCCCTATACACTTGCTTGCCATCCGGCGCGTCGAGCGCCATCAATGCGTGGGCGCGGCAGGCGGCCTGGGAGCAGCCCTGGGAGCTGCTTGCGGCTCGGGCGCGCTGGGCGGCTGCTGTGGCGGCGCCGGGATGCCCGATTTCGCGTTGTACGTCTCGATCACCGCCTTGGTGATCTCAATGCTGGGCACCGCGTACAGAACCAGCGGAGCCTGCTGCTGATTCTCCGTCTCATCCAGGACCATCGAGTATCCCTGTTGCTTCGCGTATGCCACCATCACATCGCCGACCTTGCCGGCCACCGAGGCAAACAGTTCCTGTATCTGCTGCTGGTAGTCTGTCTGCGCGTCGTCCTGCATGCGCTGCGCCTGCTTCTTCTTCTCGTCGATGGTTCTGGCGCGTGACGCCCGCTCGGCATCGCTAAGCTTGTCGGCCTGCGTCTGAAGCTGCTTCTCCAGGGTTGCGATCTCATCGCTGAGACTCTTGAGCTGTTGGCGCTGGGGATCGAACTTCTTCTGCAGGTCGGTAAAGTCGCGTTGAAATTCGTTGGTTTGGGTCACCGCCGTTTGAAACAGAATGACGGCAATGTTCGTCGCGGCGCCCGGCGTTGCGGCAGAGGGCGCAGGAGCGGCGGGCGGCGTTTGGGCGGCGGCGCTCAGGGCAAGGCCCGAGGCCAGTGTAACCACAAGTGCAAATGTGCGATTCATTGCGGGCGAAAACTCCTTCGAAATTCCTGTCGGGCCACCCGCGCAAAGCACGGACCCCAACCATGCTTAGAACGTTGTGGACACCGTCAGGCGAAATGTCTTGCGCGGCTCCCTGAACAGATACCGCGCGCCGTAACCCGCCTCCACTTCCTGGTAGGTGTAGTCGCCCGCGCCGCCCGGCGGAAACAGATCGCGCGTGATCAATTCCGCGGTGCAACTCTGCTTGTTTTCCCCAAGCGCGACGTCGTTGCAGTAGGGCCTCTCATACAGCCGAAGCGGGTTATACGCATAATACAAGCGGAAGGGCGCGTTGATGATCGGCATGATGACCGAAATCTCCGCGCCGGTCGACATGCGCGGAACAAAGTTGGTTCCCGAGATCGGCCGGATATTCGGCTGGAAGCCAACCAGGTTGCCCGGAATCCCGCCCTGGCACGAGCCGTTGTTGTAAACCGGGCAGCCATACAGCGGCGAGGTCAGCGAAGCGAATCCCTCCGGGCTCTGTTTCAACTGCCCTTTGTTCAGCGCCGCGTTGATGCCGAAATCGTCAAAAAAGTCGATCATCACCGGACCGGCGATGGGAATGCGGTACTCAAGATTGGAAATGAACTGCGTGTCTCCGCCGATCGATGCCACGCCGTACGTGGGCAGCGGTACCTGGATGCACTGGTTGTCCTCTGGATTGGTCGGGTCGCGCGGAACGCAGCTCCCGTCCGGACTCGTCAGTTGCACGTTCACCCGGTTCGGCACGTATCCGTAGGGCGTTGCCCCGCGGATATCGAAGCCCCTCAACTCATTCTCGCCGCCGGAGTAAAAGCGGTTGTTCGGCGGAGCTACGTCGCCGCCAAACCCTTGCACATAGCTCAACTGCGCGCGAATGGCCAGTACGTTCCGCCCGCTCGGCGAAAAAAGCAGATAGTGAATCGGCCTGAATTCCTTGAAGGCCACCGCCGGCGAAACAAACCGGACGTTGCCGCCGATGCCCGCAAACTGAAACGCTGCCGTGTATTCCTTGCCCTGCCGCGGCCGCACCGGGTTGTTCACGGTGTTATAGATATAGCTGAACGAGGCCGAACTCTTCACAATTCCCGCCAGCGCGTTCGATCCCTGAATGCCCGATCGGAAGCTGATCGTCTGGAAGAACGTCTGCGACGCCGTGCTGAACGCCGTAATCGTCGACTTGTCCAGCGAATAGGTCAAGCCCACGCGCTGGAAAACGTGCCGCCGAAGAGGGTAGCTTACCGAAAAATTCATTCCGGTCGAGCCCTGGTTGTAATTCTGCGTCAGCGACTGCTGAGCGGCGCTAATGTTCACCGATGCCCCGTTCGTCGTCTGGTAGTTCTTTGCCGCGTTGAAGTCCTGCTTGGTGTTGAAAAGCTGGAAGCCCAGATTCAGCGGCCGGTTGCGCACATAGGGTTGCGAGAATCCAAACACAAAGTTCCGCTGCACGTTGCCCAGGTTGGCCTGCACGCTCAGCGTTTCGCCCAAACCCAGAAAGTTGTTCGTCTGGTAGTTCAAGCCAAGAAACGCGCCCGACAATCCGCTGATGCCGCCATTCAGCCCAATCGAGTTCTTGCCCTTCTCTTTCACCTTCAGCAGAAGGTCCACGGTTCCGGCGTTCTCATCGCGCTGAACCTCCGTGTCCTCGTCAACCTTGAGCGGCTCAAAGTACTGCAACTGGTTCAGCCGCAGCAGGCTGTACTCCCACAGTTGCGAGTTGTAAATCGAGCCTTCGTCCAGCATCAACTCGCGCCGTATAACCTTGTCGCGCGTAATCGTGTTGCCTGCAAACTCAATCCGCGATATGTGAAACTGCTTGCCCTCGTCAATATCGATGTCCAGCGAAACCGTCTTCTTCGCATCGTCGTATACCGGCTTGGGAATGACGCCGAAGTTGGTGTAACCCCGTTCACCGTAGGCCTTCTTCAGGTTCTCCAACCCCTTCTGGATTACCGTGGCGTTGAACCAGTCCCCGTCCTTGATGGCGAAGACTGAGCGCAGGGCCTTGTTATTGTTCAACTCCTTGTTCCCCGTGAAGGTGATGCTGCCCAGGCGGTAGCGCGCGCCCTCTTCAATCGGCATCAGGATGTCGATGCGTTTCCCAGTGTTCGGCCGGAAGGTGAAAATGTTCAACCCGCCTTCATCGCGAATCTGCGTCTTCGGCTCCTCCACCGCGACGTTGTAGTAGCCCTTGTCGCGATAGGCCAGGCGTACGCGCTCCGAGTCCTCTTCCAGCTTCGACGCGTCGAAGGTCTGCGAGAAAATATCCTCGAAGATCAGCGAATACGGAATCCCGATCGGTTTCAGGTTCTTCATCGACCGCCGCAGTGTCAGGCTGTCGATGTGCGGGTTGCCGGTGAACTTGATCTGCCCCACCTTCACCGTCGGGCCTTCCTTGATGTTGAAGTTCACCTGCACCGATGCCGGAGGAATCGTCTTCACTTCGGTCTTGATAGTGGCAAACTGATGCCCATGCTCCGACAGAATCTCGTTCAGCACCGACTCGGCCTTCTTGATCTTGGTCGGATCGTACTGGCTCTCAACCGACAGGCCCACCTTCTCCTTCTTGAATCGGTCCAACACGTCCGACTGAGACACCACGTTCAGACCCTTGTAGTTGATTTCCCGGATCGTTGGCCGCTCATGAACAAACACGTTCAGGATGATCCCCTTCTCCGTATCTTCGCGCTCGATCCGCAAATCCTCGAAATATCCCGTATTCCAAAGCGAATTGAAATCCCGTTCGATCGAAATGGGGTCGTAGGTGTCGCCTTGGTGGGTAAAAAGCCGCGCCAGCACCGTCTCTTTGGGTATCCGCCGGTTGCCGATTACTCGAATGGAAACGATCGTGTCACCCTGCTGAGCGAATCCTGGCGTCGACAGCAGCGCCATCGCCAGCAGCAGCAGCGTGCAGCCCAGGCGAATTACCCCGGGCCTCCGGCCCGCGCTGGGCCGAAAACTTGAGATGCAACTTTGCCTTGTCTTCACCGGGCTGTGGCCCTGCGACGAGCAAAAGTACTGGTGCGGTCCATAGTTCGCCTTCAGGTTCGGCTTCACGGGAAGAATAATGACACCCTCACTGCTGAAAAAATCTGATCCTGCCTCACGGAAAGACTCATTATATTGGACCGCGGTCACCCCGCCCAAACCGCCGGACTGCCATTCGGCGTGGAAACCGTGTCTTTCCCAGAATTTCCCACCCCGCTCGACCGCCGCGGACCAGGGACTGGATCCCCAACCCACAGTCTACCGGACGCAACCGGGTTGCGACTGCTTTGCATCTCTGCCTCGCCTTGCCGCATCCCTCTTAGACGCAGCACGCTCGCACTTGACATCCGCTTTCGGTGGAGGTTTTTAGAGGTGTTTGACGATACCGTTTATCAGTTTTCAGCCCCGCTCCTCGACGCCCCGCCCACAACGCCGGGCTCGCCAGCCCCGCCAATCAGCCTCGGCGACTTCCGCGGAAGCGTACTGCTCATCGTCAATACCGCCAGCAAGTGCGGCTTCACCCCGCAATACGCCGGCCTGGAAAAGCTATACCAAACCTATAGAGACCGCGGCTTTCAGGTGCTCGCCTTCCCGTGCAACCAGTTCGGCGCGCAGGAAGCCGGCTCTGAAGAGGAAATCGGCGCATTCTGCCAGAAGAACTACGGCGTATCTTTCCCCATGTTTGCCAAAATCGAAGTGAACGGCCCAGGCGCCCATCCCCTCTATCGCTTTCTGCGGGAAAAGAAGCCCGGCATCCTGGGCATCTTCGGCGCAGGCAAAATCCGTTGGAACTTCACCAAATTCCTGATCAACCGCCAGGGCGCGGTAGTATCCCGCCACAGCCCTTCAACCAACCCCAAATCCCTGACCCCGGCCATCGAAGCGCTCCTCGACAGCCAATAACCAGAGAAGGAGCGCTTCCGCGACAGCCCCCCGGTCCAGCGGTCTCGTCCAACAGCGCCGCCAACCGCCATGAGAAATATCCCAGGCCCGCGAGTGTTTTCAGAGAACCTGTCTCGCCAAGATGGCCGACTGCTGCTATATTTTTAACGACTCGCAATAATCCGAACATCTGCTACGATGGCTGCGCCGGCGGCGGCGCGTCAGACGACTATACTGGCCAGCCAAAACGCGGGAGGACCAGATGCGTGTACGAAAGATCGCCTTCTGGGTGCTGATTGCGGTTATGGCCGCCGCGCCAGTTCCATGCCTTGCCATTCAGGCCGACGCGCCCCAGATTCACCCCAAACAGTCGCCCACCAGGCCGACTGGCCCAACGCTTCTGGTGCTTTGCGACCTGGCATGCACCTGGAAGCTCGACGGCGAAGCCAAAGGCCGCATCGAAGCCGGAGCTTCGGCCAAGCTCAAGGTCGAACCCGGCCAGCACCTTGTGGTTGCCTCAACCGAAGACGGCGCAGATCAGATCAAGCAGTACATCGAGGTCAAATCCGTTGGGCAGACGCTGGACGAGATCGACCTTCAACCCGTCCGCGACGCCAGGCTAAAGGCAGAGCGGGAGGCCAAAGATACGGCCGCGCAGGAGGCCAAAGACAAGACCGCCCAGGAAGAAGCCGCCCGCTTGCAGGAGTTGCGCGATCATGCAGCCGAGCGCTTCAGTCAGGCACGCGCCCTCTACAACCAGAAGAACTACGAAGAGGCAAAGCCGCTGCTGGAGGAAGCATGCGACGGCGGAGTTGTGTATGGCTGCGCCATTCTCGGCACGCTTTACCAAAATGGCTGGGGTGCGGCACAGGACTACGCTCAGGCCCTCAAGCTCTACCAGAAGGCCTGCGACGACGGAAGTGGGGGAGGATGTTACGACCTCGGCTTTCTTTACCAAAGTGGTCAGGGAGTCCCCCAGGACTATGCACAGGCAGGCACGCTGGAGAAGAAGGCCTGCGACAGCGGCAGTCTGGGCGGGTGCTATCTCCTTGGCACGCTCTACCAGTTCGGACGGGGCGTTACCCAGGACTATGCTCAGGCAAGCGCGCTCTACCAGAAAGCCTGCGGCGGCGGAAATTTGCAAGCATGTTCCGACCTCGCCGGGCTTTACCAAAATGGCAATGGAGTCCCCCAGGACAATGCCCAGGCGCGCGCGCTTTATCGGAAAGCCTGCGACGGCGGGCTCCAGCCATCCTGCACAATAGCCGCAACGCTGAACAAGCAACAGGAGCAGCAGGAGCCTGCGAGCCAGGCACAGGAACCGGCTGCGCGCGAAGACGCCGTCACCTTGCAGGATCTGCGCGATCATGCAACCGAGCGCGTCAATGAGGGGCAAGCGCTCTACAACCAGCAGCGCTACAGCGAAGCAAGGATGCTTTATCAAAAGGCGTGCGACGGCGGAGCTGCGCGTGGCTGCGGCAACCTCGGCTATCTCTACGAATATGGCCAGGGCGTGAAGCAGGACTATTCCAAGGCGCTCGCGGACTACGAGTTGGCATGCGCCGGCGGGGACACGAGCGGGTGCGTTTCCGGAGGCTGGCTCTACGAAACTGGCCGGGGCGTCGCCCACGACAATGCCCAGGCGCGCAAGATGTACAAGAAGGCCTGCGACGACGGAGACCGGACGGCCTGCACGAGCCTGCGCAATCTGCCCTGAAGGCGCGTACCCCAGGCCTCGCGTTTCAAGCCCGGGAGCCCCGAGTCCCTATTCCCTGTTCCCTATTCCCTTAGTCCCTCAGCCCCGCCTTGGCGTATGCTTTCTCCATATCTGGTTGCGCCGTTTTTTCCATAGCCAGGGATCGGCCGTTCCAGAACCACCACCCCCGGGAGTCCCCCATGCGCCGCGATCTGCCTATGATCCTCATTCGTGTGGCCATAGGCTTGGTATTTCTTACCGAAGGCATTCTCAAATTCAGGCGGCCGGCCGAGTTCGGCTTTGGTCGATTCGCCGCCATCGGATTCCCAATTCCTGAAGTGCTTGCGCCCCTCGTGGGCGGTATCGAAATCGTCGCCGGCATTGCAGTCCTTCTTAATTTCTTTGCCGGAGATGCTGCGCTTCTTCTTCTCGTAATCATGGTCGTCGCACTGGTCTCAACCAAAATGCCCATTCTGCTTGGGGCACAGCTCGGCCCCTTTGCGCTCGCCAAACTGCCTCGTTACGGCTGGTCGAGCTTCCTGCACGAGGCGCGGCTCGACCTGTCGATGACCCTCAGCCTCATCGCCGTCCTCATCGACTCCGGCCTGCGCATTGGCCGCCGCCGTCCGTGGTATCAATCCAAGGGACTCTGATACACCTCAACCATGCCGGCGCCCGCCAGTAAATCTCCGCTCAGCCAGGTGGCGCGGCTCTTTCTTCGCCTCGGGCTCACCGCCTTCGCGCTGGGCCGCGCCACGCTGGTAGATGGCTTCGCTTGGGGAATCGGACGGGTGAGCGCGCTGCTTCTCGTCCGCTACAAGGTGAACGCGACCTGGGTCATTCTGGGTGGCGTAGCCCTCGGCCTTCTTCTGCGCGGAGCCGCCTGATGCCTTTTCATCTCAAGGTTCGTGTCTTGGGGAAGCGAATTGCGGATGGAATGAGCCGCACTCGAATCCCCCCACAAATGCCCCGTGCCCCATCCATTCGCTTTTTCCTGGCGAATGGGTGGGAGACCACAAAGCTCAACCGCTCCGTTCATCGGGAGCTAAATCTCACCCGAAGCGATATGCGCTGATAGCCGCGCCCATCGGCTCATCATGGAATATCCGCGCACCGGCCGCATCCCCACCGGCGCCTGCGGCAACCAGCAGCGGGATCAGATGCTCCTCCCGAGGATGAGCATAGACCGCAAACGGAGCCCTCCGCCACGCAGCCAAATAGGCATCGCGCTCCGCAGCCGGCGACTCCACAGCGCGTGTCAGCCACTGATCGAAGGCCCGAGCGCGTTCCGCGGTCTCCGGCTTGAAATACCCGCGCAGGTTATGAAAGCTCATCCCGCTGCCCACAATCAAAACTCCCTCATCCCTCAGCGGAGCCAGAGCCCGGCCGGCCGCCAGATGCAGTGCCGGATCAAGCGAGCCGGCCAGCGACAGCGTCACCACCGGAATCTGCGCCTCGGGAAACGCCACCTTCAGCGGCACAAACACGCCGTGGTCGAATCCGCGAGTCGAGCTGGTCGCGGCCGGAAGACCTGCCTCCTTCAGCAACCCCGTCACCCGCCCGGCCAGTTCCGGGTCGCCCGGCGCGGGCCATGTCAGCCGGTAAGTGTGCTCAGGAAAGCCGGAGTAGTCGAAGATCAATTGCGGCTTCTCCGCCGCGCTCGCGGTAAACACCGGCTCTTCCCAATGGCCGCTCACCACCAGCAATGCCTTGGGCGGCTCGGGTAAGGTGGCCGCAACCCCCTCCAGAAAGCGCTGCGTCGCATGCCAGGTGTCGGCCGGACCCCACGTCCAATCCATGAAGAAACAGGGCCCGCCGCCGTGAGGAATAAAGATAGCGGGCTGGCGATGCGAATTGGCGGTCATCAGGATCCTCCGTACATCCAGGCGTGAAACGCGCGCCGGGATGATAGCTGTTCGAACAACTACCTCATTGGATGCCCCAGCCCGCCCCGCGATTCACGCCTTCCCGCCCCTACACCAGCGGCTCCGCCAGAACATACACATATACCAGCATCCCCACGCCGATAAATCCAGGAATCAGTCCGCAAAGATAGACCGGCTCCGCACCGATCAGGGCGCGCAGAAAAATCAGCAGCCCAATGCCCACGCCGATATTGATCACCCCGGCAATCTTCATGCCCTCGCGAGTCTTCTGGAGCGCCATTCTGTGCTGCTCGCGCAACAGCTCTACAGTCGTCTTGGCGCTGTCGCTGGAGGCCTCCGCAACACGTCGTATGGTCTCCGACTTGTAAAACGCGTCGCGCTCCTTGCGCCGGTTCTCTATCCACGTGACCAGCGGTATGAAAACCCCGAACAACGCAACCGCGCTGATGGAAAGAAACGCCCACAAGCCAAAGCTGCCGAATACTTCTTCGCTCCCGAAGAGCAAAACTCCCAAATGCGTCATACAATCCTCCTTGATCGATTGCAGCGGATTTTTTCCCTTGCAACCGGTGGGACTTGCGCATCCGCAACGCGGTTGCATTTTCTTGTTTTGCCAGCCCTTCATAAGGAATGGCGATGGTTCAGCATGAAGGGTACTGGCTTCAGCCCGTGCATTGCCCCTTGCAAAATGGACTTGGGCCTTAGCCCCTGAGGCAAGGATTCTTCAAACTGCCCCGCTAGCTAAGAAAATGCAACCGCGCGGCCGGCCCTAATGTCCTACCCTGCGGAGAGACACGAATTGGCTGCAGCCTCCCACAATCCGCCTGAAAAAACTGCGCAGGCCGACCCCGACCTCGCCGACATCGCCCGTGTGCTGGCCGGCGATGTTCAGGCGTTTGAAGGCATCGTTCGCCGCTGGCAGGGGCCGCTCATCAACATGGCCTGGCGCTATTGCCGCGACCGTGGGCGCGCCGAGGAGCTAGCTCAGGAGGCTTTCCTTCGCGCCTGGCGCGGTCTGGCCCAGTGGCGGCGCGAGTCAAGCTTCTCCACCTGGCTCTTCGCCCTGGCGGCCAACGTTTTCCGCTCCGATCTCAGGCGCTTTCCCGCCGTGGACCTGCCGCTTGAAGCCGCTCCCGAGCCCAGCGCCGCGGCTTTGCAGCACCACGCGCTGGCCGCTCAACTCAATGCCGAATCGGTGCGCCGCGCCGTCCTCGCGCTGCCCCGCCGCTATCGCGAACCCGTAGTCCTGTTCTATTTTCATGAGATGGACGTGGCGGCGGCGGCACGCACCATGCGCCTGCCTGAGGGAACCGTAAAAGCCCGGCTCTCCCGCGCGCGGGCGCTGTTGCGAAAGCGATTCCCGCACCTCGAAGCCCAGCACGAGGAAATGGAATTCGGCGCTCTGAACACAGGAAAGGAGGCATGAAGATGAACCAGACGCAAACCAACCAGGCTGACAAGATGCACACCGAACTCGACCCAACCGCCATCGATCATATTCTGGCGACGGAAGAGCACCTCATCCCCACTTCAGGCTTTCTGGCCTCGGTAATGGAGCGCGTGCGCGAGGAGGCAACCGCCCCGCCGCCCATCCCATTCCCATGGAAGCGAGCCATCCCCGGCATAACGCTGCTCACAGGAACATTGGGTTGGGGCGCATTCGCGTTGGTCCGCCACGGCTTGCCCGCTGCCAGCGAACTTTCGCTCACCCCACCGCATCTCACCGCCGCGTTCGACCAATCGCTCGAGCAGGCCGCATGGGTAGCATTGGCGCTAGGCGTCTCGCTGTTCTCCTGGCTGCTATCGAAGCGGCTGGCTGGGCGGTCGGGCTTGCTGTAATCGCGGACCGCCCCGAGTCATCCCTCGATCACGTAGAAGGCAAAAAGTTCATCAGAATTGAATGCGCGGCGGAAGCTCTTTAATCGACGGTCCAATCCTCAGTCTTAAGCCCATCCACAAACGAAAACGCCGCGTCATGCGTCACTAGCGTCAGCCCCAGTGACAGCGCATGTGCGGCAATCATAAGATCTTCCACGCTAAGCGGCTTTCCCTTTCGTTCCTGCTCGACGCGCAGCTTCCCGCAGGTGCGAGCCGCCGCTGAGTCCCAGGGCAGGACAAGGGCATCCCCTAAGAAGCTTTCCACCGATGTCCGTCTCCGAATTGCATTTGGATTTCTCGCCACCCCGTAACGCAACTCGGCCTCGGTAATTGTGGAGATTGCAGTCGAGAGTAAGCCAACACGCCTCAGCCGCTCCTGCACCTGCGGTGGATTATCTGCAATGAAGTAGCTGACGGTGTTGGTGTCGAGCAGGAAGAGGATCTCCATGATCTAAAAGAAATCCAGTTCGCGAGGCATGCTCGTGTGGCGTTCAAAGAAATCTTCCGGATAAGTTGCCCGATCGAAAATCTTGCAGAGCTGTTCCATCGTCAAATTCCGGGGCTGTGGCGGCAGCTTGGCAAACTCCTCCGCAGGCGCGTCGTCTGGAACCGCATCGTAAAGGGCAAACCACTCGTCGAAGCTCAGGGAAGGCTCGGCAGGCACCTGAGACAGCCTGACCTCGCCCGTCGCCGGATCGCGCCGAATGATCACCTCGGTCCCCTCGAACCGAAACTCCTTGGGCAGCCGCACCGCCTGGCTGCGCCCGTTCTTGAAGAGCTTGGCAGTCTTCACGACGGGGGTGGACGCTGACTCCGATGCAAGCTTGATGTCCGCATTGGCTACTGTGTTTGTCGTCGCCATCGTAAGCCTCCCAATCGCGGTCTATACCATAGTATATACCACTTCCAGTTTCTTTCCGCACCCCACTATTTCGGCCCATACCTCATCCCAAACCGCCGCAGCTTCTCCAGCGTCACCGCCGCCTGTCCCGAATCAATCGCCTCCGCGCCCAGCCCAACGCCCTCTTTCAGATCCACGGCCAATCCCGCGGCCACCAGCGCCGCCGCCGCATTCAGCAGCACAATATCCCGCCGCGCCCCCTTGATCCCCGTAATCACGTCGTAAAGCAGCCGTGCGTTTGTCTCCACATCCCCACCCGCAAACTGGTCCAGCGTAACGCGAGTCAATCCCGCCGTCTCCGGAGTTACCTTGGCCGCATGTAACGTCGGCCCGCTGCCGTCCTCCGCCTCTTCCACCCGCGCCACCACCGATTCGCCCGTCGTGGTCAGCTCATCAATCCCGTCCGTCCCATGCACAACAAAGGCCCGCCTGGCCCCCAGCGCCGCCAGCGTCCGCGCCACCAGCAGCACGCGGCTGGGCGCAAGCACGCCAATCACCTGCGCCCGCGCCCCCGCGGGATTGGTAAGCGGCCCGCACAGGTTGAAAATCGTCCGAAACCCCAGCGCCCTGCGCAAAGGTCCCACCGCCTTCATGGCCGGGTGGTAAAGCGGCGCAAACAGGAACATGAATCCCGTCTCGCGCAGGCACGCCGCAGCCAGCTCCGGCCCCAGTGTCACCGGCACGCCCAGCGCCTCCAGCACGTCTGCCGACCCAGCCAGCGAAGTCACAGCCCGGTTGCCATGCTTGGCCACCCTGGCCCCCGCCGCCGCGGCCACCAGCGCCGCCCCGGTCGAGATGTTGAAGGTCAGCGGCCCTCCGCCGCCAGTGCCGCAGGTATCCACCAGTTGCTCCCGCTCCTCGTCCGTCAGCGGAACTGGTGTCATGTGCGCCCGCATCGTCTCCACAAAGCCAGCCAGCTCCGGAGCCTGCTCTCCACGCGTGGCCAGCACAGCCAGCAGCGCCGCCGTCTCCACCTCCGGCACGCCCCCGGCCAGTATCTCTTCCAGCACGCTGGCCGCCTGCTCGCGGGTCAGCGCCGAGCCATCCTCGGCCAGCGGCTTCAATAACTCCTTCAGTGAGGCCATAGTACTCATGATAACGGTGCGCTGGGTGCCACACCCTCACTGGGCCTTTGTTTTTGCGCCTTTGGGGTCTTCAGCGATTGGTCTTCGTCTCCGCGGTGACCTGGCGTGGGCTCACCAATGCCGCCCGCTCTTTCGTTTGCCCCACCTTTGCCCAGCAAGATACTATTTGCTTACCGCTGGCACGTCTCGCGGGCTCGGAATCAGCCGTCGCCCGGCCTTGAACTCCCAACCACAGCGGATGGATACGGTCCCAACCAACATGAAGATTCACGAGTATCAGGCGAAAGAAATCCTGGCAAAATATGGCGTGCCCGTCCCCAAGGGCGAAGTGGCCAATACGCTTGAAGAAGCCGCACTGGTTGCCCGCAATCTGTTTGTGGACGGCGCAAGCGGCGTTGTAGTCAAGGCGCAGATTCACGCCGGAGGCCGCGGAAAAGGCGGCGGCGTCAAAGTGGCCCGCACCCGCGAAGAAGCCGAACTGCACGCAAAAAACATCCTCGGCATGACCCTCATCACCCACCAGACCGGCCCCGGCGGCCAGAAGGTCCAGCGCCTGCTCATCGAAGAGACCGCAAACATCGACCGCGAACTCTACCTCGGCATAGTCCTCGACCGCGCCACCGGCAAGCTGGTGTTCATGGCCTCGCAGGCCGGCGGCATGGAGATCGAGGAAGTGGCCGCCCACACCCCCGAAGCCATCTTCAAGGAGTCCATCGACCCCGCCATCGGCTTTGGCGGTTGGCAGGCGCGTAAGCTGGCCTTTGCGCTGGGCCTCAAGTCCACGCAGATCAGCCACGCCGTTGCCTTTCTGCAAAGCCTCTACAAGGCCTTCGTCGACATCGACGCCTCGCTGATCGAGATCAATCCCTTCATCACCACCAAAGACGACAAGCTGTTTGCCCTCGACGCCAAAATCACCATCGACGACAACGCTTTGTTTCGGCATCCTGAAATCAAGGCCCTCCGCGACACGGCGGAAGAGGACCCGCTTGAAGTTGAGGCCAGCAAGTATGCTCTCAACTACATCAAGCTCGACGGCTCAATCGCCTGCATGGTCAACGGCGCGGGCCTGGCCATGGCCACCATGGATATCATTCAGTACGCCGGCGGCAGCCCCGCAAACTTCCTCGACGTGGGCGGCGGCGCAACCCAGGAGCAGATTGAGCACGCCTTCGAGATCCTTCTCTCCGACCCCAACGTCAAGGCCATCTTCATCAACATCTTCGGCGGCATCCTCCGCGTCGATCGCCTGGCCACCGGCGT
>Ga0302319_10005112_pt1 | contig 26530 bp, 27 predicted proteins | sample Bog_T0_2_FD_203319 | JGI IMG/M metagenome (GOLD analysis project Ga0302319, IMG submission 203319) | Peat permafrost microbial communities from Stordalen Mire near Abisko, Sweden - Bog_T0_2 | ecosystem: Environmental > Terrestrial > Soil > Wetlands > Peat | place: Sweden: Abisko, Stordalen Mire... | reverse complement strand
GACCGCCAGCAGGGCAGCGTCTACTTCGGGGATGCGGACAAGGTCGATCCGGTCCGCTGCGTCCTGGCCGTGCAGGACCTGACGCGGCAGTTCGCCTGGTTCGCTGCGTCCGTCAGCGACATTCGGATGCTTCGGATCGAGGAGAACAACGACCTTCGTCCAGCCATCGAGGACATGGTTGCCGCCCTCAACGCCGGGAAGGTCGCGTCACCAGCCGTCGCCGAGTAGCCGTCCGCAACACCAGCGCACCCGCCGCGCTCAAGCCGACGCCGGAGGATGAAGCCTCGTGTCCAACGCAAACCGCTCCTGCGACCGCAGGGCGTATGCCCCCCGGCCGCCATCCCGCCGACAAACAGCAAGTTCCAGCTATGGGTCGAGATGACGCTCGGAATCAGGACAAAGCCGTGCGCCGCCAGCAGCGCGTCGCCAAACCCCTGCTGGCCGGCGCTGGGTATCCTGGGGCGCAGCCAGTTGGGGTTGGGCACGTCAGCCGGATCAACAACATGGACGCGCCAGGGATCGGCCTCCGTCATCGCCGTCAGCACATGCGGCACGGTGTCGAGCGCTTTGAACCCCTTGTGGACCGCCACTTCCAGAATGGCGGCCGCCGGGTCGATCGAGCAGTAGACCGCCCGCACCCCCCGGCTGTTCCAGCGCCCGCCAACCAGAAAGGCCCCTTCGCCGCTGTCCCAGCTCGCGGCAAACGGCGCCTGGTCCAGCCGCCACGCCACCAGTTCGCCACCGCCCAACGGCGGCGGCAACGGCGTCACGCGTAGACGCCGTAATCAAGCCGCTGAAAGAACTCCTCCACGATCTGCGTGCCTGCCGACGTCGCCAACAGGTCGATCGGGCGCAGCTGGTCGAGGCTGATGGCCGGGCGTTCCAGCCACTGTTCCGCGTCCTCCTGCGACCCGAGAACGGCGGTTGCCCGGACCAGGGTGCCGGCGAATTTCCAGGCCCGGCTGCTCTGCTCCTGGCTGAGCGGCTTCATCGCCGCGTCCTTTGCTCCCGGAATGTGCGCGGGCTGATCCCCGCCACCTCCTTCCGTGACGCTGTCTTGCGCAGGACAGCGACACTCCAAATGCGGACACCGGCCGACCCCAACTTCCTCCTCAAAAGGCGGACAGCCGCCGCCGCAACCCCGCCAACACCACCAGGCCGCCGCCGAGCAGCCCGACCGACGCGGGCTCGGGCACGTCCGTCACGGCGGCGAAAAAATCGTTCCCGAGCAAGGTGGCGAAAGCGGTCGTCGGATGTTCGTTGTCCCAGAACACGTACTGGTTCGGGTTGGCGCACGTCGTGGCGGTGGGGTCCGGCAGGACGAAGCCCGAGTAGCACGCGTCGGTCGAGTTGGTGAAACCGTACGCCGTCGGGTCCGCGACCACATCCTTCAGCAAGTCGAAGGTATCGAACTGGATGATATTGACGCCGGTCTGGGCGTCCAGCGCCGCCGCAAGCGCCGTGTTGAACTCCATGGTCAATAGCGTCACATAGGCGGAGATACCGGGGTCGACCGGTTCCAGCGACGTAACCTTGGGAACCACGCCGAGATCCGGCAGGTTCGGCACCAGCACCGTTTTCGCGCCAGCGGCCTTGAAGGCGTCCACGACGTTGATGATGCCGGCGACGGCGTTGGCGATGGTGCTGGCAACGGGCATCCCCCGCGCCACGATGTCGAACACGTCGTTGGAGCCGGAGAACACGACGTACAGCGCGTTCGGATTAGCCCCATTCGCGGCGGCATAGGCCGTGAAGGCCTGCCGTTCCCCGTTGAGAGACCAGGGGTAGGCTTCTCGCGGGAAGATCTGCGTCCCGTATGGCGGCACCTCGACCGTGTTGTAGTCGGTGCGGGCGCCGCCGAACGCGAAGTTGGTGCCTCCATCCAGCGACGGGGTCAGGCTCACGCCCAGATCCTTCGCCAGCACGTCGGTATAGACGGGACCATTCGAGAATCGCCCCTGATAATAAGCGGCCGGGTCCGGCTGGGGCGTGGACGCCCCAAGACCTGGCCCAAGCGCTGCGGTGGCCGCGAGCATGTTTCCCTGGTCCGACAGGCTGTCGCCCAGCACAACAAGCCCGCTGTAGGTCGCGGCGGAAGCCGGCGCCGAAAGCAGCACCGGAAGCAGCCAAGGAGCGAGCAGCACGGCTAAGGCGAGTCTGCGAAAGCCTGGCATGATGTTGCTTCCCCGAAAAGACGACGGGCTGGCGGTGGCTCGCCACGAGTGCCGCCGCCTTGGGTGAGGCATGGTTGAGGATCAGTGACGATGGCATTTGGTGCACGGCCAGTGCCAGATTGCAATGATATGGCAACACCGCGCAACGATTAACCGAGTGTCCAGGAACTCAAAAATGAGATTTCTTTTTCGCCCACGAATTTTCCTGCGAATAAGGTAGCTTGCCACACAGTCCTCCCAGGATCGGTCTAAAAAAGACGGGATTCGACGCGCTGAGCGGGACCGGATGCGCATCGAAAGACGCTGTCCGGACGACGAACCGGTCCGTTGCGGAAGGCGCTCGCGGAAGGCGGCTATTGCCTGCGGGTGGCGACGACCGTGTTCGGCAGGGCAATGGGGAACGATACGGGTCGCGTTCCGGTGAAGGCCGGCCACCATCGCAATACCTGCCAGTGCACATTGCCGCCCCAGACCCCCCGGCCGCACCGGTACCGAAGGGATGTTGCACCCATGCGCAAAGCCGGTAGCGTAGCGACCGCCGCCATGCGGGCCGCCAAACCGCATGCGGCCCGAACACAGCCCGCCCGTCGGAGGACCCGCCATGCGCCTGGACGACCAGCCGGAAAGCCGAAACGTCGAAGACCGCCGCGGCGCCGGACCCGTGAGCGCGGGTGGTCTCGGCGCCATCGGGACGGTGGTGGTCATCGTCCTGGGCCTGATTTTCGGCGTGAACCCGGTCACACTGCTCAGGCTGCTCGGCAATCAGCCGCAGCCGGCGGCGTACCAGCAACCGGCCCCCGGCAACCAGATTGGCCAGGAGGACCCGCAGCGCCAGTTCGTCGGCAAGGTGCTCGGCTCCACCGAGGAGGTCTGGGGTAGCATCTTCAGCCAGATGGGCCGGCGCTATCAGCCGCCGACGCTGGTGCTGTTCTCCGGCGCCGTGCAATCCGCCTGCGGGCTGGCCCGATCCGCCACCGGACCGTTTTATTGTCCGGCGGATCGCAAGGTGTATCTCGACACCGCGTTCTTCCGCGACATGCAGACGAAACTTCACGCGCCGGGAGACTTCCCCCGGGCCTACGTCATCGCGCACGAGGTCGGCCACCACGTCCAGACCCTGCTCGGCCTGGACATGATGGCGGGGGGGCGGTCGAACGACGCCTCGGTGCGGATCGAGCTGCAGGCCGATTGTTTTGCCGGCGTCTGGGCCAACCGCTCCAATGCCACGCGCGGCATCCTGGAGAAGGGCGATGTCGAGGAAGGCCTCAACGCCGCCACCGCGATCGGCGACGACCGCTTGCAAATGGAATCGCGCGGCTACGTGGTGCCCGACAGCTTCACCCATGGCAGTTCGAAGCAGCGCGTGACCTGGTTCGCCCGCGGCCTGCAAACCGGCGACATCCGCCAGTGCGATACACTGCGCGCCAACCCGCTATGACGTTGTTCGTTGCCTACCGCCGCTCATGCCGCGGCACGCGGCGGCGTCCGCGCTCGAACGCCACGATACTGTCGTAGAACGTGATCGACTTCGTCGTCCGGCAGAATTCCGACACCGTATCCGCCAGCGCCTCACTGGTGTCCGCGCTCGCCATCGCCCAGAAATTCGCCGGGCGGCCGGTCCACTCCATCAGCTTCGCGGATTGCGCGAACGCAAAGTGCAGGAACGTCTGCCCATCGGCCCGGTCCATATAACGCCCGCCCCACAACGACGTGTGCGTGTCCTCGACCAGGTAAAGCCCGTTCTCCGACACCGCCGGGTACAGCGTCTCGAACGAGGTGATCTGCTGGTTGGCGGTATGCCCCCCATCGTCGAACACGATGTCCGGCGAGCCGATCTCGCGCAGCACGCGCCGCAGGAAATCAGGGTCGGCCTGGTCACCGATAAAGATGCCGGTGGCGATGTCCTCGTGCCGCTTCGCATCCGGGTCGATGTCGATCCCGTACAGCCGGGCGGACGGGCCAAAATACTGCCGCCACATTTCCATCGAGCCGCCAAGCTGCACGCCGATCTCCAGCACCACCGGATTGGCGGTGCGAAACCGTGGCAGGTGGCGCTCATACGCCTCGAAGTAGTGATGCCATTTGTGCATCACCCGCGTGTTGCGCCCCTGGGCAAAGAACGAATACAGGTCGTCCATCGCCACTACGCTGACAGCTTTTGCATGACCGCCTCGGGAATGTCGAAATTGGCATACACGTTCTGCACGTCGTCATTGTCTTCCAGCGCGTCCAGCAGTCGCAACAACCCGCCGGCGCGCTGCTCGTCCAGCGTGACCGAGGTGGCCGGTCGCCAGTCCAGCTTGGCCGACTCGGGCGCGCCGAACCGGGTCTCCAACGCGTCGCGCACGGCGAAGAAATCGTCCACCGCGCAGGTCACTTCGTGCGCTTCGTCGTCGCTCGCCACGTCGTCGGCGCCGGCCTCGATTGCCGCCTCCAGCATCGCCTCGGCGCCGGCCGCGGCGGCAGGGTAGCGGATCACGCCCATCCGGGTGAACAGGAAGCTGACGGAGTTCGTCTCGCCCAGCGCGCCGCCATGCTTGGAAAAGGCGGAGCGCAGGTCGGAGGCGGTGCGGTTGCGGTTGTCGGTCAGCGCCTCGACGATCACGGCGACGCCGGCGGGGCCGTAGCCCTCGTAACGCACCTCCACGTAGTCGCTGCCGGCCGCCCCGCCGGTGGCTTTCTTGATCGCCCGGTCCACCGTGTCCTTCGGCATGTTGGCCTGGCGCGCCGCGACCACGGCCGCGCGCAGCCGCGGGTTGGCCGCCGGGTCGGGCAGCCCCTGGCGCGCCGAGACGGTGATCTCTCGGATCAACTTGGCGAATTGGCGGGCGCGCCGCGCATCCTGCGCGCCCTTCCGGTGCATGATGTTCTTGAACTGGGAATGGCCGGCCATGGGTCGATCGTGACTGAGGAATGAAGGCGGTCCGATAGCACGGGGCGGCGGCGGCGGACAGGAGGGCGAAGCGGATGGGGGAAGCGCCTGGGCGGCCGGGGATCGAAGCGCGCTGGACGTCCAGCGCCAAGACCGGCATCGGCACCTCCCTGTCGCCGATCAGCCGCGTCTGGTTCACCCTCAGCCACGGCATCCTGAACGAGATCTATTACCCGCGGGTCGATCAGGCGTGCACCCGGGACCTCGGGCTGATCGTCACCGACGATGCGGGCTTCTTCGCCGAGGAAAAGCGCGAGTGCACCTTCATGGTGGAGACGCTGGAGGACGGCGTTCCCGCCTTCCGGCTGACCGGCACCCACATCGGTGGGCGGTTCCGCATCGTCAAGCGGGTGATCTCCGATCCGCGCGCCGACGTGGTGCTGCAGCAAATAACCCTGGAGGACCTGACCGGTGAGGGGGGGCTGCGCCTGTTCGCGCTGCTTGCGCCGCATCTGGTGAACGGCGGCGCGCACAACACCGGCTGGGTCGGCGACTACAAGGGCCATCGCATGCTGTTCGCGCACAGCGACGCCAACGCCAGCACGGCTCTCGCCATGGCGGCCGACCGGCCATTCCTGGCCTGCTCCGTCGGATTCGTGGGCGCGAGCGACGGCTGGCAGGAATTGCACCGGAACCAGCACCTGGCGACCTGCTACGACCGTGCAGCGGACGGCAACGTCGCGCTGACGGCCGAACTGGCGATGTCCGCCGATGAGCCCGTCCTTCTCGCGGTGGGCTTCGGTTCAACCGATGCCGAGGCCGGGTTCCGGGTGCGCTCCAGCTTGCAGGCGCCGTTCGACGTCCTGGTGGAAGAATACGCCGCCGGTTGGCGTGGCTGGCAAGCGAAGCTGCGATCGCTCGACCGGCGGTCAGCGGAGCGGATGGCTGGAATTCCGCCGGGCGGGCAGCCGGTCATCCACAACCTGTACCGGGTCAGCACAGCTGTGTTGCGCTGCCACGAAAGCCCGACCTTTCCCGGCGGGCTGATTGCCGGGCTATCGATCCCCTGGGGATACGCCAAGGGCGACGACGACATGGGCGGCTATCACCTGGTCTGGCCGCGCGACCTGTGCGAGACCGGCGGTGCCCTGCTTGCATGCGGCGCCGAAGACGAGGCGCTGCGCGTGCTGCGCTATCTCCGCGCCACGCAGGAGGCGGACGGCTCCTGGCCGCAGAACTGCTGGCTGGACGGCAGACCCTACTGGCGCGGCATCCAACTCGACGAGTGCGCATTTCCGATCCTGCTCACCGATATGGCCTATCGGCGGGGGACGGTGCGTCTCCCATTGCTGCACATGTATTGGCCGATGGTGCATGCCGCCGCCGGGTACCTGCTGCGGACCGGGCCGAAGACCGGCCAGGACCGCTGGGAGGAGAATGCTGGCTACACCCCGTTCACCCTCGCGGTGGAAATCGCCGCGCTGCTCGCCGCCGCCGATCTTGCGGAGATCTCCGGCATCGAGGGCGTCGCCGGCCTGCTGCGCGACACCGCGGATGCCTGGAACGAGCAGATCGAGGATTGGATCTACGTCGCCAACACGCCGCTCGCCGCCCAAGCCGGTGTCGCCGGGTATTACGTCCGAGTCGCGCCCGGCCGGGTGGAGGATGCTTGCCCCGACGCCCACGGCACCGTCGTGGTGCGCAACCGGTTGGATGGCGGCCGCGTGCCGGCGGACGAACTGGTCAGCACCGATGCGCTGGCCCTGGTGCGGTTCGGCCTGCGCGCGCCGGACGATGCGCGCATCGTCAGCACGGTGCGGGTGATCGACTTCGTTCTGAAGGCGGACCTGCCGCAAGGCCCAGGCTGGCGCCGCTACAACGGCGACGGCTACGGTGAGAAGGCCGACGGCAGCGCGTTCGACGGCACCGGGATCGGCCGGGTCTGGCCGCTGCTCGCCGGCGAGCGGGCGCATTACGAGCTGGCCGCCGGCCGACGGGCGGAGGCCGAACGGCTGCTGGCGGTGATCGAGGCGCAGACCAGCCCCGGCGGTCTGATGCCCGAGCAGGTCTGGGACGCTGCGTCGATCCCCGAGGCGGAGCTGTTCCCCGGCCAGCCGAGCGGCTCCGCCATGCCGTTGGCCTGGGCGCACGCGGAGTACATCAAGCTGCTGCGGTCGCTGGGGGATGGGGCGGTGTTCGACCTGCCGCCGCAAACGGCGAAGCGCTACCTGCGGCAGTCGCAGCCGGCACGCTGCCGTCCGTGGCGGCCCGACTGGTCGCCCGACGGCATGCCGGCTGGGAAGGTGCTGCGGCTCGATCTGCCGGAACCGTCGGTCGTGGTGTGGTCCGGCGACGGGTGGGCGAGCCAGGCCGAGGTTGCGACTCGCGACACCGGGTTCGGGCTGCATGTCGCTGAAATTCCGACCGACGGCCTGCGGGCGGGGGTGAGGGTCGTGTTCACCTGGCGCGACGCCGCGACGAATGCCTGGCTGGGCCGCAACCATGCGGTTGCGCTGCGGTAGGAGATGTCCAGAATGAGAGGATTACCGTTATTTCCAGGACTTCGGGCGATCCTGATCGCTGCTATTACTGCCGACAAGAGAACGTTATGAGGTGCTTGTGACTGCCCTCATACTTCAGGACGGATTCGGGGCGGTCTCCTGCAAGGATGGCGGCCGGCGAACCCAGCCGAGACCAGCCAAGCCAACACCCAATAAAGCAAGGGCTAGCGGCTCCGGAATCGAACTAACCGGCGAGGCGGTCGCTTGGGTGAAATCAACGTTCAGACCAGTGGGATTTCCGGCAAAACAAGCCGGACATACGTCATTGGTGACAACGAAGTCGATCGTGTTGATGCCAGGCACAAATCCGCCCGTCACTGAAAATGGAGTTAGACTGGAATAAGTCGTCGATCCAATAATATTTGCTGTGGCACTCCCGTTGAGATCTATAACGCCCTCATTGTCAGAAGACCATAACCCGTCAAGAACTGCTGTATTCGGATTCAGCCCTGCCAGGTCGAACGTTATACGGTAGTCATATTCACCAAGCGTGCTATAAATTGTCTGATCTGCCGCTGGCGCGATCCACTGTGAAGCAGAACTGTTGGCCACCCAAGGGCCTGAAGGCGATACCGGCCCCCCGGGGTTAACCACAAACGTGGGACTGAAGCCGGCGGACGTGCTGACCAACACGTAATGTGGGTCAATGTCACCGGCGGCTAACGCAAACCCACTATTGTTTACGCCCGTATTAAAAATGTTGATCGGATTAGCGTTCGCGGAACTCATTAGACCAGGGGTATATAGAGCACCAATCCAAATTATTGGAAACGTTAGCGTCGCCCGCATTGTTCATCTCCAGCGCTTATCCTGGGCGTATGCGGATCGCAGTTTCTGCACTAAGGTCGGACCGCAGCGCCGCTCCGTAAGCGATAACGGCCTCATAACATTCCGTCAACGTGAAATTGCCGGTTCATAGAAAGTTGATAAAGTTTCACGGCAATTACAGGTTTCGCTTCGCATGCAGATCGTCAGCAGGCATTTTTGTCCGATACACCGTGTGTCGAGCTCGCTTCCTCGCTTCAACTTGTCCCTTGGGAACTCCAGTAAAGGGCTGGCACGGTCAGGCAACCGACACCGGGTTCGGGCTGCACTGTCCCCGAGATTCCCGACCGACGGACGCGCGCCGGGGCGACGATCGTGTTCATCTGGCGCGATGCGGCAACGAATGCCTGGCTCGGCCGCAACCACGGGGTCGTGCTGCGATGGACGCGCGGTCACGGATTCGGGGCGCGCCCACACGCACCCGAATGCCGGTGCCGCGCGTCTCTGGAGGCGGCACCGGGCAGGGAGAAAGGCTCTCTGGTGGGCACCTTTGGAATGCGCACTTCAGATGTGCATATGTTGGAGCATTGAAAATGGAGGCGCCCGATCCAAACGGGTAGGCATGAGGACGACGGGCCCACACGGGCTACTAACGTGACGTTGAGCGAGGCACGGGATCTTGGGGTCAACCTCTCACGGGCCTGCGAAGAGGGGCTTGCGAGCGAGGTGCGACGCGGGCGGGCGAAGCGCTGGCAAGAAGAGAATGCTGATGGCTTTGTCGCCTGGAACGCTTACGTCGAACAGAATGGCGTGCCGCTCGGCAGATATCGGAAGTTCTGACCGGCGACGGCGCGCTTCGACCTTTTCAGGTTGCCAGCCAATCAGGGCTACGTTGTCAATGTGCAGTCCGACCTCGTCTCGGAGAAGGTGGCGACCCGCGTTGTCGTCCCGTTGGTACCTGTGACGGACATCGGCAAACCGATTGCCGACTTGAATCCGGTGGTCCGCATCGACGACTTTGACTACGCTTTCGTCGCGCAATCGCTGGCGACCCTGACATCTCGCGAGATGGGAGAGCGAGCGGGTTCGCTGCTCGCCGACCACGGTGATCGGTTCGCCGACGCCCTCGACATCCTGCTGACCGGGTTCTGACGGTCTGTTTAGCCCGCCGCCTCCAGCGTCCAGCCGGACTGCCCGGTTGGCGGCGGGGCGCAGAAGATCGGCATGGCGTTTTGCGTGCGCACATCCGTGGGCAGGCCCATGGCCGCGCGCAGCGACCGGAACAGCGCTCCGTGCGCCACCACCAATACCAGCGGCGGCCGGGCGGTCGCCCGGTTCACCGCCGCCGTCGCGCGAGCGCGCAGCTCGGCGAAGGTCTCGCCGCCTTCCGGGGCGAACGCCCCCGCCAGCCACTCCTGGTACCAGTCGGCCTGCGGCAGGCCCTCCGCGACGCCGAAGCGAACCTCGCGCAACCCGTCATCGACCGCCGCGACAGGGAGACCCAGTTCCGCACCGATAATCTCCGCCGTCGCCCGCGCCCGCGACAGCGAGGAGGCGACGATGGTGGCGATGCCGCGATCGCGCAGCAGACCGGCCGCGGCGCGGGCCTGCTCGCGCCCGGTCTCGTTCAGCGGGATGTCGATATTGCCCTGCGCCAGTCCGCGCGCATTCCAATCGGTCTCGCCGTGGCGGAGATACCAGAACGGGATCGGCGCGAGCAGGGGGGCGGCGAGCGCGCCGTCCATCAGCCCAGCCGCTGCGTGGTTCGGATCAGACGCATCAATCGAACAAAGAACTCACCGAGCTCTCGTCCGAAATCCGCCGCATCGCCTCGGCCAGCAGCGGGGCGATGGTGACGTGCCGGATATTGTGCGCGCGCTGCACCGCCTCGGTAGCCTGGATCGAGTCGGTGATCGTCATCATCTCGATCGGCGAGGACGCAATCCGCGCCACCGCGCCGCCCGACAGCACGCCATGGGTGACATAGACGCTGGCAGAACGCGCACCCTCCTTGATCAGGGCTTCCGCCGCGTTGCACAACGTGCCACCGGAATCGACGATGTCGTCCACCACGATGCAGTCGCGGCCTTCGACGTCGCCGATGACATTCATCACCTCGGACTGGCCGGCGCGTTCGCGGCGCTTGTCGATGATTGCCAGGTCGCAGTTCAGCCGCGTCGCGATCGCCCGGGCGCGCACCACGCCGCCCACGTCGGGCGAGACGATCATCAGGTTGCGGCCATTGTAATGATCCTGGATGTCGCGGCTGAACAGCGGCGCGCCAAACAGGTTGTCCACCGGAATGTCGAAGAACCCCTGGATCTGGCCGGCGTGCAAATCCATCGTCAGCACCCGGTTCGCCCCGGCCTCGGTGATCAGGTTGGCGACCAGCTTCGCCGAGATCGGGGTGCGCGGCGCCGATTTCCGGTCCTGCCGCGCATAGCCGAAATACGGGATCACCGCGGTCACCCGCCGCGCCGAGCTGCGCCGCAGCGCGTCCAGCGTGATCAGCAGCTCCATCAGGTTGTCGTTCGCCGGGTAGGACGTGGATTGGATGACGAACACGTCCTGGCCGCGCACGTTCTCCTGGATCTCGACGAACACTTCCATGTCGGCGAAGCGGCGGATCGAGGCCTTGGTGAGCGGCAATTCGAGGTTCGCGGCAACCGCGTCAGCGAGCGGGCGGTTACTGTTGCAGGCTACAATCTTCATGCTGCTGCGCTATCACTTGCTGCTGGTCGGGCGAACGCCGCCGGAATTCGGGCCTTCTACCGCCGGCGTGCCCCCCTGTCCACGAACCGCTTGCGAATCGGGCGGCTGGCTGGATTGCGAAACGGACGGCGGTCCGGGCTGCGAAACGGACGACGGCCCGGGTTGAGCGGCGGACGGCGGGGAAGCTGGAGAAGCCGGCTGGCCGGGCTGCGCGTCCGGCTGCTGGCCTGGCTCGTGGCCCGATTGGCGCAGCACGACGTCACGCACCCCGCCGGCCGCCTCGGTCGCCACGACAACCGCAACGTCCCCCCAGGCGTGGTCGAGCGTCCCGGCCGGAATGTTGTTGAGCTGCACCACCCGACCGCGTTCGTCGTTCCCTGCGGTCCGGACGATCCACTGGACCTCCACCCGCTGCTGGCTGTCGGGAATCGGCACGACCCGCACCTCGCCTTGGATGATGAAGTCGGCGCCGGTTTCGGTGTCCTGCACCACCGGCCCCAGTCCGCTGAGCTTTGCCTTCATCTGCTGGGTGAGCACGGCGTTGCCGTCGCCCGGCGCGCCGGTCACCGGCTGCACCATCACCTTGGCGGCGCGGTTGAACAGGCTGTTCGGGTCGGCCTTCTGGCGCGCCGCCTCGATCCGGGTGAGCAGGGTCGTGATGCCAGGTGCGGCTTGCGTGGCGGTCTGCTGCAGTGTGGCGGGCGCGCCGGCGGCCCAGGCGTCGGTCGGGACAGCGGCGCCTTCGGCGGTGCCCTGGTCCTCGCCCTTCGGGTTGAACACGGTGAACACCGGCACGACGGTCCCGCCGCGCAGCTCGGCGCGGGTCGCCAGCCGCCAATCGGTCGCCTTTTCGCGCCCCAGCACCGCTGGCACCTCGTGCGCTTGCAACGCGTAGGCCAACGCGGCGGCGAGGGTGGTCGCCGCGGCGTCCGGCAGAAGCGCGTCGGTCGGGATCGGCACCGCGAGTCGCGGCGTCAGCGGCACCGCCAGCTTGCGCGCGGTGGCGCCGGGGTTGCCGATGAACGGCTCGGGCAGGTCGCCGCAGGCGGCGAGCAGCAGCGGCACGGCCAGCGCAAGCGCCGTGGCCAGGTGGGGGCGGATCAGCATGTGTGGGGGCCTTATACCAGCGGCCCGGCCGGCGAAAGCCGCAGGCTGCAGGCTGGATAACCGCAGCGCCAGCCACCAACCCAAGGCAGGATGATGGATGTGGGGCAGAATGCGGAGGCTCTTGTCATCGGGAAGCTGCTGCGGCGCGCAGGGTATTTGGCACCCGAGCACGCCGGCACCCTCGGCCAGCAAAGGTCTCTTCGTCGCCGAGCGGGAACCCCCGCTACCCCCTGAGAGACCACCGAATCCGGAACAAACTTAATGGTTGCTAAGTTTTAGCTGATCCGGATCGCCGAGATCTGGTGGCCGATGAACCCGCCGCCGGCCAGCGTGCGGCGGCGATGGCTGAAGAACCGCGTTTCGTCGGCCAGCGTATCGGCATCGATCGCCGCGATCGTCGCGATGCCGCCGGCAGCGAGGCGGGCGGCGCAGTAGCCTTGCAGGTCGAACTGCCAGTGCCCCTCGCGCTGGCCCGGCGCGAAAAAGCGTGCGGCGGCCCCGAGCCCGCTCGCCAGAACGGCGTCGTGCAGATCGGGCCCCACCTCATACGATTTCTGGCCGATGCACGGGCCGACCACGGCGGCGATGCGCACCACCCGCGCGCCGAGCGCCTGCATCGCGGCCAGCGTCGCCTCCAGCACGCCCGCGGCGGCACCGCGCCAGCCGGCATGGGCCGCGCCGACCACCCCGGCCTCGGCATCGGCGAACAGGACGGGCGCGCAGTCGCCGGTGACGATGCCGAGCGTGACGCCTGGCCGGTCGGTCACCATCGCATCGGCGCGCGGTCCCTCGCCGGGCGCCCAAGGGATCGTGACGCGGATCACCTCGGCGCCGTGCACCTGGGTCAGCCCGACCAGGCCGGCCGGGTCGGCGCCGAGGGCGCGGGCCGCGCGAGCGCGGTTCTCCAGCACGTTGTCCCGCGCATCCTGGCCCGACAGGCTGCAATTCAGGCTGGCGAACGCCCCGGTCGAGATGCCGCCCTGCCGGGTGAAGAACCCGTGTGGTGCGGCGAGGGCAGGGGAGCAAAGCGGTGTAACGGCTCCGGTCACGGATGGTCCTTCACGGACATATTGAATTAAGGACGTAGGGCGGATCAGCGCTTGCGCCATCCGCCTCTTGCGGTGCGGCTTGCGGCAATGGTGGACGGCGCAAAGAGCTTGTCCATCGTACCGATCACCGGCCGACCCCTCGGGGCGAAAATCATACTTCGAACCCGGGGGGCGTTGCGCATTGCGGGGAACAAATGGCCAGTGTCTTGAACAATCGTCCCATGTGGTCGGGCTCGGCAAGCCGCCGTGCCGAGTCCAGCAGGGCCATGGCCCGCGCCGGAGGCTGGCCGCGCGCCAGGCGATCGGTGCGCTGAAACAGCCCGAGCCGAGTCAGGAACACCCCTTGCGGGATTGGCCCGTGCACGCTCGCACCCTGCCGTAGCGCCGCCGCGGCGATGGCGGCGAAATCGACATGCGCGGTCAGGTCGGCCTCACCTGGGCTCGCCAGCGGATCGGCCGGCCGGCCGTGCGCCAGCGCCTGGAGACTGTCGCCGGCGATGCTGCGCTCCGGCCCGTAATCGAGCACCAACGCTGCCCCGGGGAGACCGGCAAACCGCCGGCCGAGTTGCCCGGCGATATCCAGCGCAGCGGGACCGACTTCTACCACGCCCCCGAGTTCAGGGTCGCAGTCGGGCGCGTCCGGCGGGTCCTCGGCCGGCAGCTCGACAAACTGTCCGCCGGATACGAACCGCTCCATCCACCCTGCTGGCCGGCGGACGAATTGGCGGATCGGCAGCGCGTCGAGAAACTCGTTGGCGATCAGCACCGTGGGCAGCTCGGGGAGATCAGCCACCGCCCCATGCCAGGTGGCGTCCGGCAGGCGCTCGGCCTGGATCGCCCTCAACCGCGGCGAACTCTCCACCAGATGCGCCTGCAACGCCGCATGAAACGCCGGCGCGGCGCGGCCGATCGCGCGCAGAGCGTCCGCCATCAGCGTGCCGCGCCCCGGTCCTGCCTCCGCCAGCACGACCGGCGCGGGCCGGCCCAGCAGCTCCCACGTCACCGCGGCCCATAGCCCGATGATCTCCCCGAACGCCTGGCTGATCTCGGGGGCGGTGGTGAAATCGGCGAACGGATCGCGCGTCGCGTAGTAGGCGGTGTTGGCGCGTTCCATGAATTTATCGAGACGTTCGGGCGCGGTCACCGGGCGCGCAACACCAGCCACAGCCCGGCCAGCAGCATCGGAATCGACAGCATCTGCCCCATCGTCGCGCCGAAGGCGAGAAACCCGAGGAACGCGTCCGGCTGGCGGAACGTCTCGCCGGTGATCCGTGCCAGCGCGTAGCCGATCAGGAACATGCCGGTGAGCTGGCCGAACCGCTCCCGGATCGCCTCGCGCCGCGACAGGACGATCATCACCGTGAACAGCACCACGCCTTCCAGCAGCGCCTGGTACAGCTGGCTGGGATGCCGCGGCTCCGGTCCGGCGGCCGGGAACACCATCGCCCAAGGCAGCCAATCCGGTGCCGGCCGGCCCCACAACTCACCGTTGATGAAGTTCGCGACCCGCCCCAGCGCCAGCCCGAGCGGCGCGCACACGGCCACCCGGTCAGCGAAACCGAGCACCCGGATGCCGTTCCGCCGACAGAACCAGACGATCGCGACCGCCACGCCCAGCAGGCCGCCGTGGAAGCTCATGCCGCCCTGCCAGACGGCGAAGATCTGCAGCGGATGGCTGAGATAGGTCACCGGCTGGTAGAACAGCACGTAGCCCAGCCGCCCACCCAGAACGACGCCCAGCGTTGCCCAGGTCAGGAAGTCGTCCACCTGCTCCGGCGTGGCGACGCGCGGCGGCGCCAGCACCAGCCGGCGCAGCAGGCGCCAGCCGAGCACCAGCCCGACGATATAAGCCAGCGCATACCAGCGGATGGCGAGCGGCCCGACCTGGACCAGGACCGGGTCGAATTGCGGGAACAGCAGAACAGGGATCATGCCGAGGCGATCATCGAGAGGTCACAGATACGGGTCCGGCGTCGCCAGGAAGTCCTGCACGTAGCGCCGGACCCCCTCCTCAAGCGGGGTGAACTCCCCCGCGTAGCCGGCCGCGCGCAGCCGTTCCATCCTTGCCTCGGTGAAGTTTTGGTACTGGCCGTGCAAGGCGCCCGGCATGTCGATGAACTCGACTCGGCGTGGCGCCCCGGCGGCGTCGCACACCGCGTGCGCCAGATCCAGATAGGTGCGCGCCCGCCCGGTCCCGAGGTTGAACAGCCCGCCGGCGGACGGCGTGTCCAGCAGCCAAAGCATCACATCGACCACGTCGCCGACCCAGATGAAGTCCCGCGCCTGCGCCCCGTCGGCGAGTCCCGGCTGGTCGGAGCGGAACAAGCGCGCCGGGCCGCCCGCGGCAACCTCGTCGTGTTTCACTTTCACGACCGAGATCATCTTGCCTTTGTGATATTCGTTCGGGCCGTAGACGTTGAAGAACTTCAGGCTGGCCCATTGCGGCGGCCGCTCCTGCTGAAGCGCCAGCGAGCGCAGCACCAGCAGGTCGAAGGCGTGCTTGCTCCAGCCGTACAAATTAAGTGGCCGCAGCCGGTCCAGCGCCGGCAGCGCGCTGTCGTCGTCGAAGCCCGCTGCGCCGTTGCCATAGGTTGCGGCGGAGGAGGCATAGACCAGCCGCACCCCATGCGCCGCGCACCAGTCCCAGATGCGCCGCGACAGCTCAACATTGGTTGCCCAGACCAGGTCGCCGTCGGTCGCGGTGGTTTCGCTGATGGCGCCGAGATGAAACACCATCTCGAGCGGCGGCTGGCTGTCGAGAAAAGCATCGATCTCGTCGGGCGGAATCAGGCGGGACGGCGGATGTTTCGCCAGGTTGCGCCACTTGCCGTCGTGGCCGAGCCGGTCGGCGACAACGGTCTCGTGCCCGCGGCGGGCCAGCGCCGCCTGCAGGTTTGAGCCGATGAAGCCGGCTCCGCCCGTGACGAGGATCATGGCGACACGTTATAGAGGGCCGGGGTGAACGGCGGAAGGCGCCGCCCGCCCGGAGAAGGAGTTCCGACCATGACCGAACGGCCGCGGTTCTTTGACGATATAGCAGGGGTCGCCGGGGGTGCGATTTCCGCCCTGGCCGGACTGCGCGAGGAGGCCGAATCGTTGGTCCGGACCCGACTCGACGAGACGATGCGGCGCATGGACCTCGTGCGCCGGGAGGAATTCGACGCGTTGGCGGAGCTGGCCGCCAACGCCCGGTCCGGGCAGGAGGCCGCGGAACTGCGTCTTGCCGATGCTCTGACCCGGCTGGCGGCGCTGGAAGCGCGCGTGGCCGTGCTGGAAAGCGCGAAACCGCCGCCGGCGGGCTTGCGGCACGGTGCAACAGGTCATTAGGCTAGTAATCGTGGTCGCCGGGGGCGCGATCCCCAAGATTTCGGGTCAGCGAGCCCCTGCGGTGTCCACGACCGTCCGGCCTTCCTACCGATGGGAGACCCTGCCATGTCAGGAATGACGGCCACATCCGCCGATACCGCGGCAAACCCCCTCGATGTCATGGAGCAGATCGTCATCGCCAATGACTGGGCGTTCGACCGCCGCAGCGACTCCGAAATGGCGGCGGAGGTGCCCGGCCGCTGGTGCGACTACGGGCTGTATTTCTCCTGGTCGAACGAAATCAGCGCCATGCACTTCACCTGCGCGTTCGACCTGAAAGTGCCGGAGAAGCGGCGGACCGCACTGTATGAGCTGTTGGCGCTCGCCAACGAGAAGCTCTGGATCGGCCATTTCGGCATGGAGAGCGAGGACGGCATGCCTGTCTTTCGCCATGCCGTGCTGCTGCGCGGCGCACCCGGGGCGTCGGCCGAGAGCCTTGAGGACATGGTCGACATCGCGATCACCGAGTGCGAGCGCTTCTTCCCCGCCTTCCAGTTCGTGCTGTGGGGCGGCAAGGCCCCGGCCGAAGCGCTGGAGGCGGCGATGCTGGAGTGCGTCGGCGAGGCATGACTGACGGCACGAAACCGGCCGGCGGTATTCCGCCGATCCTATTGGTGGGCTGCGGCCGGATGGGCAGCGCCATGCTGGCCGGGTGGCGCGAGCAGGGGCTGGCGCCGTCGGTCGCCGTGGACCCGGCGCCGAGCGCTGCAAGCTTCGCCGGGGCGGACCTCACCGTGGTCCCCAGCGCCAGCGCCATCCCGCCCGGATTCAGTCCCGCCGCCGTGGTGTTTGCCGTCAAGCCGCAGAACGCCGCCGATAGCGTGCCGCGCTTTGCCCGCTTCGCCGGCCGGCCGGTGTTTCTGTCGATCATGGCCGGCCGCACCATCGCGGGGTTGCGGCCGCTGCTCGGCGACCGTGCCGCGCTGGTGCGTGCGATGCCGAACACCCCGGCCGCGATCCGCCAGGGCGTCAGCGTGGTCTGTGCCGGGCCCGGCGTCGATCTGGCCCAGCGCGCGCTGTGTGAGCGCCTGCTCGGCGCGGTCGGCGCGGTAGCCTGGATCGAGGACGAGGCGATGCTCGACCCGGTCACCGCCGTGTCCGGCAGCGGCCCGGCCTATGTGTTCCTGCTCGCCGAGATCATGGAGCAGGCGGCGCTGGAGCAGGGCATCCCGCCCGACCTTGCCCGGCTGCTGGCCCGCCAGACGGTGGCGGGGTCGGGGGCGCTGCTCGCCGCCAGCGCGGAGGACTCGGCGGCATTGCGCCGCGCGGTCACCAGCCCGGGCGGCACCACCGAGGCCGCGCTGGCCGTCCTGATGGACCCCGACGCCTGGCCGGCGGCGCTGCGCAGCGCGATCACCGCCGCGACGGCACGCTCGCGCGAGCTTGCCGGCTGAGCAGGCGCAAAGCGGCTGACAAGGACCGTGGTTGCACCTATCTGGTGGCTATGCAGAACGAAGAATTCGACCGGGCGCTGATCGCCTCGGCTTTCCGGGTGGCCGCTGACAAGGGCTGGCCGCGGGTCACCGTTGTTGAAGCGGCGCGGGCGGCCGCCCTTCCGCTGCCGCGCGCGCGCGACCGCTTCCCGTCGCGCGAGGCGATCCTGCTGCGCTGGGGGCGGCACGCGGACCAGGAGGCGCTGGCCGAGCCGCCGTCCGAGGGCCCGGTGCGCGACCGGCTGTTCGACCTGCTGATGCGCCGGATCGATGCCATGCAGGCGCACCGCGCCGGTCTGATCATGCTGCTGGTGGCGCTGCCGGCCGAGCCGCCGACCGCCCTGCTGCTGAGCTGCGCCACCCACCGCTCGATGCGCTGGATGCTGGACGCCGCCGGTTGCCGAACCGACGGGCTGCGCGGGGTATTGGCGGTGCGCGGGCTGACCGCGGTCTGGCTGTGGACGGTGCGCGCCTGGGAGCGCGATGACAGCCCCGACCTGTCAGGAACCATGGCGGCGCTGGACGCCGGGCTGCGCCGTGCCGAGCAGGCGGCGTCCTGGCTGAACTGGGGCGAAAAGCCGCGCGACCGCAGGATGAAGCCGACGGACCCGGCGCCGACGGGTGACGACGGCGCACCACCGCAAGCGGAGCCGAGTGGCGGCGGCGGCAAGTCCCGCGCGCGCTCTCGCCGCGGCAGCGGCGACTCGGCGCGCTCCGTGCCGAACGGTCCATTGCCGGAAAGCTCGCCGGGCTGACGGTCGGCTGATGATTGGGGGCCAAATAGCTTTCGCCGAAGGTTCGCGAATGGCCGTCAGGCGGCGCGCTACCCCCAGTAGCGGGCGGCTCACGCCTGGGTTACAATGCGGTCGCCAAATTACCACAGGAGACGTTCTATGGCGACCGATCCCAAGACTGGCGGCACCAAGGCCCCGGCGGGATTTCCCGACTTCGACTTCACGCGCATCTTTTCCGAGCTGAAGCTGCCGGCGGTGCCCGATCTGGAAGCCTTCCTGACGGCCAGCCGCAAGAACATGGAGACCTTGTCAGCGGCCAACCGTGTGGCTTTGGAGGGTGCACAGGCCGTCGCGCGCCGGCACCTGGAGATCACCCAGCAGACCATGACGGAGCTGACCGAGGCACTGCGCTCCTTCGCCACCACCGAGGCGCCGCAGGCCAAGGCCGCCAAGCAGGCCGACCTTCTGAAGCAGGGCTATGAACGTGCGGTTAACAACATCCGGGAACTGTCGGACCTGATCCAGCAGTCGAACTCGGAGGCGCTCAGCCTGCTGAACAAGCGGTTTGCCGAGTCGCTGGAAGAGATCAAGTCTCTCGCCGGCAAGAAGTAGTTCTCCGGTCGCCCTCGGCGAACCCGTCGAGGGGCAACGCGAAAAAATATAGCACGGCTGTCCAAGGGCCTTCTGGCCGTTGGACGGCGGTTTGGGCGCTTCCAGGGTCATCTGGGAGCGCTTTTTTTACTGGCATTCGACCCGGACTCGTGACGGATGGCACCGCAAGCGGTGGACGGCGCTTCGGCGGTCCACCCTCGCCCCTGACCGGCGGGCCTACACCGGCAGCCGGATGCGTGCCCGCAGGCCGCCCAGCGGGCTGTCTTCCAGCACGATCTCGCCGCCATGCGCCCGGATGATGTCGCGGGCAATCGTCAGCCCAAGACCGGTCCCGCCGTCGCCACTGCTCTCGAACGGCCGGAACACGCTCTCCCGCCGCTCGGGCAAGATCCCCGGCCCGTCATCGTCCACCGTGACCTGCACCACCCGTCCCAGCGGCACCGCCGCCAGCGCCACGTGCCGCGCATGGCGCCGCGCGTTGTCCACCAGGTTGGTCAGCGCCCGCCGCACCGCATAGGCGCGCAGCGACAGCATCAGCCCCGGCGGCGCGTTGACCGCGACCTCGGCGCCGGTGCGCCGCGCGCCCGCCGCCACTTCCTCCAGGACATCCGACAGGTTCACCGGCTCGGCCTGTTCCGCCGCCTCGCCGCGGGCGAAGGCGAGATAGGCGGTGACCATCCGCTCCATCTCCTCGACGTCGCCGACCATGTCCTGGATATCCTGCTCCAGTGCTTCGTCCGGCGGCAGCATCGCCAGCGCCAGCTTGAGCCGGGTCAGCGGCGTGCGCAGGTCGTGCGACACGCCGGCCAGCATCTCGGTGCGCTGCGCGAGGAACCGCCGCACCCGCTCCTGCATGCGGTTGAACGCGGTCGCGGCCTTGCGCACCTCCGCCGCGCCTTGCGGCATAAGCGGGTCGGTGTCGCGGCCCATGCCGAAGGCTTCCACCGCCTCGGTCAGCCGCCGGATCGCCCGCACCTGGTTGCGCATGAACAGCGCCGCGATGCCGAACAGCAGCAGTGACGAGCCGACCACCCACGCGATGAAGATATAGATCGTGTCGGTGTACAAACGTTTGCGCGGCGCCTCGATGTCCAGCACGCTGCCGGGCAATTGCACGCGGATCAGCACCGATTGCGGGTCCGACTCCCAGTCCATGGCGAACGGCAGGTTGAGCTTTTCGCGCAGCGCCTGGGCGAGGTCGTCGTCCATCGGTCCCAGCACGTTGGCCCAAGTGGTGCTGTCCAGCACCGCATCCGGCTCGATGCGCATCTCCAGGCCGAACTCTGAACGCGCCAGGCGCAGAATCCAGTTGCGGTCCTCCGGCGCCGGAAACCGCCGCATCAACTCGTAGGTGTAAGCGATCTCCCCGGCGACGCTGCCGGTGAAGCGGCGGGAGATGATGTCGAGATGGCTGCCGTAGAACACCTGCAGCGCCACCGCCTGCAGCAGCACCAGTGGCGCGAGGATCATCAGCAGGCTGCGCCCGAGCAGGGAACGCGGCAGCATGCGCTTGAGGTAGCGCTCCCCCGGAAACGGCACCCGCATCGCGCTAGACGCCCGGCTTCAGCACGTAGCCGCGGCCGCGCACCGTGTGCACGAAGCGCGGCTCGCGCGGATCGGCCTCCACCTTGCGGCGCAGCCGGGTCACCTGCACGTCGATCGCCCGCTCGCCGGCATCTTCCATGCCCAGCGCCGCGCCGATCTCCTCGCGGGACAGCACCTCGTTCGGCTTGCGGGCCAGCGCGCCGAGCAGCGCCGCCTCGCCGCCGGTCAGCCGGATCGGTCCGGCGGCGTCGCGCAGTTCCCCGCGCTCCAGGTCGAACACCTTGTCGCCGAGCTGGACCGGACCGCCAGCATAGCCGGTCGGGGCGGGCGGCGGCGTTGCGCGGCGCAGCAGGGCGCGGATGCGCAGGACCAGTTCACGCGGCTCGAACGGCTTGCCGAGGTAATCGTCAGCGCCGGCCTCGAACCCGGCAATGCGGTCCTCGGGGGCACCGCGCGCTGTCAGCAGCAGCACCGGCACCTCGTTTCCCTGCTCCTCGCGCAGCGTTCCGGTGAGCGACAGCCCGCTCTCGTCCGGCATCATCACGTCCAGCACGATCAGGTCGGGGTTGATGGCGCGCAGCTTGTTGCGGGCGTCGGCGGCGCCGTCGGCGGTGGTCACGCGATAGCCCTCGCCGACCAGGTAGCGCGACAGCAGGGCGCGCAGCCGGGCGTCGTCGTCGACCACCAGGATATGGAAATCGTCGGTCATAGACGGCTCAGCCGGAGCGGCCGCGCGCCAGGCGGCGCGCCTGCTCGGTGGAGTCCAGGTAGGTGCGCGCCTCCTCCCCCATGATGGCGCGCATCACGCGGCGGAACCCATCCACCGCAGCGCCGCCCGCCTCGCGATAGGCGGCGGCCAGCCGGTCCTTCTGCCGCTCGTACAGCCGGCGCTCCAGCGCCTGCCCGGCGGCGGTCAGGGTCAGCAGCCGCTGCCGCCGGTCCGCCCGGCCGGGCACCTGGGCGACGTAGCCCTGCTCGATCAGCTGCGACAACACGCGGGCGAGGCTCTGTTTGGTGATCCGTAGCACGCCCAGCAGGTCGGAGACGGTGATGCCCGGGGTGCGGCCGATGAAGTGCAGCGCGCGATGGTGCGCCCGGCCGAGCCCCAGCTCCTCCAGGATCACGTCCGCCGCGTTGGTGAAGTCACGGTAGGCGAAGAACAGCAGGTCCTGCGCCAGCCTGATCTCGTCCTCGCGCAGGAACAGCAGATTGGCCCCGGCCTGCGCTTGCGGGGCAGGCGGAATGGCAACCGGGATCACGGGGATGGCGGCAACCGGCTTCTGCTCGGGTCCCGCACCGCGGCGCAAAGCGGGCTCCTGAATGATTGACTCGCCCTTCTGCGCGGGCATGGCAGGCATACCTCCGGAGAGCGTGGCGATTAAGACAGCTTCGTTGACTTAATCGAAGCTGCATTATACCGTTCCCAAACGCAAAGCAACATTATTGCGGAGAAGGCGTTCATGGCGCTAGTTCCTTACGACGACCGCGACGGCTGGATTTGGTTCGACGGCGCTCTGGTGCCCTGGCGCGACGCCAAGCTGCATGTCCTGACCCATGGCCTGCACTATGCCAGCGCCGTATTCGAAGGCGAACGGGCCTATAACGGCAATGTGTTTCGGCTGCGCGATCATACCGATCGGTTGATCAACTCGGGCCGTCTGCTCGGCTTCGAAATCCCGTGGAGCGCGGACCAGATCGATGCCGCCTGCAACGAAACGCTGAAGGCCAACGGGCTGACCGACGCCTATGTCCGCCCGATCGCCTGGCGCGGGTCGGAAATGCTCGCCGTCTCTGCGCAGCAAACCAAAATCCATCTGTCGATCGCGGTCTGGCCGTGGCCCAGCTACTTCGGCGCCGAACGGCTGAAGGGCATCCGGCTCGGCATGGGCGAATGGAAACGCCCCTCGCCGGACACCGCGCCGGTCGCCGCCAAGGCAGCCGGGCTGTACATGATTGGCACCCTGTCCAAGCACAAGGCGGAGGCGGAGGGCTATACCGACGCGCTGATGCTGGACTGGCGCGGCCGCGTCGCGGAGGCCACCGGTGCCAACATCTTCTTCGTGATGAACGGCGAGGTGCATACGCCCACGCCGGATTGCTTCCTGGACGGCATCACCCGCCGCACGGTGATGAGCATCGCCAGGCGCCACCAGATGACGGTGGTCGAACGGCCAATCGAACTGGACGAGATCAGCCAGGCGACCGAAGTGTTCCTGGCCGGCACTGCCGCCGAGGTTACCGCGGTACGCGAGATTGCCGCGCACAGCTACACCCCCGGCCGCATCACCGAAACGCTGATGAAGGACTACGAGGCCCTGGTGCGGCAATCGCCGGCAGACGTGGCGAAGGCCGTCGCCGTCTGACGCTTGCCGCCGGCCGGTGAACCGCCACATCTGGTGGCGGAACAACCGGGAGGCCCCGCATGGCGCACACCGCGCCGGACGTCGATGTCGTCGTGATCGGGGCCGGGCTCGCCGGTCTCGGCGCCGCGCACCGGCTGCGCGAGCTAGGCATGTCCGCGATCGTGCTGGAGGCGGCGGGGCGCATCGGTGGCCGCGCGTGGACCGACCACCCGGCGGCGCTGGGCGGCAGCTGGTTCGACATGGGTGCGGTCTGGCTGCACGCGGCGGCGGAGAACCCGCTGGCGGCGATTGCCGAGTCCGCTGGCGAGACGCTGCTGGATTCGGACGCGCTGCGCCAGGAGCGGACCTTTGTCGGCACGCGGCCGGCGACGCCCGCCGAACTGATCGATTGCAGCCATGCCTGGCCTCGCTTCGAGGCGGCGGCCGACCGGCTATTGCACGCCATGCCGGATACCAGCCTGGATCATGTCGCGCGGCACCTGCCCGACGATCCCTGGGCGCTGACGGTGGAAAGCTGGGAGGGGCCGGTCATCTGCACCGTCGACGCCGATCGGCTCAGCCTGCGCGACTGGCGGCGCAACGGACTGACCGGCCGCAACCTGCAGATCGAGGGCGGCATCGGCGCCTTCGTGCAGCGACGGCTGGGCGAGGGTCTGACCATCCGGCTGAATACCGCGGTAACACGCATCGACTGGGCCGGTCCGGGCGGGCGCGTCGCGGTGGAGACCGCGCAGGGGACGTTCGAGGCCGGCGCCTGCATCGTGACCGTCTCGACCGGCGTGCTGGCAGCGGCCACGATCGCATTCCACCCCGTGTTGCCCCCCGCAACCCAGGACAGCGTGCACGCGCTGCCGATGGGGCTCGCGATGAAGGTCGCGCTGCGTGCCACGCTGGCGGACCGGCTCGACTTGCCGGCGCATTGCACGGTCGATCGGCAGATTACGCGCAGCGGCGAGCCCCTGATGATCTTCCAGTGCTGGCCGTTCGGCCACGACTACGTGCAAGGCTGGGTCGGCGGTGCCACCGCGTGGGAGCTGGCCCGCGCCGGCGACGCCGCCGCGGCGGATTTCGCGCTCGGCGAGTTGCGCCGGCTGTTCGGCGGCCGGGTGGACCGGCTGTTCTCCGGCGGCGGCGCGGTGGTGACGCATTGGGAGTCTGACCCCTGGGTGCGGGGCGCCTACAGCTACGCCGTCCCCGGCCAGGCGGATGCGCGGCGGCACCTGGCCGCGCCGCTCGCCGACGGGCGGCTGCTCTTTGCCGGCGAGGCCTGCCATGACGGGCTCGCCGGCACGCTGGCCGGTGCCTGGATCAGTGGCCGCGATGCCGGCGCCACCGCATCGCGCGCGCTGCACGGGTGAGGCCGATGTTCTGGCAACGCACACGTATTGGCGTGATCGAACTGCGCGGGCTGATCGCGAGCCGCCCCGGCCTGCTGAATGCGCGCGCCGTCGGCCCGCTGATCGAGCGCGCCTTCGCCAAGGCGGGCGGCATGCCGGTGATCCTGGAGATCGAAAGTCCAGGCGGCTCGCCGGTGCAGTCCGACCTGATCGCCACGGCGATAAGGCGGGCGGCGGAGAAGGAAAACGTGCGGGTCCACGCCGTGATTACCGAGGTCGGCGCCTCGGGCGGCTACTGGCTCGCCTGCGCCGCCGACGAAATCCACGCCAACCCGATGAGCATCGTCGGTTCGATCGGTGTGCGCGGCGGCGGCTTCGGGTTTCCCGAGCTGCTGGCGCGGATCGGCGTCGAGCGGCGGCTGTACACTGCGGGGGCGAACAAGGCGCGGCTCGATCCGTTCCTGCCGGAGCGGCCGGATGACGTCGTCTTCGTGCGCGGCCTACTCGATGACCTGCATGCGCAGTTCACCGGCTGGGTGCGCACCCGCCGCGGCGACCGGCTGAAGGGCGACGAGGCCGAATTGTTCGACGGCAGCTTCATGCTCGGCGACCGCGCGCTGAAGCTGGGGCTGATCGACGGGTTCGCCGATGTCGATGGCCTGGTGAAGCAGCTCGGCGGCGAGCGCGCCCTGCCGCGCCGCTTCCGCCCGCGCCGCCGCGGCCTGCTCGGACGCCTGCCGCGGATGATGCTCGACATGCTGCTGGACGCGATCGAGGAACGGCATTTCCGCATCGAGCTGCGGCGCTAACCGCTGTCATCCCCGCCCCACGAACGGCATCTTCGTCGCCATGATGGTGACGAATTGCACATTGGTTTCCAGCGGCAGGTTGGCCATGAACAGCACCTGCTGCCCGACATGGGCCACGTCCATGCGTGGCTCCGGCATCGTCGTGCCGTTCGCCTGCGGCACGCCTTGCTGCATGCGCTCGGTCATCGGCGTCGCAGCGTTGCCGATGTCGATCTGGCCGCAGGCGATGTCGTAGGCGCGCCCGTCCAGCGCGATGCTCTTGGTCAGCCCGGTCACCGCGTGTTTGGTCGCGGTGTAGGCGGCCGAGCCGGGCCGCGGCGCATGCGCCGAGATCGAGCCGTTGTTGATGATCCGCCCGCCGCGCGGCGTCTGCTCGCGCATCGCGCGGAACGCCGCGTTGGCGCACAGGAACATCGCGTCGAGATTCACCGCGACCACCTGGCGCCACATCGCGAAGGTGAAATCGCCGAAGTTGGTGGCTGGGACGTTGCCGCCGGCATTGTTGAACAGCAGATCAACGCGGCCGAGTTGCTGTCTGACGGTCGCGAACAGCGCTTCGACCTGCGCGGGCTCGGTCACGTCGGCCGGCACCACAAGCGGGCGGCCGGCGGTCGCCAGGCTGGCGGTTTCCTGCAACGCGTCCTGTCTGCGGCCGGCCAGCGCGACCGACCAGCCATCGCCCAACAGCGCCAGCGCGGCGGCCCGGCCGACGCCGCTGCCCGCTCCGGTGATGACCGCGACGCGGTCTGTCATGGGGCCTGCTCCCATCCGGAGGCATGAGTTTGGGCCACGCGCCGGTCGAGGGGAAGACAACCTGTTGATCCGCGAACGGCGGCGTGCCAGCGTGCGTTTGGAGGAAACGGAGACCAAACAATGTTGCAATGCAACGCAAAACATACAGTCGCAGCGGATTTTGATCGACGGCTGGTAGTATTGTCGCATGCAGATTGGCACGGTATCGAAACTGTTCCGAGACGGTCGCGACAACATCAAACCGGGGCCGCGCCGGCGGCCGTTGGAATCGTTGCAGCACAAGGAGGATACCGCCGATGAGCGACGCGCCTGCCAAGGTAAACTGCGAAGTCTATGGC
>Ga0302319_10005109_pt1 | contig 26537 bp, 18 predicted proteins | sample Bog_T0_2_FD_203319 | JGI IMG/M metagenome (GOLD analysis project Ga0302319, IMG submission 203319) | Peat permafrost microbial communities from Stordalen Mire near Abisko, Sweden - Bog_T0_2 | ecosystem: Environmental > Terrestrial > Soil > Wetlands > Peat | place: Sweden: Abisko, Stordalen Mire... | reverse complement strand
AAGACTACGAGCTACGTCCAAGTTCAGCAGAAACCATGATCCACATCGCCTTCGCTCATCAACTCTTGCGACGTTTCACTTAGTTTTTGGACAGATTCTTAGATAAGTGCCTTTTGTTGAGTTTTTCACCAAATTTCGAAGCTATGCCCTGATAACTGGGGTTCCATCCCCGGTCCTCAAAGGCTAAGGACCGGGGGTACCCGCGGTGTTGGTTGAGAATGCTGCGGGAAAGCGGACACCCTCATTCCTGGTTGGGACGGTCGCCGGAGACAAAAAGAAGCCTGCTTTTTTGTCATCCTGTGAACGATTTTGGCGTAGAATCCATGCGTTGGAGCAATCGCTGCATCCTCTGCGGCCCTGGGCCTCTTGGTCTCCATCCCCTGTCAAGCAATCGGGTAACCCCAAAGGAGTCTTACGCCATGCGTAACAGATGCAGCAAGCCTGGTCTTCTCTCGCTCGGTTGTCTCGGGCTGGCACTCGCCGCAACCTGCTCCGCGCAGACCGACAATTTACCCTCCACCGGCATGGATCACGCCCAGGCTGTGGCCACCGCGGGCCTTGCGCCAGCGATGCGCGCGAACGCTGAGACGAACTACGGGAAACTGCCGCTGAGCTTTGAGGCCAACCAGGGCCAGACCGATCCACGGGTGAGGTATACGGCACGGGGCAGTGGGTACTCGCTGTTCCTTACCGACTCAGCCGCCGTGCTTGCTCTGAACGAGGCGGGCACAGGGGAGGGCGGGAAGGACGCTTTGCAGTTGTCCGCTGCGTCAGGCAAGACCGATGTGGTGCGGATGGAACTTGCCGGCGCCAATGCGAACATTCGGGTCGCGGGAGCAGATCGCTTGTCCGGAGAAGCCAACTACTTTGTTGGTAAAAACCCCGCCACCTGGCACAGCAACATCCCTACCTTTGCCAGGGTCAACTACACCAATGTGTACGACGGGATCGATCTCATCTACTACGGCAACCAGAGTCAGCTTGAATATGACTTCGTGGTCGCTCCCGGAGCAAGCCCAAGAAATATCCGCCTCCGCTTTGCAGGGGCTGGCAGGCTCAGGATGGATACCGCGGGAGACCTCTCGGTAATCGCCGGAAGCGGAAAGATCGTCTTCCAGAGGCCGGTTATCTACCAATCGATCGATGGCCAGCGGCAACCTATCGATGGGCGATTCACGCTCAAGACTAAGGATTCAGTGGGCTTTGTGGTTGGAAATTACGACCACACGCAGCCGCTGATCATTGATCCGATCCTCTCTTACTCGACATATGTGGGCGGGCCTTCTGGCTCCGGGATTGCAGGCTTCGCTGTGGATGCGGCCGGGAATGCTTATGTTACAGGCACGACCGGGGCGATGAACTACCCGGTAACGGCTGGAGCATTTCAACTCACGAACAACGATCTTTATGGGTCTCCGACGGTGTTTGTGGCCAAGCTGAACGCGAAAGGGACGGCGCTGGTGTACTCCACTTACCTGGGCGGCACCGGGCAGGTTTATAACGGGGAAGACGGCGGGTATAACGGGAATTCCGCCTGTGGCGGAAATGAAATCGCCACCGCAAATCCCCCGTCCTGCGGCGACTACGGGACGGGCGTTGCGGTGGACAGCGCGGGCAACGCCTATGTCACAGGCTCCACGTTTTCGACCGATTTCCCCATTACAGCGGGAGCCTTCCAGACGATCAACTACGGCAACGAAGACCTCCCAAACGTCTTCGTCACCAAGCTCAACCCAACGGGTACAGCGCTGGTTTACTCCACTTATCTGGGCGGCAGCGGCGATAGCGGTAATGGCGACTGGCCCTCCGGCATTGCACTGGACAGCAACGGCAACGCGTTTGTGGCCGGCTACACCGCGTCCCATGATTTTCCAGTGACTCCAGGGGCCATTCAGACCAATAACAATGCTGGTTATTCCTCAAACGCGTTTGTCAGTAGGCTGAACTCAACCGGCACCGCCCTGGTCTATTCCACCTACCTCGGCGGGCAGGGGGTTCCTCCACCGCCCTGGTGGGACCCCGGCCAAAACGGGCTGACTGCGGACGGAGCGAATGGCGTTGTGGTGGACAGCAACGATAACGCCTACGTTACTGGCATCACGCTTGGTGGTTTCCCGGTCACGCCCGGTGCCTACCTCACGACCTACACCCCAGTTCAATGTGACGAAAATGACTATTGCGGCTCTCCTCCTTCGGCATTCGTCAGCAAGCTTAATCCCACAGGCACAGCGCTGCTCTATTCCACTTACGTGAATGGGCCGACGGCCAACGGTTCCAGCAGTTACGCAAATGCCATCGCGGTCGACAGCTCCGGAAGTGCGTACATCACTGGATACGGGGATTCCAACTTTCCTGTGACTGCTGGAGCCTATCAGACTTCGGGGGCAGACACATTCATCACCAAGTTGACCTCAGACGGGTCCGCGCTGGTCTATTCCACGCTCTTTCCAGTGACTGCCGGCTATTCCAACGGCGCATTCTACGGTGTAGGCGCCATAGCAGTGGATGGCTCAGGCGATGCCTATCTCTCGGGCACCGCAGGAACGGGCCTTCCGGTAACTTCAGGGGCCATCCAGGGGACGCCGAATGGAACCACCAACGCTTTCCTCTCCGAACTCGATCCGACCGGTTCGACGCTGCTTTATTCGACTTACCTGAGCGGGAGCGGCGGCGCAGGGGTCAGCAGTATGGTGCTGGGTGCGGCCGGGACGGTCTATCTCGCCGGCAGCGCGGGAGTTAATTTTCCCGTCACTCCTGGTGCACTGCAGACGGGCATCAGTGGTACCGGCGATGGGTTCGTGGCCAAGCTGAACCTGGCCTCTCCGAGAACCCTCATTGAAACGACCACGACTCTGACCGCGGGAGCCAATCCGCAACCCTCGGGCATGCCAGACACGTTCACTGCAACGGTTTTGGGTAACGGCGGCAACACCGCGCCGGCCGGTTATGTGTACTTCAGTGTGGATGGCGTCTATGCGGCCAGGCGCACGCTGAGCCCGTCGGGCACGGCTGTTTATACGACGTCAAGCCTGGCGGCCGGTTCGCATAACGTTGAGGCACTTTACGCCGGCGACTCCACATTCGCCGTCAGCAACGGCACGGTGAGTGACGAGGTCATCGTGACTGCGACGCCGACGATCTCGCCAAGCTCGGGAAAATACATTGGGTCGGCTACGGTTACATTGAGCGACGCTACACCGGGCGCAACGATCTACTACACCATCAATGGCTCAGTACCCACCAGCGCATCGCCGGTGTATACGCAGCCAATTCAAGTGACATCGGGCTATGCGGTCATTCGGGCATTCGCGACGCTCGATGGGTATTCCCCAACGCCTGTGGCCGAATCGTCTTACAGCATTCTGGCGCAGACCCCGGCGCCGACCATCAGTCCCGGCTCGTCAAATGTTCCGCTTGGCCAGCCGATTACCATCGCGGATTCCGAACCCACAGCGACCCTCCGCTACACGACGGATGGATCGAACCCAACAACGACTTCCACGTGGTATCACGGTCCGATCGGGGTTGCTGGTGCTGGAACCATCAATGCCATCGCGGTTTCAACTGGTCAGGCAAGCAGCGAGGTAACCACGGCGTCCTACACCGTCTACACGCAGGCGCCAACATTCTCGCCCGCGCCGGGTAAGTACACTGGCACGACGCCTGTGACCTCGAGCGATGTATCTCCGGCTCCCTTTGCCACCATTCACTACACACTTGACGGGTCAAATCCTAATGGTTCCTCGCCGGAGTTTACCGGACCCATCAGCCTCCAAGCCGGCTACACGGTCGTCAAGGCGATAGCGATCTTCAATAATGGGTATCCGCCAAGCTCGATTGTGCAGGCCGCCTACACGATCCTTCCTCAAACTCCAGCCCCGACGTTTACCCCAGGCGCGGGTACCTACGCTCCAGGACAGACGGTCACAATAACGGATTCCATCTCGACCGCAACGATCCGCTACACAACGGACGGATCGACCCCAACCACCAAATCGCCCCTTTACTCGAAGCCGATCCCGCTCAGCGGCACTGAAACCATCCAGGCCATTGCCATTGCACAGGGAGAAGCGGCGAGCAACCCTGTGTCAGCGACCTACACCCCGCAGTGAGCGAGCGCGGAGAGAAGGAACTCTGGGGACATATACACATTTCCGCCCAAGGTAAACCAAGCCATCCGCTGGTTGTGCTGCTCGGGAGCTTGTGGGCTGTGGCGCCCGGTCTGTGCTTGATTTAGAGCATTTTCAACCTAGCTGTCTGCTGTCGGTCCAGGCTTCTGTGCTCTCCCACCCATTGTGCAAAGGACGCACAATGGATCGGGCACCGAGGATTCTGTTCACACTTGAGTCGAAAATGCTCTAGACCTTCTGACTTTGGAAACTAAAACCCAAGGGGGCGCTGTGCGGCTACGGCGAAGTGGGTCTCCATGGCGATGCCTACCTGAGCGATCGTGCCTTCGTCGAAGAGCTGGCCGATGAGGGTTACACCGTGGGGGACGCGGCGCGGAGGGGAGAATTTGGGCAGAGGATTTTTGGGATCGGGTGCCCAGTCGCTGCGGGCTTCGGAGACTTCAACAAAACCTGTGCGAAAGGTGAGGGAGGGATGGCCGGTGTTATTGGTGATGACCAGGATTTCATCGCGCAGGGAGGGAACGAGGAGCAGGTCTACGGAGGACATTAGGCGCGCCATCTCCTGGGCCACCTTGCGGCGGAAGCGGTCGGTCTGGACGAAGTCGACTGCGGAGAGGAAGCGAGACTGGCGGAAGCAGTTGGGCCAGGCGTCGGGGACCTGGGCCTTGAGCTGGTCGACTTTGTGGCTGAGGGTGAGCTCTTCAAAGGCCGCGCCGGCTTCAGCAAAGAGGATGAGGTTGAGCGAGTCGTAGGGCCAGTCGGGAAGGGTGACGAGGACGGGCGTCATGCCGAGTTTGCCGATGGCTTCAAGGGCGGCTCGGTCGACGTCGGTGGCGGGAGCTTCTTTCATCCAGCTTTCGATGTAACCGACGCGAAGGCCGCTGATGGAGCTGCCGGCGTTGAAGGCGAGGGTGCTGGGGACGCAGTCGAGATCGTGGCCGTCGGGGCCGGTGATGGCGTTGAGGACGAGGGCAGTGTCCTCGACGCTGCGGGCCATGGGGCCGAGCTTGTCAAGGGACCAGCAGAGGGTCATGGCGCCGGTGCGGGGGACGCGGCCGAAGGTGGGGCGGAGGCCGGTGACGCCGCAGCGCATTGAGGGGCTGACGATGCTGCCGCCGGTTTCACTGCCGATGGCGAAACCGACGAGGCCGGCGGCGACGGCTGCTCCGGGACCGGCGCTGGAGCCGGAAGAGCCTTCTTCGAGCAGCCAGGGATTCATGGTCTGGCCGCCAAACCAGATGTCGTTGAGAGCGAGCGCGCCGAGGCTGAGCTTGGCGACAAGGACGGCACCGGCGGCGTTGAGTCGCTCGGTGACGGTGGCGTCGGCTGCGGGGACTCGGTCGCGGTACGGTTCGGCACCCCAGGTGGTGGGGATGTTGGCGGCGTCGAGGAGGTCTTTTGCGCCCCAGGGGATACCGTGGAGCGGGCCGCGGTAGTTCCCAGCGGCGATCTCGGCGTCAGCCTGTTTGGCTTGCGCCAAAGCGTGTTCGCGGGTGAGGGTGATGACGCAGCGGAGCTTGGGGTTGAAGCGCTCGAGGCGGGTGAGGTAGATCTCGGTGAGGCGCGTGGAGGTGAGCTGGCGGGACTCGATCCAGCGGGAGAGTTGGTGGATAGGGGCGAAGGCTATGTCTTCGTCGCCGGCGGGCAGGGGAAGGTTGGGATCGGCGGTGCGGGTGAAGGAATTGCCGCTGATGGTCCTGGAAACGCCGGGGAGGCTCGGGTTCCAATGGGAGGCGGGCGAGATTGTGGAATCAAGCGCGATTTTGCGCGGGCCGGTGCGGCGTTCGAGGAGCGGGGCCATCTGCATGCGCCAGTTTTCGGCGGCCTGGGCGCGGTCGGCCGGCGTCATTTCGAGCTGAACGAGCTTTTCGGCGGTGGCGAAGGTGGCGGGCGAAACTTCAGGGCCGACGGGTGGGGAAGTGCCAAAGGCGGGCGGCGCTCCGGGGGTTGGAGGCTGCGATTGCCCGGCGGGAGTTTGCGCGTGCGCATCCAAGGCTGGGACTTCGAGCGCGGTGGCCAGGATTCCGAGGGAACTGTAAGTGAGGAAGTCTCTGCGGGAGGCAGTCATGGTGCTCCTTGGAGGTGGATTGAACTAATGCCCTGAGTCTAAAAGCTCTTCATAGAATTTGCGAAAGGACAAATGCAGATCCCTCGACTCACCACCCCCAAACTAAATTGCGTTTGGGGCCCCTTTCGCTCAGGATGACAGGGTTTTCAAGATGCAAATTTCAGACACAGGACGCTAGAGAGTGGAATCCGGAAGAACGCGCAGTGTCGCTCGCATGGTGCGCTGGCTGCCCGGCTCGAGCGAGACTGCAGAGGCGAGTATGTTGCTGGCTTCGACGCACGTCATTGTCTGCCACTCGTCGTCGCCAAGATCGGAGAGCGCGGCCGCTCCCTGCTGCCACGGATTCCATACTATCGTGGTTGCGGAGTTCTGCTTTTCGGTGCGGATGGTGCGGCTGGAGGGGGGATCGATCAGGTCAACAGATGCAACGGTGTTGAGGTAAGCGTTGTCGGTGGCCGCGGTCAAGGCGACATCGCCGGTCTGAAGCTTCTCGCGGTTGGCGTCGGTGTTATCGAGGTACGCGACCTGATCGAGGCCGCGCACGCGAATAGATAGCGCATCGCTGACACGGAAATAGGTGTGCAGTGCTTCTTCAAAACTGAAGGACGCCGAGCCGGTGTTGCGGACGAGCAGTTCCAACTGAAGGGCTGCGCCTATCGTGGCGCGGAGTTCGAGTTGAAACTCATGCGGCCACCATTGGCGGGTGGATTCGTCGCTCATTGTTGAGAACGCGGCAGCCACCACGCCGTCTGCATCTGAGGATACAGAGTCAATTTGCCACTGTTTCGTGCGTACGAACCCATGCACCGGAGCCTTGGGGTCGTCGGATTTGGCTCGAAACCAGGGAAAACAGATGGGGATTCCTCCGCGAATCGCGCGGCCGGCTTGCCAGTGCGAGTGCTCGCTTAGAAAGAGCACTTCAGCGGCGCCGACGGGATCCCATGAGGTGATCTGGGCGCCATGCAGGTAGATTTCTGCCGAAGCCTGGGAAGTGGTTACGCAGAGCTTCGCGAGGCCGTTGTTTCCGGGGACCACCTGGGCTATTCCGGGAATTCCGAAACGGCGATTGAGAGTGTCGATCTGTGCAGGTTCGTTGATCACTGAAGGGATTTTATCCGACGGCGCGGAATGGTGCCCGCATCGGCAACCGGGGAAGAAATTGCCGTGGTACTGGGAGGGGGTTGGGCCGCGCTCGGGCTATTTGACAGCGGGGCAGACGCAGGTGGCGAAGTCCTTGGCGGTGTCGCTGCCAAGGGCGCAGACGTACTCTGGCCAAAAGGGGCTGAGTTCGTGGGACATGTCTCCGACGAAGTAGTTGTGGATGTAGGCGGCGCTGGCGGGAGTGGCGGCCTTGGGGTCTGCTTTGAAGGCGGCGATGAGTTGAGCGAGCGCGGCGGGGGTGAAGTCGGGCTGGTTGTAGGTGGCGGCGTAGTTGTATTCCGTCTTCCAGGTGGTGGCGATGCCGGTCTGGTTTGAAGCTTCCACTACGTCGTAGTCGATGAGGTCGGCGGCGGTGGGGTTGATGCGGGCGATGGTGAAGCTGGGGATGTTGCCGTCCACCGGCGAGATGGAGCCGGTGACTTTGATGGGGACCTGTTTGGGCGCGATTCCGGGGTCCGCATCGCGGGTTAGGAGGCGCATTTCGTCCATGTGGGTGTGACCGAAGATGCCGAGGCGGACGATGTCGGCGGAGTCAGCGAGGGTGTCGGCCATCTGGTCAGAGGAGAGGAACTCGGAGGGGGATTTGCCGGCGCAGACGTTGCGGAATTTGGCGACGGTGGAGTAGGGGTCGATGCCGGGAGGGATGTGGCCGAAGACCCAGACTCGCTGGTGCGCGGCGCGGGCGGCAGCGAGTTGGGATTGGAGCCAGGAGAGCTCGGCTGCAGCGGGTGCAGGGTCGGGCTGGCCGGCGCAGGTGGTGTACTTGGGAGAGAGGAGGTTGTCATTCAGCGCGATGAGGCGGGTGGCGTGCATGGGCTCGGCCATGGTGACGCTGTAGTAGCCGAGGGGTTTGAAATCTTCAAGGGCCTGTTTGCGCTGGGAGGCGGGCAGGGCTTCGGCGAAGATCGGGGCGGTCTGGGCGAAGAAGGTGGAGTTGGCGTCGAGCTTGTAGTCGCCGCAGCCGCTGTCGTTGTTGCCGAGGGCAACGTAGACTGGCATGCCGGGGAAGGTGGCGCGGAGCTGGCTGACGACGAAGCCGATGGTCTTGACGACGAAGGCCTGGTAGTCGCCGGGGGTGGCGTTGGGGAAGAGCGTGGCGTAGCGGCAGGTGAAGCCGTGGGCGATGAGGTCGCCGGTGACGATCATGAATTTGGCGTCGGGCTGGCGGTCTTTCATTGCGGACAGGGCTGAATCGAGGAGAGCGTAGGGGGTGTCGACGCCGCGGGCGTGGCAGGTGTCCTGGAGGGATTTGAAGGCTGTGGGCTGGGTGGGCGAATCGGGCGCGGCGAGGAGTTTGGGCCACTGGGCGGCGGGTGCGGCGACGAGGTCTTTGGTGCGGTCGGGGTCGTGGAAGGGGTCGAAGTGGATGTCGCTGACGAAGAGGGCGGGGATGGTTTTTGGGGGCTGAGCGTGGGCGGCGGCGGTGGCTGCGAGGAAAACGAAGAAGGCAAAGAGGACAGGGTGGTGCAAGAGACGCATGTGGGGACTCCCAGAGTGTTGCTCCATATTAAAGCGAGGATGTTGCGTTGAGGTGTCAATGTCGATGAAGATGTGACGTAGGGACCAACGGGATGTGAAAGATTGGTGCGATGATTGACGACGAAAAATTGACAACCGATCCTTGCCGAGCGAAGAGTACCTACTCTGGACCGCGCTTCTTTGCGTTCATGCTGATGTTTGTCGCCATGGGCGGCTGCGGCTTCTTTGCAATTATTGCCGAATCCATTTATTGGACGTTGCTTGCATCGGTAGTGGGTTACACCGCTGCGGTGATGCTCTATGGCTTCGCTCGCAATAAAAACGGGATACAGTCCTTCCTGTTTACCTGCCCAGTGGTTGTGAGTCAGTATCCGCGCCTGGTCAAGCGACATGCAACATTTCTAGCCGTGCTGATTGTGATCGTGACGATTGCAGTAAAATTTAACCCCAATCATTCCGGGTCGCAACCCACATCGCGGGGGATTGGCGCATCGCAGTTCTTCCTTGTTGGCATATCAATCGCCGCGCTTGCGCTGACAGAGATCCTAACGAACAGAGGAGTGCTGGAACGTGCGCACAGCGACCGTTTCGGAAATCCTCCGGAAGCAGATGACTTCAAGAATGACAACATGTTGAGCATCGCCCAGCGCGACTAGAGCAAATTCGAGAATTGTGTAGATCGGTATGCTTTCCATCAGGGGCTAAAGCCCGTTGATTTTATTCGAGTTTTGCGGTACGGCTGAAGCCGTGCCCTTTCAAAACCGGTCTACAGCAAATGCAAGAACGCTCTAATACGCGGCGATGCCGGTTAGGTGCTGGCCTAGGATGAGCGCGTGGATGTCGTGGGTGCCTTCGTAGGTCTTCACACTTTCGAGGTTCATCATGTGGCGCATGATGGGGTAGTCCTCGGTGATGCCGTTGGCGCCGAGGACGTCGCGGGCCATTCTCGCGATTTCGAGAGCCATCCAGACGTTATTGCGCTTGGCCATGGAGATGTGCTGGTGGCCGACTTTGCCGGCATCTTTGAGGCGGCCGACTTGAAGTGAGAGCAGCTGGGCTTTGGAGATTTCGGTGGCCATCCAGACGAGTTTTTCCTGGATGAGCTGGTGGCCGGCGATGGGCTGGTTGTGGAACTGCTTGCGAGTCTTGGCGTATTGGAGGGCGGTGTCGTAACAGGACATGGCTGCGCCGATGGCTCCCCAGCTGATGCCGTAACGGGCCTGGTTGAGGCACATGAGGGGGCTCTTCAAGCCGCCGGTGCCGGGCAGCAGGTTTGTAGCGGGGATGTGGACGTCCTGCAGGACGAGGCCGCTGGTGACGGAGGCGCGCAGGGACCACTTGCCGTGGACGTCTTTGGCGGAGAAGCCGGGGCGGTCAGTTTCGACGAGGAAGCCGCGGACTTTGTTTTCATCAGCAGGATCGTCAGAGGGGACTTTGGCCCAGATGATGGCGATGTCGGCGATGGAGCCGGAGGTGATCCACATTTTTTCGCCGTTGAGGATGTACTCGTCGCCGGACTTGCGGGCGGTGGTGGTCATGCCGCCGGGGTTGGAGCCGAAGCCGGGCTCGGTGAGTCCGAAGCACCCTAGCTTTTTGCCAGCCGCGAGGGCGGGAAGCCAGGTGTTTTTCTGCTCTTCCGTGCCGAAGGTGTAGATGGGATACATGACGAGGGCGGACTGAACGCTGACAAAGCTGCGCAGGCCGGAGTCGCCGCGCTCGAGTTCTTGGGTGACGAGGCCGTACTCGACGTTGGACATGCCGGCGCAGCCGTAGCCCTCGAGATTGGCGCCGAAGAAGCCCATTTCGCCCATGAGGGGGACGAGTTCGCGGGGGAAACGGCCTTCGCGGAAGCAGTCTTCAATGATGGGGACGATGTTGTCTTCGACGAAATCGCGCGCGGTGCGGCGGACGAGGAGTTCGTCATCTTAGAAGCTTGAGTCGAGATTTAAGAAGTCGAAGTTCTGGAATTTGAAGCCCACAGGGACACCTGCCGTTCGGCAAAAGGGTAGCAGATGAAGGGGTGTACAAGGAAGGAACGCACGGGTTGGTGTGGGCTGCTCGCTTCCATCCCCGGTCCCCAAAAGCGAGGGACCGGGGGCACCCTCTTTACAAGAGAGAAGATTTTTGCTAACTAATAAATTAGTTGTACGTCTGATGAAGTGTTGAGGTGGAGTTGGCGCCTCGAGATTCGGAGAGAGTATGCCGCCAAAGAGATCGATTACGCTGACGCAGGCTGAGCTCCGGCTGATGAAGGTGCTTTGGGGGCGGGGCGAGTCGGCAGTGTCGGACATGGTGTCGGCCACTTCGGACGATGGGGAACTGGCGTATACGTCGGTGCTGACGACGATCCGGATTCTGGAGACGAAGGGGTATGTGAGCCACCGGCAGGAGGGGCGGGCGTTCCTTTACAGCGCATGCATTGGGGAGTTGGAAGCGAGCCGGTTCGAGGTGCGGCATGTGTTGCAGCGGTTCTTTGGGAACTCGCGGGAGCGGCTGCTGCTTTCGATGCTGGGGGACGACAAGATTAGTCCGGAAGAGCTGAAACGGTTGAAAGATACGATTGCGGGTGCGCCGGACGAGGACCTCGAGGCGGGTGAGGCTGCGAAGCTCGACGAGTCAACCGCAACTGGCGAGTTTGCGGAGGGGGCCTAGATGGAAGCTCTGATGCAGCATTTGGGTTCGCTGGTTTGGGATGGGTCGGCTGCTGCGGCGAGTATGCTGCTGGCGGCGATCTGGCAGGGGGCGGTGGTGGCAGCGTGCGTGGCGCTGGGGCTGCGGATGATGCCGCGGCTGAGCGCGGCGGCACGGTCGCTGATCTGGCTGAATGTGTTTGTGCTGCTGGTGCTGCTACATGGCTTGCCTGTCCTCCTGGAGCATGGAGGCGGTGCTGGGTTAGGGCAGGATGCGCCGGTTCACCTGAGTCCCATTCACCTGAGTCCTTGGTGGAGCGTTGGGCTGGTTGGGCTGTGGGCGGCGTTCTCCCTGTGGAGGCTTGCGGAGTTGCTCGTGAGCGCGGTTCAGCTGCGGGGGATTGCGCGACGGGCGGTGGAAGTAAGCGGCGGCGCGGCGGTGGAGGGGTTGCTGACGGACGGACGGCGGGCGGAGCTGTGTACTTCAGACGAGGTGGAGCGGCCCTGTGTGCTGGGATTCTGGAGGCCGCGGATTCTGATTCCTCCGGCGCTGTTGGAGCAGCTTTCGCCGCTGGAGTTGAAGCTGGTGGTGGAGCACGAGATGGAGCATCTGTGCCGGGGCGACGACTGGAGCAACCTGCTGCAGAAGATGGGCCTGGTGCTGTTTCCGCTGAACCCGGCGCTGGTGTGGGTGGAGCGGAAGCTTTGCGCGGAGCGGGAGCTGGCTTGCGACGACCGGGTGCTCAGCTCGAGTGGCGGGGCCAAGGCTTATGCGATCTGCCTGACGCACCTGGCGGAGTATTCGCTGCTCTATCGGAAGCTGTCGCTGGTGCTTGGAGCGTGGGAGCGGCAGTCGGAGCTGGTTCGGCGTGTGCACCGGATCTTGCGGCGTCCATTGCGGCCGATGACGGGCCGAGCGGCGGCGGCGGCGATGGCTGGAGTGGTTGCGGCGGCGGTGGCTTGCGCGATGCTGCTGGCACGGAGTCCGCAGCTGGTGAGCTTTACGCCGGAGGTTAGCCAGGGGCTGGAGGCGCAGGTGGTGCAGGCGCCGATTTTGAGGCCGGTGAATGTCGACGCAATGGCGCAATTGGTGAAGGCGGTAATGCCGGTGACTCCGAGGCTGGATGCGCCGAAACGGGTTCGGAAGGCTGCGGTGAAGCGCCCGCCGACGCTACCGGAGACACAACAGATGGCGCCGGAGCGGCGGGATTTGATGGTTTTGACGGAGTTTCGCGATATGGAAGGGCAGCCGAAGGTGGTGATTGCCGTCGATCGCAAGACTCGGTCACAGTATGCGGTTGTCCAGATGGCGGGCGGCTGGGTTCTTTTCCAGATTTAGGGGGTTTGGGGAAATGCGCGAAAGAACGAATGCAGATCCTTCGACTCACCGCTCCCAGGCTGAAAAGCGCCTGGGGGCCAGTTCCCTCAGGATGACAGTCTCTGTCTTGTTATGAATTCTTGAGACATGACGCTGGCAAAGAAGATCAACAACCAAAACAGCAGTAACAACCAGGAGGGAAGATCGATGACTGTATCAACTAATCAATTAGTAGTAATGGCGAAGAAGCTGGCGGCACCGGCTGCGGTGGCGGGTGCGTTTCTGGTGGGCGCGGCGATTTTCGCGGGACATGGCAGCGTTCATGCCGCCTCGCCTATGGACGACAACAGCGTTTCCGCTCTCACAGCGCTGGACACAGCGATGGAGGCGGTAACCAGCAAAGTAACGCCGGCGGTGGTGAACGTTGCGGTGACATCCAAGAGCAGCGGCGACAGCAACATGACGGTGAATGGAGAGCCGATGCAGAACCTGCCGCCGCAACTGCAGCAGTTCTTTGGGCCGATGTTCCGCGGGCAGCAGCCGCAGGAGCCTCAGATTGAGCACGGTGTGGGCAGCGGCATCATCATTTCGCCGGATGGCTACATTGTGACCAACGATCATGTGGTGGACGGGGCGACCAACATCAAGGTGACCTTGCATGACCGGCGGACGCTGAATGCCAAGGTGATTGGCGTGGATAAGCTGACCGACCTGGCGGTGATCAAGGTGGACGCAAAAGACTTGCCGACAGTGGTTTGGGGAGACTCGGGCAAGTTGATGCCGGGGCAGACGGTGCTGGCGTTTGGCAGTCCATTTGGATACTTCCAATTTTCGGTGACGCGCGGGATTGTGAGCGCGGTAAACCGGGCTAATCCTTATTCCGACGATCCGCGGAAGCCGGGGAATTTCATCCAGACGGACGCGGCGATCAATCCGGGCAATTCAGGCGGGCCGTTGGTGAATGCGCACGGCGAGCTGGTGGGAATCAACACGTTCATCATTTCGAACGGCGGCGCGTTTGCGGGGGCGGGATTTGCGATTCCGTCGCAGCTGGTGCGGGCCACGGCGGACCAGCTGATTGCGCATGGGAAGGTGGAGCACGGGTACCTGGGCATCAGCATCAATGACGTGACGCCGGACAATGCGCACTTCTTCAAGCTGCCGGATGCAACGGGCGCAATTGTGGCCCAGGTTTCGCCGGACTCGCCGGCCAGCGAGGGCGGATTGAAGACGGGCGACGTGGTTTCACAGGTGAATGGACAGCAGATTTTGAACGCCAGTGCGCTGCAGATGGCGGTAAGCGAGATGGCTCCGGGCACGAAGATCAAGTTGCAAGTTACGCGGGACGGCAAGCCGGAGACGGTGAATCTGACGGTGGGGAGCTTCCACGGGAAGACTGAGGTGGCGAGCACCGAGGAGCATGACGGTCCGAGCAGCGGCAAGCTGGGGCTGGCGGTTGCCGATTTGACGGCGCAGATCAGGCAGCAGGCCAACATCCCGGAACGGGTGCATGGGGTGGTGGTTGAGAATGTGCGGCCGGGAAGCCCGGCGGACGACGCCGGGATTCAGCCGGGAGATGTGATTGCCGAGGTGAATCGGCATCCGGCTGAGTCGGCTAACCAGTTTGTGGACGAAGTGCACAAGAACCCTAGCGGCCAGGATCTGCTGGTGCTGGTGTGGTCGAAGGGTGGCGCCAGCTACCGGACGATCCACGCGGACGGGGGGGACCAGAGCGGGTTCTAACGGTTTGTTGAGAGGATGCGCCCCGGGTCTCGAATGAGGCTCGGGGCGTTTTTTTGATGGAATGCACCTACGCTTCGGCGGCGGGTAGGCGACGAAGCATGATTTCCCTGACCCGCTCTGGCAGGATGCCGTGATGGAACTCCTGGGCCAGCGGGTGGTCGCTCGGTTCCAGCTCGAATTGAGGGCGCAGATCGGGTTCCTGGATGTAGGTGTGCATTTTCAGGTTCAGGGTGTCGGGGTATTCGGGAAGTTGGGAGCTGAGCCAGGAAAACATGGGCGGCAGGTGCGAGTTCTTTTGCTTCCCGTCAGCCTTGAGCAGGATCTCGAAGTTTTCGCGGCTCAGCGAGCCCCAGACGCCCCAGCGGAATGTTTGCGCGGTACCAACGATGGGGAGATGGATGAGGCCGCGGACGAAGAAGCTTTGCCCGTCGATGGAGCAAAAGTCATAGTCGAGGAAGGTCCTGGCGAGACTGCGGTAGGGCCTGGGAACCAGGTTCGCCCATCGGCTGGCTTTAGCATGGTCTTTTCCCCAGTAGAAGGGCTCGGAGACACCGAAATCCAGGCAGGGTCCGGTGTGCCACTCGTCGCAGTCGGAACACTGCCATCGCATGCCGGACAGGTCGTCCAACGTAACGGCGGGGTGGGTGTTGCGGATGCGGGCGTACTCGTAACACTCCGAGCAGAGCAACACTACCTGGGTGAGGCTCCTGGCTTCATCGGTCCAACCATCGTGGGCGGCGCAGATGATCTCACAGTCGTCGCACCAGGCGTCGGGGAAAGGGTTGTCTTCACTTGCTTCTTCGCGATTGAAGCCGAGACCTGCTCCATTCCCGGCAACGTGGACGCACACTTGTGTGCGCTCTGCTTCGCCGTGGAAATCGCAATGAATTGTGCCGGGCACGCAAGTATCTTGCGCGCATTGTCAGGGCTGGTCAAGGTGCGGGGTGGGTAGTGCTTTTGTTTGCCTGGGGTTGATTCCCGATTGAGGGCTGGTCCCAAGGCGAGCCGGGGGCTGGAGAGGGTTGGGCTGGTGGATGGGCTTCGCCGTGGGTGTCGCAGTGGACGGTGTCGGGCACGGGTGTAGTTTGATTTGAACGGTTGGGTTAAGTCAAGTCCTTGGCGGCGACGGGGCAGGTGCTACTATCTGCTTTTTCTTAGGAACAGCCGCAGATCCCTCCCCTTCGGTCGGGATGACAGTGCTTTCGCTTAGAAGAGATAAGGCTCTACTCGATGAACTCGCGAACGAAGGGGTTTTGGGAGTGGACGAGCTCGTGAATGGACCCGTCGAAGATCAATCGCCCTTCATCCAGCATGAGGAAGGTGGTGTTGGGGTCGGTTTGGCCTTTGGGGAGGGAGACCATGTGGCCGAGACCGGTGTCAAAGTGATGGCTGCAGAGGGTGAAGGCGTCCTGGAGGCGGTGGGTGACCAACAGCGAAGGGATGCGGAAGGCATCGCGCTCCTTCATCACCAGCTCGATGATGGTGGTGGACGTGATGGGGTCGAGGCCGCCAGTGGGCGAGTCGTAAAGGATGAGTTCCGGCTGATGGATGAGCGCGCGGGCGATAGCGACGCGGCGCTTCATGCCACCGGAGAGGCTCACGGGGTAGAAGTCAAAGGTGTTGTCGAGTTCGACGAAGGTCAGGGCCTGGTGGACGCGCCGGTCAATTTCGTCTTCGGGAATGCCCTCCTGGATCAACTGGTAGGCGACGTTATCGCGGACGGTGAGCGAGTCAAACAGGGCGCCTTCCTGAAAGACCATGCCGGTGCGGGTGCGGAGGGGAAAAAGCTGCTCTTCGCGGAGGAGAGTGATGTCTTGGCCAAAAAGAAGGATGTTGCCCGAGTCTGGACGCAGGAGGCCGTTTATCAGTTTGAGGAGAACGCTCTTGCCGACGCCGGCGGGGCCGAGGAGGATGCGGGTCTCGTTCGGGGAGACGGTGAAACTGACGTCCTGCAACACTGGCGGGCCGTCGAAGGCGATGGAGACGTGGCGGAACTCGACGATCGGCGTGGAGGATGCGGCGAGCGCGAGCGGATCGGGTTCGGCTGTTGGATTCGGCATTGGTTGGGCGGGAGCTAGTGTGGTGTCTCAGAAGCCTATTGGAGAACAAATGCAGGTCCTTCGACTTACCACCCCCAAACTGAAGATCGTTTGGGGCCCCTTTCGCTCAGGATGACAGTTCATTATCTGCTATGGACTTCAGAGAGTGGGCACTAGAGGGGCGGAAAGAACGTCAGCAGGACCTGGGTGAGCAGGAAGTCAGCAAAGATGATGATCACGGAGGAGAAGACGACGGCGTCGATGGTCGAGCGGCCAACACCCTCGGTGCCGCCGGTGGTGCGCATGCCGTAAAAGCAGCCGACAGAAGCGATGATGAAGCCGGAAAAGAGGGGCTTGACGAGTCCCTGAACGATGTCTGGCAGGTGGATGTGCTCCCAGGCCATAGACAGGTATTGGGTGCCGTTCTGGTGATTCATGAAGACGGTGACGAATCCGCCGCCGACAATGCCGAAGAAGTCGGCCAGGATGGTGAGGAAGAAGAGCATGAAGATGGTGGCGAAGAGGCGAGGAGTAACCAGCTTTCGCATGGGATCGACGCCCAGCGCGCGCATGGCGTCGATTTGCTCGGTGACTACCATGGACCCGAGCTCGCTGGCCATTGAGGAAGCGTTTCGGCCGGCGACCATGATGCCGGTGAGCACGGGACCGAGTTCTCGGATCATGGTGGTGGAAACAAACCGGCCGGTGACAGCGGTGGCGCCGAATTCCGACAGCGTGGCGGCGGACTGCAGGGCAAGGACGCCTCCCGTAAAGAATCCGGAAAGCAAAACAATGGCAGCCGAGCCGACGCCGATGATGTTGCACTGGATAAGGAAGTCGGTCCAATAGCGCGGAGGGTGAAAGACATTCAGGACAGCCCGGTACGCGAACAGGGAGTACTCCTGCACGGTGAGGATGAAGTCCTTGACGGTTCTTTCGATGGATCCGATGGCCATTGGGCTGCCTGGGTGGTGCTTGAGCGTTGTGTAACTGATGGATGCACTGGAGTGCGCTGATGATGCAAGGACAGGATAGCGCATGGGGCGGAACGAGGAGGGAATCGGCCTGTGTTCGGGGTACACTGCGGAAGAGAGCGAGGTGCGGTTGACGCAAGAGAGCGAAGAAAAGCTGGAAGCATTTTTTGCGGCCTGGGTGGATGGGGCGAGCCCGGTGCTGCTGCTGGACTACGACGGGACGCTGGCGGGATTCCGGGTGAACCGGTACACAGCCAGGCCGTGGGCCGGTGTGCGGGAGGTGCTGGGGCGGATCCAGGCAGCAGGGCGGACGCGGCTGGCGGTGGTTACGGGAAGGCCCGCGAATGAAATTGCGCCGCTGCTGGGGCTACCGGAGCCGGTTGAGGTTTGGGGGCTGCATGGGGCGGAGCGGCTTTATCCGGATGGCCGGCGGGAACTGGAACTGGCATCGGAGGAGACACAGGTAAAGCTGGAAGTGTTGAAGGAGCGGTTACGGCGGGATGCGCTGGGAGGCCACTTCGAGGACAAGGCGAACGCTGCGGTGATGCACTGGCGCGGTCTGGGGCATCGCCAACAGGCGCATGTGGAGGCACGGACACGGGCGCTGTTTGAGCCGATGGCGAAGCTGGACGGGCTGGCTTTGCAGGATTTTGAAGCGGGGCTGGAATTGCGCGCGGGGCGAAACAAGGGTGGAGCTGTGGAGGCGATTGTGACCGAGATGCGCGCGGCTGGGAAAAACCCGGGGCCCGTGGCGTATCTGGGCGACGATTTGACGGATGAGGAAGCGTTCAAGGCGGTGAATGCGTTGGATGGGACGCATTTGAGCGTGCTGGTGCGGAGGAAGTGGAGGGAGACGGCGGCAGACGTTTGGGTGCGGCCGCCGGGGGATGTGGTGCGGTTTCTGCAGCGGTGGGAAAAGGCGGGGGGAATGCAGGGAACAGGGAATAGGGAACAGGGAACAGCCGAAAAACGCCTATGGTCCTGATTGGCCGAGCGGAAATCTGTCAGATGATCAGGCGGCGAGGGGTTTGATCTTGGGGCGCTTCCTTTGTGATTCGATCCACAGGTCGTGCTGAAGCTGGGCCTTGGAGAAGAAATCCGGGGAAAGGGACAGAGCCTGGCCGAGCCGAATATTGATGTCCATGGTGACTGCGCTGCGACCGTTGAGGGTGCGCGAGATGGTGGCGCGCGCTACGCCGATGTGTTCGGCGAGCTGGGTTGCGGTGATGGGGCCGAGGAACTCCCTGAGCAGTTCGCCGGGCTTGCCGGGTTGTGGATTGTGGCCATGATTGATTCGTATTTCACTTGGAAACGAGCGGCGCACTCATGAGGGCAGGGCGGCCGATCCGATCAACGCATTGTCAGGATTCGGTTCGATGTGGCAAGTGTCAGCGAAGCACTCGAAAGTCTCTTCACGAAAGTAGAAGAGATAGTGCTGCTTTGGCCGATCGTGGCTGTGGGATATGAGCTTCCATTCTTCGGGCGACGCCAGGCCAAAAGTCTCGCCCTGAATTCGGTAAAACTCGCCCCAGGCTGGCGCAAGTTTGCTGAATCGACACTGGCCAAGGTACCAGCCTTCATCGTTGGGCCCGCCAAGGTGGTATTTCGTACAGGAGACGAAGCGAAGAATGCCAAGGTCGTCTTCCCTGAAGTTCGCAAACTGGAAAGCGTTGAGACGGAAGATGAGAAGGAGGTCCCCGCTATCAAGTTCGATGCGAGGTAGCGGCACGTTGGGGTCCGCATTCCAGCCCGAGTTGAGTTGGATAAATTGAAGGTTTCCTTGCGGCATGGTTCTTTTCTGCCATTGCGGGGACCGCAGATCACTCACGGCCTTTTTTGCGGATCTCGATGTTGAGGCGCTTGATTTTCTGGTTGAGGGTGCTCAGCGGGATGTGGAACTGCTCGGCGGCGTCGGTCTGGTTCCAGTTGCAGCGCTCGAGCTTTTCGATGATGATGCGGCGCTCGATGTCTTCGAGGATGTCGAAGAGGGAGGCGTTGGGGTTGTGTTCGAGTAGGGCGTCCTGGAAGCTGCGGCCGGTGATGTGGCCGGGGAGCAGGTCGGAGCCAATTACTGGGCCGGAGCTTAGGACCACGCCGCGTTCGATGGAGTTTTCGAGCTCGCGGACGTTGCCGGGCCACTCATAGTCGACCAGGGCGCGCAGGGCGTCGGCGGAGAGCTTGCGCGGGGGCATGCCGTTCTCGTTGGCGTAGAACTCGAGGAAGTGGTTGGCGAGCAGGGGTATGTCTTCGCGTCGGGCGCGCAGCGGCGGCAGGTCGACAGTGATGACGTTGAGGCGGTAGAAGAGATCTTCGCGAAAGTGGCCGTCGCGCACAGCCTGGCGGAGGTCGATGTTGGTGGCGGCGATGATGCGGACGTCGACCTGGATCTCGGAGATGCCGCCAAGGTGCATGAAGCGGCGGTCCTGAAGCACGCGGAGGATCTTGGCCTGGGTGTCCATGCCCATGGTGGCGATTTCGTCCAGGAAAAGTGTGCCGCCATTGGCGACTTCGAAGAGGCCCTTCTTTGAGGCGATGGCGGAGGTGAAGGCACCCTTGACGTGGCCGAAGAGGGTGGATTCCAGCAACTCGGAGGGCATGGCGCCGGTGTTGATGGGGACGAAGGGCTTGTCTTTGCGCGGCGAGTTGGCGTGGATGGCCTTGGCGATGAGCTCCTTGCCGGTGCCGCTTTCGCCCTGGATGAGGACGGTGGAGCGCGAGGGTGCGACCTGGGCGATGAGGTCGAAGGTGCGCAGCATGATCTCGCTCTTGCCGACGATGTTGAAGAAGTTGTAGCGCTGCTTGAGAGTGCGCTTGAGCTGGAGGTTTTCTTCTTCGGCTTTGTGGCGGGCGACGGCGGAGCGGATGTCGGCGAGAAGTTTCTCGTTGTCCCAGGGCTTCTGGACGAAGTTTTCAGCGCCGGCGCGGACGGCTTCCACGACATTGTCGACGGTGCCGTAGGCGGTGATCATGATGACCGGCAGCTCGGGCTGGCGCTCCTTGATTTGAGGCAGCAGTTCCATGCCGCTCTGGCCAGGCAATGCGAGATCGAGCAGGACCAGGTCAAAGTTCTCCTGGTCCAGCATGCGCAGACCTTGTTCGCCGTCGACCGCCATTTTCATTACGTAGCCTTCAAGCATGAGCAGGACTTCAAGCGATTCGCGGATGGCCGCCTCGTCATCGATTACAAGGATGCTGGCGCCGGCGGTACTTCCATTGCCGGCAGATGCGGAGACGGGCAGGTTCAAGGGAATTTCGACCTCAGGCATGGACTGAATTCCTCAATAGCGGAAACTCGAGATGAAACGTTGTGCCGGCGCCGACAGCGCTTTTGACGTGAATTTTGCCGGCGTGCTCCTGGATGATGCCGTAGGAAACGGAGAGACCCAGGCCGGTGCCGCGTCGATCGCCGGGCTTGGGCGTGGTCTTGGTGGTGAAGAACGGATCATAAATGCGCTTGAGATGCTCAGGGGCGATGCCGGAGCCTGAGTCGGTGACCAGAGCTTCGACGTGGCCATTGACCTGCGTGGCTACGCGCAGCACGCCGCCGCCGGGCATGGCCTCTTTGGCGTTGAGTAGCAGGTTGAGGAAGACCTGCTGCAGCTTGCCGGAGTTGCCGTTGATTGCCGGGAGTTCTTCGGAAAGGGCGAGATCGACGCTGATCTGCGCGGTCTTGAACTGGTGTTCCAGCAGAGAAAGTGTGTCGCGAATGACCTGGTTGAGATTGGTTTCGCGGAATTCGGTAGTGGAGGTGCGGGAGAAGTTGAGCAGGCCGTTGGCGATTTCAGCGGCGCGGAAGCTCTGCTGGGTGATCTTGTCGAGAACGGGGCTCAGGCGTGCGTCGCCCTTGAGCTGTTTGGACAGCATCTGCGCGTAGCTGGAGATGACGGCCAGCGGGGTGTTGATTTCGTGGGCGACGCCGGCGGCGAGCAGGCCGATGGAGCTGAGCTTGTCTGCCTGGGCCAGTTGCGATTCAAGGGAGACACGCTCGGTGATGTCGTCGACCAGGATGATGCGGCCGACCGAGACGAAATCGCGAGACAGCAGCGGGGCGACGGCAATGTTGGCCGTGCGCTGCTCGCCGGCGCGGGTGGTGATGCGGAATTTGTAGAGGTGGTGGACGCCCTGCTCGTGGCGGAAGCTGTCGATTGCGTCAACGAAGTCAGACGGGAACACCGCACGAAGTGGCTGGCCAATGGCTTCGGAGCGGCTGAAGGCATACATGGCCTCCATCTGGGCGTTCCAGCTTTCGATGCGGTCGTCCAGGTCGAGGGCGAGAATTCCCACGTTGATGGACTCGACGATGTTCTCGTTGAATTCCTTGAGCCGCTCGAATTCGCCGATTTTGGCTTCCAGGCGGGCGTAGAGGCTGGCGTTCTGCAAGGCAATGCCAATGTAGCTGGCCAGGGATTCAAGCAGTTCCACATCTTCCGAGGACAGGAAATCGCCGCCAATGGTGCGGCCCAGGCCGATGACAGCAATGGTGCGGGTGACGGAACCGTCCTGGGCTGAACCGGTGGCGACCCGGCAGGGCAGATAGTAATTGAGGTCGAGCAGGGCGGCGGTGCGCTGCTGCTTCTCAGGCAAGTGAAGCGCCTGTTGCGCGTTCTCGAGGAAGATGTGCATGTGATCCTGAGCGCGATCGAAGTCGAGAAATCCAAGATCGAGGGAAGCGGTCTCGATTGGCTGGGATAGATGCAATCCGTTGGCGCCGTTCGATCCCGATGCGGCCAGGCGCCAGCGGCTTGGGCCGGTGCTGTTCTCGGTGGGTAAACCGTGGGCCGCGGCCAGCCGGAGCTGGCCGGAGTCCTGCATCAGGAAGACCGCGACGCGGGCGACAAGCAATGTGCGCGGCAGGCGTTCGACGATGGAATCGAGCAGCGCGTCAAGGTCGGTTTCGGAGCTGAGGCCGCGCCCAAACTCGACAAGCGCCTTGCGGTAGTCGTAGCGATGGCGGTCAAACGCCTTGTCGACCCAGCCCTGGATGCGGCGCTTGAGAGGGTCGAAGATGGCGGCTGTGAACAGAATGGCGATCACCAAGCCCCACTCGCGGACCGCTTCTGGCATGGCGTTGTGGACGACGACCGAGATAAGGGCGACGATGCCGAAGTAAACGCCGAGCAACAGGCCGGTGGCCAGGGTGTAGGCCACGCCGCGCTTGAAGATCAGGTCGGTGTCCATGAGCCGGTAGCGGACAATGGCCCAGCTGAACGTGAGCGGCAGGATGACCAGCGAAAGCCCGGCAAGGTCAGTGAGCACCCAGAAGGGCCGCCAATCAAAGAGGAACGGGATCGCGTAGAAGAGTGTGAACGGCAATACCGCGAGCAGGGTTCCGCGGGTTACCCATTTCAACTGCTGGCGCAGCAGCGGAGAGTCGGCGCGCCGGTAGCTGCGCATGAAAAGCAGCGCCGCCAGGAGGTAATAGACAGCGACGTAACCGGTGCCGGTTTGCTCCAGCCGGTGCTTCAGCAGTCCTGTAGCCTCTCGGGTAAACATTGCCCAGAGGTTCAGGCCGAGAAGCGCCAAGCCCGGGGCATAAATTACCGGCAAAAGCCAGCGACGGCGGATGTTCTTGAAGCGCTCCTCGGGGAAGCTGAGGGCGAAGTGCAGGAACAGCGCGGGTTGCAGCGATTCCGCGACGACGTTGAGCCAGAAGATGGTCCAGTCCAGGCCGTCGAGCTTGCCCGTGTACTTGAGCGTGCAGAGCGCGAAGGAAACCAGGCAGAACAGATAGAAATGTGTGGCGCGAGCGGCTCCCCAACGGCGGAACAGGACGTAGACGCCGATGGCGAGATAGACCAGTCCGATGACACGCTGCGCCTGCTGAAGGCCGCGATCCATGGGCTCGGGAATGACCACCACCGGCGTATCGAGTGGGACGCCTGCACGCGTGATTTCGTAGCTGGCGCTGCCGTATACCTGCGTTTCGTAGAGAACCCGCTCCAGATCAGAAAGGTGCGTGACGGGAGTTGCAAGGATGTGGGCTTTGGCGGTTGAGGGCAGCAGACCAGTGTGTTTTTTTGCAGGGGTTGCCGGCACGGACATCCCGGCTGGCTTCGGTGGGTTGGCGGGCTGCTGGTTTTCATCGCTGAGCAGGTCTTGCGACTCGACATCATGCGCCTGGATGTCGGTGCGCTGGGTCGGGATGTCCGGCACCACGGCTGCGCCAGTGAGCAGGTCGCCCTGCTGGATGCCGGCGTGCTGGCCGGGACTCCTGGGAAGGACCTTTACCGCCTCCAAGCCGCCTTGGACTTCGCGCCACCAGACGCCGTCATCCGGCTGCTGGAACTGGGTTTCCTGGCGCAGATTGAGCACCGCAAGCACGAACAGGCCGGCCGTCGCCACAAACAGGACGATTGCTTGCAACCGTGTAATCAGGCTTGTTTCCATGGGGGAGCTCTTACATCATCTTTCGTCGTTGCACGTCGGTTGCCATGTCTGCCAAACGCGCCGTCGCCTTCGGTGTGAATTGCATCGAATTGATAAGAGGCAAGATAGGGACTGTTTTCAGGAGGAAAAGGTCAACCGCAAGATTGGGCTCTTTTGTCGAAACTGCAGCAAATGGGATGAGTAATCCATAGAACAGTATTGGGCTATGGAAACCGGTAGGTTTGTTTGGGATGGATTTTGGGGCGGATCGGGGGCGTTGCCAAAGGGCGGCAGGGGTTGGTCATGGGATTTCCCCCCATCCAGCGTTTACCGGTATAGTGCCAGCATTGGCATTCCCATCTCGCGAGGTCCCTGAATGCCCCGACGACCAGGCGTTTCACTCGTCCTTCTGACCATTTGCGGACTCGGAACCATCGCCTCCGGGCAGGCACCCGCAGCCTCGAACCCCGCGCCTGCCACTGCGATCCTCGCTGCGCCCATTTTCTTCGGCCAATCTGTGGTTCCGCTCTATGGGCCCTGGAAGTTCCAGATCGGCGACTCACCCAGCGACCTTAAAACAGGCGAGCCCCTCTGGGCGGAGCCGGGCTTCGACGACTCCCAGTGGGAATCGGTGGACCTGACACCGGGGGCCGGCAGATTCAACCCGGCAAGGCCCGATGCACCTCAGGTGCCTGGCTGGCGAGCCAAAGGACACCCAGGCTACCTGGGCTGGGCCTGGTATCGCCTGACGGTACCGTTGGCGGAGAATTCCCCTAATCTTGCACTGGCCGGTCCGGCGCACATGGATGGCGCCTACCAGGTGTTTTCGAATGGACACCTGTTGGGCGGCATGGGAAAGTTTGACAACGCAGACGAGGCACCCACGATCTATTGGTCCCATCCGGCAATGTTTCCGCTTCCTCAAACAGAATCCATCGGCCGCCTGACCGGACATGAGAGGCAGCAGACACTTGCGTTCCGAGTCTGGACGCCACAATGGTTCAACCTCCCGGATCAAGGGGGAATCCATTCAGTGCCGCTGCTGGGGGAGGCAGGCTCGATAGGGGCGGAGCTTCGGCTGGAATGGAGTGCGCGCATCCGCGGAGTGGTGTACTCCCTCTTTGAAGGGCTCATGTTCTTCTTGCTGGCGATCGTAACTGCCAGCCTCATTCTGTTTGACCGCTCCGACCGGGTGTACCTGGTTGTTGCCACGGTACTGGCATTGAACGCAGGCCTGGATCTGTGCTATGCACTCGCAAACCTGACCACCCTGCTGAGTCTCACCAAGTTTTTGCTACTCCTGCGGTGCGTCTTCCTACCAGTCATGATGGGCGGTTGGATGCTGGTTTGGTGGATCTGGTTTCGATTGATCCGTCCGGCCTGGGTGCCGTGGGCCATTGCCCTGCTGACGGTGGCGCATATGGTCTCTCAGGCGCTGGGAGAAGGCTTATTCAATGACGCGGTCCCGCATTCGCTTGAGCTTTTCTCTCATGCGGCATCGGTGATGGTCCGCCTGCTTTTTCTTCCCCTGATGGCGCTCATCGTCGGTTTGGGCATCCGCAAGGAAGGCCGAGAGGGATGGTTGATTTTTCCCGCATTGATACCGCTGACGATTGGGCAGTTTCAAACCGAATTGCAGGTCTTGCACATTCCCACGGCATGGAGCCCGTTTGGCTTCGTTGTTTTTCTTGGCCAGATTGGCTTTGATCTTTCTGCCGCAGCCATCTCATTGCTACTGCTGCGCAGGCTGCTGCTTTCGGTGCGGCGCCAGCGGCAGATGGCGCAGGATGTAAAACAGGCGCAGGAGGTGCAGCAGGTCATCCTGCCGGAGGCGCGTCTTTCGCTGCCGGGGCTGATGATTGAAAGCGAATACCGTCCCGCGCGCGAGGTGGGCGGCGACTTTTTTCAGATCATTCCGCACAAGACGGACGGCAGCCTGCTGATTGTGGCCGGCGACGTGACCGGCAAGGGCTTGCAGGCGGGAATGCTGGTGGCGTTGCTGGTGGGGGCCGTGCGCAGCACCCTGGACTGGAGCGCCGACCCGCTGGCCGTGCTGCGAGCGCTGAATCAACGGCTGCTGGGAAGGGCAGATGCGCAGGCGACGTGCCTGGCGCTGCACATCAACTCCGGCGGTGGCGTAACGCTGGCAAATGCCGGCCACGTGCCGCCGTATTGGAATGGCGAACCCGTGGCGATGGAAGGCGCGCTGCCTCTGGGCATGATGGAAGGCGCGGAATTCTCGGTGATGCAATTCCAACTGAGAGACGGCGACAGGCTGGTGCTGATGTCCGACGGCATTGTGGAGGCAAGCGATGCGAAGGGCAATCTCTTCGGCTTCGAGCGGGTGCACGACCTGCTGCGGACGGCGCGGTCCGCGGCAGAGGTGGCCAGCGCCGCGCAGAGTTTTGGGCAGGAGGACGACATCAGCGTGATTTCCATAACTCGCACGGCAAAACGGAAGTCTGCCGCATGAGTGCGACTGGATCGTTGATTCAGATTCCTGATCATTAGTGTCCGGTTAGATGTCGAACAGATTCAGTTGGTTAGCGAGGTCGGGTTGGTCGGTTCTGTTGAGATAGGGCTGAAGGGTGCATGAAATCTCGGTTTTCTCGAAGATCGACACCGACAG
>Ga0302319_10005107_pt1 | contig 26540 bp, 26 predicted proteins | sample Bog_T0_2_FD_203319 | JGI IMG/M metagenome (GOLD analysis project Ga0302319, IMG submission 203319) | Peat permafrost microbial communities from Stordalen Mire near Abisko, Sweden - Bog_T0_2 | ecosystem: Environmental > Terrestrial > Soil > Wetlands > Peat | place: Sweden: Abisko, Stordalen Mire... | reverse complement strand
TGCAGTACAGGTATGGCCCAACGCGGGTCAGGTGCCCGTGCGAATAAACGCTGATCTCCGGTCGCTGCGGACCGGTTGGGCGTATCAGCAGCCACGTGCCGACCCCGGCGCCCACGGACAGCGGGAGCACGGCCGCCAGGAGCACGGCCAAGCGGCGGTTGCCTGCAGGCTTCACTCGGATACCGCCGCCGCATTGCCGGCGCCGCGACGCATGCCTTCCTGCTCGACCATCACCGGCCGGTTACCTCCGAGGCCCGGGATCAAGGAGTCGCCGCGGAAGCTGACAATGGTCTGCGCCAGACCGAGGATCAACATCGAGCTGACCGCGGTGAAGCCGACCCACAATTCGGTGTAGACCATCACGCCCAGCGCACCGCCCAGCACCCAGGCCAGCTGCAGCGTCGACTCCGAGCGCCCGAACCCCGATGCTCGCGATTCCTCGGGTAGATCGTCTTGTAGCGAGGCATCCAGCGAGGCCTTGGAAATGGCGCTCGAGCCCGATGTGATCAAGGTGGCAATGACCGCCGCCGCCAGGGTGCCGGCGACTGAGGCAATCAAGGCGACCGCACACACCGCCACCGTGCAACGCACCACCAGCAGGGCCGGCCTGCCCAACTGCAACCGCGCGCTGGTGAAGTTCCCGGCGAAGTTCCCGACTCCGGCTGCCGCGCCGATCATCCCAAGCATTGCCAGTTGTCTCCAGCTGTTGGCGTGTTGCGCTTTGGCGACAAACGCCGGATACAGGAACAGGAAGCCGACCATCACCTTGATGGTGCAGTTACCCCACAGCGAGGTAATGATGTTGCGGCCCAGCGGTTGTCGAAGCGTTCCGCCGACCTTCTTGACTTCCTCCGGCCAGCTTCGCGACACGGGGCCGTCGTCCCGGCGGTAGCTCAAAGTGGCCGGGACCTCACCCGCGGTTACCTCGACCCAGCGGGGAATCCGCATCGACAGCGAGGCGCCGGCGATCGTGGCGGCTACCACCACGAACAACGCCCCGGGCAGCTTGAACAGGTGGGTGCAGGCGAACTCGACGCCGCCCGCGATGGCACCGCCGGCGATAGTGCCGCCGAGCAGACCGAACATGGTCAGCCGGGAATTGACCCGTACCAGGTCGATGGTCGGCGGCATCACCCTCGGTGTCACCGCGCTGCGCAGCACACTGAACGATTTCGAGAACACCATCATGGCCAGCGCGCACGGGTAAAGAACCCAAGACGGGAAGCTACCGGTGGCTCCGTCGTAATTCATGATCAGCACCACTGCCAGTGCGGTGCGTAGTGCGAACGACATCGCCAGCGCGACGCGACGGCCGTGCTGCAGCCGATCGAGGGCCGGTCCGATGAGTGGGGCGATCACCGCGAACGGCGCGATGGTAATCAACAGATACAGCGCGACTTTTGACTTGCTTTCCCCGCTGGCCGCGGCGAAGAACAGCGTGTTGGCCAGGGCGACGGCCATCGCGGAGTCGACCGCGAAGTTCGCCACGACCGGCCACGTCAGCGCGGTAAGACCAGACTTGTCAGCCCCGTCCGCGGTGGCGGCCCGGTGAACCATCGAGTACATCCGCGAACCCATTTCGCGGCTGCGCTGCGCAGCGGCGCGGGTAACGGTGATTCGTTCGCCGGCGGCCGGACCACGGGGCGGCGGGCCGCTCCGGTCCGGTTCTCGCTGCTGCCGGCCCAGGGGCGGCAGATAGCGGTTGGCGCTCGGCGTGGGAGGCGGACGGCGCGAGCGACGAAACTCGGCGTCATCGGCGGGGTAATTGGCCATGCCGGGATGCTGGTTGACCGATCCGTTGCGGGACCGGCGGCCTGGGTTGGAGGCCACTCGACCCGGATCATCACGCCGCCGTCCAGACACGAATCAATTCTGTCCTATGTGGACTTCTCGCGTGGGCAACTGACCGGGTGTGGCTTGCCAACCTTGTCGTCCGGCAGTATTAGTGACGCAACGCAGAGAGGGGATAGCGTGACCGGACCCATTGAGGAATCCGTCGTGGCGACCGTGGGTGACTGGCCCGACGGATTGGCGCCGGTGCTCACGGGTGCGGCGGACCAGGCCAGGGCGGCAGTCGCCGAGTTCAGCGGCCCAGAGACGGTCGGGGAATACCTGGGTGTCAGCTACGAGGATCCGAACGCCGGGACTCACCGGTTCCTTGCTCATCTGCCTGGCTATCAGGGATGGCAATGGGCCGTCGTCGTTGCGGCATATCCCGGTGCCGAGCACGCCACAATCAGCGAAGTGGTGCTGATTCCGGGGCCGACGGCGCTGCTGGCGCCGGAATGGGTGCCCTGGGAGCAGCGGGTCCGGCCGGGTGATTTGGGCCCCGGAGACCTGCTGGCACCGCCCGCGGACGACCCGAGGCTGGTCCCCGGTTATATCGCCAGTGGTGACCCCCAGGTCGACGAGACCGCTGCCGAAATCGGGCTGGGCCGCCGCTGGGTGATGAGCGGCTGGGGCCGCACCGAGGCCGCCAAACGATGGCACGAGGGGGATTACGGTCCCGACGCGCCGATGTCGCGGTCCACCAAGCGCGTCTGTCGCGACTGCGGTTTCTTCCTTCCGCTGGCGGGATCGCTCGGGACAATGTTCGGAGTGTGCGGCAATGAACTTTCCGCAGACGGGCATGTCGTCGACAAGCAGTACGGCTGTGGCGCCCACTCCGATACTCCGGCCCCGGCGGGCACCGGGTCGGCGCTGTACGAACCCTACGACGACGGCGTCCTCGAGGTCACCGAGAAACCGGCAGTGCAGCCGGCAGAGGCCTCGAAAGAAGCCCCGGCAGTGGCGGCGTTAGAAGCGCCGGCGGAGCCCCCGACAGAAGCCCCGCCAGAAGGCCCGGCGGAAGCCCCGGCGGAAGCCCCGGATTAGCGTCTCTCGGCGGCGGCTTTGATGTTGGCCAGCGAGGCTTTCATACCGGCGATCAATTCGTTTTCGAAGTTCGTCGTCCCGCCGAGGAACGCGTTAACCGCCAGGTTCGAGAACGCGGTGACGCCGTTTTCGGCGTGCCGGCTCTCGGTCACCCGGGTCCTCTCGCCGTTCGGCTCGAGCTCGTAGCTCCAGATGCTGTGATTGGTATTCACCCGGAACGCCAGCTTCTTCTCCGGGATCGCTTCGAGGACCGTGCACGTGGTGGTCCATAAGATGCGATTGCGGCGGTTGAGGTTGAGGGTGCGTGTGCCCGCGCGGAGCGGGCCGAGGGGCTTCATCCAGCGACACTGGGGGCTCCACTCCGGCATCCGCCGAAAATCGGATATCAACGCCCAGACTTTCGCGGCCGGCGCGTTGATATCGACTTCTGCCTGTAGGAGCGGGGCCACCATTGGTCCTCCCGGATTTCGTCGAGGGCTAATTGGGGTCGAGAAAAGTTTCGAGTCCGGTTTGTGCGCCGCGTGCACCGCGGCGGGCGGCGGCGAGCTGCCACACGAAGATGCTTGTGCCGAGGAACGAGACTCCGATTCCGGCCAGCGCGATCGGACGCCAGCTCTGCAGGGAGGGGACGAAGAACGCGGCCGCCACGGCGATCAACCAGCCCAGAGCGCCGATGGCGATGAAAGGCCACAGCCCGAGCAGCACCCGCGGCAGCTGGGGCGCTTCGAGGTTCTGGTCTGGTTCTTGTGCCATCGCGATTAATTTAGCCCGGTGACGATGCAGGCCGCGGCGCGGCCTTGGCGAGAGATGGGTGGGCAACGTTCGCCGTTTCTTTTCCCTTCCTCTCAGGTTCCGTTGTAACCTCGCGCCATGCCTGACAGCGATGCGCGGCTGGCCAGCGACTTGTCGCTGGCCGTGATGCGGCTGGCCCGCCAACTGCGTTTTCGTAACCCGTCGTCGCCGGTGACGCTCTCGCAGCTGTCGGCGCTGGCGACCTTGGCGAACCAGGGTGCGATGACGCCCGGGGCATTGGCGATTCGCGAACGGGTCCGTCCGCCGTCAATGACCCGCGTGATCGCCTCCCTTGCCGAGATGGGTCTCGTTGACCGTTCACCGCACCCCGTCGACGGCCGGCAGGTGCTGGTCTCGGTCTCGGAATCCGGGGCCGAGTTGGTCAAGGCGGCTCGTCGCGCTCGGCAGGAGTGGCTGGCCACGCGGCTCGCGACGCTGGACAGCGACAAACGTGACGTCCTGCGCAATGCGGCCGATCTGATCTTGGCTCTGGTCGATGAAAGCCCGTGAAGGTCGATGAAAGCCCTTGAAGGCGTGGACGTTCAGGACGTCACCGACCCCGACGACCCGCGGCTCGACGATTTCCGCGACCTGAACAGCGTGGATCGTCGTCCCGATCTGCCGACCGGCAAAGGGCTGGTGATCGCCGAGGGCGTGCTGGTGGTGCAGCGCATGCTGGCGTCTCGGTTCACCCCGCATGCACTGCTTGGCACCGACCGCAGGCTGGTCGAACTCAACGACGATTTGGCCGATGTAGACGGTTTGGCGGCGCCGTATTACCGGGCGTCCGCGGACGTCATGGCGCAGGTGATCGGTTTCCATCTCAACCGTGGGGTGCTCGCGGCCGCGAGAAGAGCCCCGGAGCTCAGTGTTGCCCAGGTGGTCGACCACGCCCGCACCGTTGCCGTGCTCGAAGGTGTCAACGACCACGAGAACCTGGGCTCGATCTTTCGCAACGCGGCGGGGCTGGGGGTGGACGCGGTGGTGTTCGGCAGCGGCTGCGCTGATCCGCTCTATCGTCGCGCCGTTCGGGTTTCTATGGGCCATGCGCTGTTGGTGCCCCATGCGCGGGCAACGCAATGGCCCGCTGACCTTGTGATGTTGAAGGAAGCCGGTTTCCGGCTGCTGGCGATGACCCCGCAGCACGAGGCGTGCGCGCTGGCTCAGGCGATGGAAGCCGTGTGTGGCGAACGTGTCGCGGTGCTGGTGGGCGCCGAGGGACCGGGACTGACGCCGGCGACACTGCGGTTAAGCGATGTGCGGGTGCGCATCCCGATGTCGCGGGGCACCGACTCGCTCAACGTCGCGACCGCGGCCGCCCTGGCGTTCTACGAGAGAGTTCGGCTCGGCTCGTGAGTGACCGGCCCATGAGTCATAAGCAGGGTGAGTCCGTGCCATGGGCAACGGGTTTGACGGTGGCCGGGTTCGTTGCCGCGGTGATTGCCGTCGCAGTCGTAGTGCTCAGCCTCGGGCTGATCCGGGTGCACCCGCTATTGGCCGTCGGACTCAACATCGTGGCGGCCGGGGGACTGGCGCCAACCTTGTGGGGATGGCGGCGCACGCCGGTTCTGCGCTGGTTTGTGCTGGGCGCAGGCGTGGGTGTGACGGGCGCGTGGCTGACGTTGGTCGCGCTGACACTAGCCGGTCGCGGCTAGCCGGCAGCGGTCAGCGCTGCCCGCCCGAGCGCACCCCGAGCAACACATCCTCCCAAGCCGGAATGACCGGCTTGCCCCGGCGAGTGTGCACCGGTGGCTCGGGCTGCGCGGCGACGGGCGGCCGGGCGGTCTCGTCGAATTCGACGTGAGCTACCTTCGCCAGCGGCCGCAGCGGACGCTCGAAGTTCGGGTCGATGAGCTCGCTGGCGCCTTCGTCGACCGCAGTGACCGTTCCGCCGTGGGCGCCCGGGACGAAGCAGAAATGCGCGATGTTGTCGGAGCGTCCGGCCTTCCACGCAAGCTGCACCGTCCAGCGGCAGTCTTCGTTGCGCCAGGCGTCCCAGCTGAGCCCGTCGGGATCAAGGCCACGCGCCACCAAGGCGGTGCTGACAGTCTCCAACAGAGTCAGCACCCCGGGCCCGTCGGTGAGAACTGGGTGAGCCGCCGTTGCCAGCTCCGCGGCACGATAACGTTCCAGCAATACCGGGTGGGCGAACCGGCGGATCCGGGCGATGTCAGAGCCCGATGCTGTTGCCACCTGCTCGACAGACGCGCCGGCGCGGATCTTGGCCTGGATTTCCTTGGGGCTCAGCATGTTGAAGACCTGGATATCGAGCTGCGGTTGATCCGACGCCGCCGTGTCGCCACGTAGGGCGGCCCGAAGTCGATCGTCGGCCGGCAGCTTGAACTGTTCTACCGGGTCGCCGCCCTCGCAGATGACATGTTTGCCGTCGGCGTCGATCCCTATCAGTTTGAGTTCCCGCATGGCTTCTCCTCGCAGGCTCCGTGCAGGTCAGCAACGGACCCATCACGTGCGCACTCTAGTGGAGCTAGCCGCCGTTACCAGGCTGACACGCTGGGTGGTTGCCTGCTGATCACGACGAAAGTGCCCGCCTGAAAGGTCTGGGTTGCCGAGCTAAAGCCTCTCGACCACCCAGTCCACGCATTGGGTCAGGGCACTGACGTCATCCGGGTCGACCGCGGGGAACATCGCGACCCGCAATTGGTTGCGCCCGAGTTTGCGGTACGGCTCGGTGTCGACGATGCCGTTAGCCCGGAGCGTCTTAGCGACCACCGCCGCGTCCACCTCGTCGACGAAATCGATCGTGCCCACCACCTGGGAACGCAGCCCGGGATCGGCGACAAACGGCGTGGTGTACGGCCGCGCTTGTGCCCACGAGTACAACCGCTGCGACGAGTCTGCCGTCCGCTTGACCGCCCAACCCAACCCGCCGTTGCCCAGCAGCCAGTCGAGCTGTTCGGCCAGCAGCACCAGGGTGCCGATCGCCGGGGTGTTGTAGGTCTGGTCCTTGAGGCTGTTCTCCACCGCGATCGGCAGGGACAGGAAGTCGGGAACCCAGCGACCGGACGCGGCGATCGACTCGACCCGGGCCAGCGCGGCCGGGCTCAGGATGGCCAGCCACAAGCCGCCGTCGCTGGCGAAGTTCTTCTGTGGCGAGAAGTAATAGGCATCGGTGTGGCTGATGTCGACCGGCAGGCCACCGGCGCCAGAGGTCGCGTCGATGACCACCAGCGCGCCACCCGAATCGGCCGGGCGGCGGATCGGCACCGCGACTCCCGTCGACGTCTCGTTGTGCGCCCACGCGATCACGTCGACGGACGGGTCGGACTGCGGCTCGGGTGCGCTGCCGGCGTCGGACTTGATGATGATGGGATCACCGACGAAAGGGTTCTTGGCGACCGCGGAAGCGAACTTTGCGCTGAACTCGCCGAAGGACAGGTGCAGTGAACGTTTGTCGATCAGCCCGAAGGCCGCAGCGTCCCAGAACGCCGTCGCGCCACCATTGCCCAGGATGACCTGGTAGCCGTCCGGTATGGAGAAAAGCTCGGCCAGTCCCGTACGAACCCGGCCCACCAGGTTCTTGACCGGCGCCTGCCGATGCGAGGTGCCGAACAGCGCGGCCGCGGTGGTGGACAGCGCCTGCAATTGCTCGGGCCGGATCTTGGACGGCCCGCACCCGAAGCGGCCGTCGCGGGGTTTGATGTCAGCAGGTATCTGGAGGGGGTCAGCCATGTCTCCAGGGTAGTAACCGGTCCGGACGCCTCGAGACCCGCGGGCCGATTGCGGGTATGTCGCCAGCACGGATGTCGAGCAAGATGTGACCCATGCCACACGCGATCCGCACGTGCCGGCTGGGTCACGGCGCTTCGAGAGGGTCTGGTGAATTCCCGGTACCTGCGGTACTGTTTAGACATACAACGTCCAAATGTAAACCTCGGTGGGGAGGCTCTAAATGGACAGGACGCGAATGGCCCGGCGTTGGCGCCGCAATATGGAGGTGCGTGACGACGCGGAGTACGTCGACATGCTTGCCACACTGTCCGAGGGGTCAGTGCGGCGGAACTTCAACCCGTACACGGATATCGATTGGGATTCACCGGAGTTCGCCGTCACAGACAACGATCCCCGGTGGATCCTGCCGTCGAGCGATCCGTTGGGCCGCCATCCGTGGTACCAAGCCCAGTCCGAAGAGCGCCAGATCAAGATCGGCATGTGGCGCCAGGCCAACGTGGCCAAGGTAGGTTTGCACTTCGAGTCCATCCTGATTCGCGGTCTGATGAACTACACGTTCTGGGTGCCCAACGGGTCACCGGAATATCGGTACTGCCTGCACGAATCGGTTGAAGAGTGCAACCATACGATGATGTTCCAGGAGATGGTCAACCGCGTGGGCGCGGACGTGCCCGGAATGCCGCGGATGTTGCGCTGGCTTTCGCCGCTGGTTCCGCTGGCGGCCGGCCCCTTGCCGGTGGCGTTCTTCATCGGGGTCCTCGCCGGCGAAGAACCCATCGACCACACGCAGAAAAACGTGCTGCGCGAAGGTAAGGCGCTGCATCCGATCATGGAGCGGGTGATGGCCATTCATGTGGCCGAGGAAGCACGGCACATCTCGTTCGCGCACGAGTACCTGCGTAAGCGGTTGCCGAACCTGACCAAGTGGCAGCGCTTCTGGATTTCGCTGTTCTACCCGCTGACCATGCGGGTGTTGTGTCAGGCGATCGTGAAGCCGCCCCGGGCTTTCTGGCGGGAGTTCGACATCCCACGCGAGGTGAAGAAGGAATTGTTCTTCCGGTCACCGGAGTCACGAAAGTGGCTGCGCGACATGTTCGCTGACGTGCGAATGCTGGCGTACGACACCGGGCTGATGAATCCGGTGTCACGGTTGGTATGGCGGATCTGCAAGATCGACGGCAAACCGTCGCGCTACCGCAGCGAGCCGCAACGCCAACACCTGGTCGCCGTACCGGCTGCATAGCTGGTTGGGGATTCATGCCGCACGTTATTACCCAGTCGTGCTGCAACGACGGGTCATGCGTCTTCGCGTGCCCGGTTAATTGCATTCACCCGTCACCGGATGAGCCGGGTTTCGCCACCTCGGAGATGCTCTATATCGACCCGGTGGCGTGCGTGGACTGCGGTGCGTGTGTGAGCGCCTGCCCTGTTGGCGCGATCGCGCCCGAAACCCGACTGGAGCCCAAGCAGCTGCCGTTCGTCGAGATCAACGCGTCGTTTTATCCGGAACGCCCCGCGAACGTAAAGCTGCCGCCGACGTCGAAGCTGGCCCCGGTGATCCCGGCCCCGGAGGTGCGTGCCCGCCGCCGGCCATTGACGGTGGCCATCGTCGGGTCCGGGCCGGCCGCGATGTACGCGGCCGACGAACTGCTCACCCAGCGTGGGGTGCACGTCAATGTCTTTGAAAGACTGCCCACGCCCTACGGATTGGTGCGTGCCGGGGTGGCGCCCGATCACCAGAACACCAAACGGGTCACCCGGCTGTTCGATCAGGTCGCCGGGCATCGGCGCTTCCGATTTTTCCTCAATGTGGAGATCGGCAGGCACCTGAGTCACGCCGATCTGTTGGCCCACCATCACGCCGTGCTGTACGCCGTCGGAGCGCCCGATGACCGTCGGCTCGACATCGACGGGATGGGTCTTCCGGGCACCGGAACCGCAACCGAGTTGGTCGCGTGGATCAACGGACATCCCGACTTTACTGACCTGCCAGTCGATCTCGGCCACGAACGCGTCGTGATCATCGGCAACGGCAATGTCGCCCTCGATGTGGCCCGCGTGCTGACCAGCGACCCGGACGACTTGGCCCACACCGACATCTCCGACCATGCGCTGCAAACACTACGAGGCTCCGCGGTCCGCGAAGTGGTGATCGCGGCGCGGCGCGGGCCGGCCCAGTCAGCGTTCACGCTGCCCGAACTGGTCGGCCTGACGGCCGCGTCCGACGTCGTGCTGGATGCCGGCGACCAACAGCTCGTTCTCGCCGATCTGGCGACCGTTTCTGACACGTTGACCAGGGAAAAACTGGAGATCCTGAGCAAACTCGGCGAGGCCCCGGCCCCGGCGTCTGCGTCGCGCCCGCGCATCCGGCTGGCCTATCAGCTCACGCCCGGGCGCGTGCTGGTCGACGGGCGCGCCACCGGCGTGGAGTTCATCGTCACCGGCTCCGGAGAGCCGCGTCGGCTCGACGCGGGCCTGGTGCTGACCTCGATTGGTTACCGCGGCAAGCGTATTCGCGATCTTCCGTTTGACGAATCCGCGGCGGCCGTCCCGAACGACGGGGGTCGGGTGGTCGATCCCGAATCCGGTCAGTCCGTGCCGGGCGCCTACGTTGCAGGCTGGATCAAGCGCGGGCCAACCGGGTTCATCGGTACCAACAAATCCTGTTCCTTTCAAACCGTGGCGGCCTTGGTCGCCGACTTCAACGCCGGCAGGCTGACCGATCCGCTGGCCAAGCTCGGGGCACTGGCCACTCTGGTGCAGGCCCGCCAGCCCACCGTTGTCGACTCCGCGGGGTGGCAAGCCATCAACGCCGCTGAAATCGCGCGCGGCCGTGCCGACGGCCGGCCGCGCAATAAGTTCACCAACGTGAGCGACATGCTCGCGGCCACCGCACAGTCGGCGCCGCCGTTGCGCAGCAGGCTGTTGGCGCGGTTACGCGACCGGTAGATTTCGCCGCGCTCAAGCCGTAGCGAGAACCCGGTCCCAGCCCTCGACGGATTCCGGGCTGCGCGGCTCAGGTCCCACGTAGATGGCCGACGGGCGGACCAACTTGCCGAGCCGCTTCTGCTCGAGGATATGGGCGCACCATCCCGCGGTGCGTCCACACGTGAACATCGCCGGCATCATGCTGGCCGGCACCTGGGCGAAGTCCAGGATTACCGCGGCCCAGAACTCGACGTTGGTCTCGATGGCGCGATCCGGACGACGTTCGCGCAGCTCGGCCAACGCGGCCTGCTCCAGTGCGACCGCGACATCGTGGCGTGGTGCGCCCAGTCGCTCGGCAGCGCCCCGCAGGACCCGCGCACGCGGGTCCTCCGCGCGATAGACCCGGTGGCCGAACCCCATCAGCTTCTCGCCGCGGTCCAGGATGCCCTTGACCAGGCCGCGGGCGTCACCCGTGCGCTCGACTTCTTCGAGCATGGGGAGCACCCGGGCCGGCGCCCCTCCGTGCAGCGGCCCACTCATTGCCCCGATCGCCCCGGACAGCGCCGCGGCCACGTCGGCACCCGTGGACGCGATCACCCGGGCGGTGAACGTCGAGGCGTTCATGCCGTGCTCTGCGGCCGATACCCAGTAGGCGTCGATGGCCTCGATGTGCCTGGGGTCCGGTTCGCCTTGCCAGCGGGTCATGAAACGTGCTGTGACCGTTGGGCAGTCATCGATAATTCGTTGCGGGACGGCGGCGTGGTAGATACCGCGGGCGGACTGTGCGACATAGGACAGAGCCATCACCGACGCCCGGGCCAGCTGGTTGCGCGCGGTGGCTTCGTCGGTGTCGAGCAGTGGCTTGTAGCCCCAGATCGGTGCCAGCATCGCCAGGCCTGCCTGGACATCGACCCGCACATCACCGGTGTGGATCGGCAGCGGGAAGGGCTCCGCGGGCGGTAGTCCGTGGCCGAACTTGCCGTCCACCAGCAGCGCCCACACGTCGCCGAATGTGACCTGCTGGCGGACCAGGTCCTCGATGTCGACGCCGCGATAGCGCAGGGCGCCGCCGTCCTTATCCGGTTCGGCGATTTCGGTGGTGAAGGCCACCACGCCTTCGAGGCCGGCGACAAAGTTTTCCGGGACCGCAGTCATAGCAAAATTCTCGCACCCCGCCTGCGGGCCGACGCTACCGGCCGGTAGCAACCCGGTAGCGTTGGCGTAATGGCGGGAGAAGACCCGGACCACCGGCAAGACAACCTGCAGAGGATGCGGGTTGAGTACGGATCCGTCGAGAAGGATGGCAGTCCCGATCTGGACGCGGACTGGCTCGATGACGGCTGGCTTGCGCTGCTGCGCAAGTGGATCGGCGATGCAGAACGGTTAGGAGTCGCCGAGCCCAATGCCATGGTGTTGGCCACCGTCGCTGCTGGCAGGCCGGTGAGCCGATCGGTGTTGTGCAAGAGCGCGGACGAGACCGGGATCACATTTTTCACCAACTACGACTCGGCCAAAGGTAACGAGCTGGCCGCGACACCGTTCGCGTCGGCGACCTTCCCCTGGTACCAGCTGGGGCGACAGGTCCATATCCGCGGCGCGGTCACCAAGGTCGACCCGCAGGTCACCGAGGACTACTGGTCGAACCGGCCGCGCGGTTCGCAACTGGGTGCGTGGGCGTCGCACCAGTCCAAGCCGATCGCTTCGCGCGCGGCGCTGCTGGGCCAGCTGGCGGAAGTGACCGAGCGCTTCGCCGACGTCGAGCACATCCCGGTGCCCCCGGCCTGGGGCGGCTATCTCATCACGGCCGACGTGGTGGAATTCTGGCAGGGCCGGGAAAACCGAGTGCACAACCGAATTCGCGTGACCGGTTCGCGAATCGAACGCCTGCAGCCGTAGCCTGAGGCCGGCGCCCACCGTCACTCTGGCGTGACGCTCGGCGCCCACTGTCACTCTGGTGTGACGCTCGAGGCGAAGCCGAACCTAAACGAGGACGGCGCCGACGCGCCGTCGCACCTCAGTCTCGCCGAGCGCGAGGGCGACCAGATGCAGCGCGGGGCTGCGGGTAGAGCCGGTGAGCAACACCCGGATCACCTGCGACGCCTCCCGGATCGATCCAACAAACGCATCGGGGTTGTTCTTGAATTCCTTGGCGTTGGCCGCGAAGCCGTTGTTTTCGGCCACCCGGCGGATCTGGTCGAACCACGCGTCCGGCTCGGTCTCTCGATAGTTGGCCAGCAGGTCGCTGCACAGTCGCCGCACCACTTCGGGCGCCAAGCCGTCGAACCGGCTGTCGGCCGCATCGGTCACCGGCTCGAACAGCGCGCTGAAGAAGTAGCCGTAAACGGGCCGGAAGTCCGACCACGAGCGCATGTCCTTGCGGGGGTTATCCACACCCGTTCGCTCGACGTCAAGCGCCCGCACGGCGAGGTCCTGCTCGGCGCGCACCGCTTGCGCCAGTTCCGGGTCTTGGTGGTCGGCCCAGGTCAGCAAGGCACCGAGGATGTCGTTGCTGGGCAGCGTGGCGATGTAGTTCGACGAGATGTCGTTGAGCTTCACCAGGTCGACCAGCGCGCCCGACACCCCGCATTCGGACAGTCGCAGCGGCGTTCGCAGCGCCTCGTCAAGCGGCATCTCGGCGAGGCGCCCGTTGAGCAACCCCCGCAGGTAATACAGCACGGCAGGCGCCGGGTAGCCCGCGTTGATGTAGAACTCGACGGTCGCCTCGGGGTCCTTGCGCTTGGACAGCTTGCGTTTTCCGCCGCCCTCGGCCTTCAGCAGCGGTGCAATGTGCGCGTAGGGGATGGGCTCGAAGCCGGCCGCGTCGAACAGCTGCAGGTGCACCGGCACCGAGGAGATCCACTCGTCGCCGCGGACGACGTGGGTCACTCGCATCAGATGGTCGTCTACGACGTGGGCGAAGTGGTAGGTGGGCAGCCTGACAGGACTGACGGAATCGTCGCCGCTCTTGAGGATGACGACGTCGTTGCGGTTGGCGTCGGCCTCGATGGTGCCGCGGATCAGGTCGGTGTAACTGACGCGACCGCCGGTTTCGGGTGCGCGAAAACGAATGACGTAGGGCTGGCCTTCGGCCAGCGCCCGGCGCACCTTGTCGTCGGGGGCGTCACGCCAGATCGCCCAGGGGCCGTAGTAGCCCGTCGGGACCTTGGCCGCACGCTGTTGATCGGTTGCCGCGGTGAGTTCTTCTTTCGTCGCGAAGCATGGGTATGCCCGGCCGTCGCGCAGGAACTCGCGCGCGTACGTCAGGTAGATGTCGGCCCGCTCGGACTGGATGTACGGTGCGTACGCTCCGGTCTCGTCGGTTTCGTCGGAGGCCACCCCGAAATAGTCGAATGCGACGGCGAACTGCGCGATCGCGCCCTCAACGGTGCGCGCCTGATCGGTGTCCTCGATCCGGACGAAGTACTTTCCGCCGGAGTGGGCCGCCAGATCCTTGTCCAGCATCGCCGCGTACATGCCGCCCAGATGCGCGAATCCGGTGGGGCTGGGACCGAACCGGGTCACCATCGCGTCCGGCGGGAGCTCGCGCGGTGGGTAGCGGGCCTCCCAGCTTTCGGGATCGGGCAGGTTCGGGGGGAACAGGGCGTCGATCTCGTCACGGCTGAGCATTGGGGTACCTTAGCGACGATTTACGTTCGGATGACCTGAGGGAACGCGGGCTTACACGCGCTGGTCTGGCGATTCAATACTTTAGTTGTCGTACCGATGGCGGGGCCGACTGCCCTCGCACGTTGCGGTCATCACACCGCCGGACTGCACCCCGGGCAGGCGCTCCGGCGCGATAACGACTACCTTCGGCTGTACGCACACCGTGCGGCCAGCCATATCAGCCAGAGCGCAAAGGGGTTCTCGTGGCCGACACTGACGACACCGCAACTCTCGGGTACCCCGGGGGCGAGATTGACCTGGAGATCGTCCGCGCCACCGAAGGAAATGACGGCATTGCTCTCGGCCCACTGCTGGCTAAGACCGGACTCACCACGTTCGACGTCGGCTTCGTCAACACCGCCGCTTGCAAGAGCTCGATCACTTACATCGACGGCGACGCCGGCATCCTGCGCTACCGGGGCATCCCGATCGACCAACTGGCCGAGAAGTCGACCTTCATCGAGGTCAGCTACCTACTGATCTACGGCGAGTTACCGAGCACCGAGCAACTGGCCGCCTTCACCCGCCAGATCCAGCTGCACACGATGCTGCACGAGGACCTCAAACGATTCTTCGACGGTTTCCCGCGCAACGCCCATCCGATGCCGGTGCTGTCCAGTGCCGTCAACGCCCTCTCGGCGTACTACCCGGACTCGCTGGACCCCACGGACACCGAACAGGTCGAGCTGTCGACGATTCGTCTGCTGGCCAAGCTGCCCACCATCGCCGCTTACGCCTTTAAGAAGTCGGTCGGCCAGCCGTTCCTCTACCCGGACAACTCGCTGACGCTGGTCGAGAACTTCCTGCGGATGACGTTCGGGCTGCCCGCTGAGCCCTACGAGGCCGACCCCGAGGTGGTGCGGGCCCTGGACATGCTGCTGATTTTGCACGCAGACCATGAGCAGAACTGTTCGACGTCGACCGTGCGACTGGTGGGCTCGTCCCAAGCCAACCTGTTCACCTCGATCTCCGGAGGCATCAACGCGCTGTGGGGTCCGCTGCACGGCGGCGCCAACCAGGCGGTGCTCGAGATGCTCGAGCAGATCCGCGAGAGCGGCGACGACGTCAGCGAGTTCGTCCGGAAGGTGAAGAACCGCGAAGCCGGCGTCAAACTGATGGGCTTCGGCCACCGCGTTTACAAGAACTACGACCCGCGGGCCCGGATCGTCAAGGAACAGGCCGACAAGATCCTGGCCAAGCTCGGCGGCGACGACAACCTGCTGGGCATCGCCAAGGGGCTCGAAGAGGCGGCGCTGACCGACGACTACTTCATCGAGCGCAAGCTCTACCCGAACGTCGACTTCTACACCGGGCTCATCTACCGGGCCCTCGGATTCCCGACCCGGATGTTCACCGTGTTGTTTGCGTTGGGCCGGCTGCCCGGCTGGATCGCGCACTGGCGAGAGATGCACGACGGAAGCGACAGCAAGATCGGCCGTCCGCGCCAGATCTACACCGGCTACACGGAGCGGGACTACCTCGGCATCGACTCGCGGTAGTCAGCCAGCACCGCCATCGCGGCGTTGTGGCCGCCGATGCCCGACACCGCCCCGCCGCGCCGGGCGCCCGAGCCGCACAGCATGATCCGCTCATGGGCGGTGGCCACGCCCCATTGCCGCGCGGGTGTGTCCAGCGGCTCATCGTCCTCCGCGAACGGCCAGGACAGCGCGCCGTGGAAGATGTTGCCTGCGGTCATGCGCAGTGACCGCTGTAAGTCCACGGTGGTCGTCGTCTCGATACACGGCCGACCGTGCCCGTCGTTCAGCAATACGTCCTGAATCGGTTCGGCCAGAACAGAATTCAACGAAGCCAGCACCGCTTCTGTCAGCTGGTCGCGGAAGGTGTCGGAGTCGCTGGCCAACGAGTGTGGTGTCTGCAAGCCGAACACCGTCATCGTCTGCGCGCCCGATCCGCGCCGCCCCGCCGACAAGATGCTCGGGTCGGTCAGCGAATGGCAATAGGCCTCGCAGGGCAGCGGATCCGGTAGCTGTCCCGCCGTCGCACGCGAGTAGGCCGCATCCAGTTGGGTCCACGTTTCGTTGACGTGGAAGGTGCCGGAAAACGCCTGCTCCGGTGTGACGTTGTCGTCGCGCAGCCGGGGCAGTCGCCTCAGCACCATGTTCACCTTGACCTGCGCGCCCTGGGCCAGCTGTGGCGGCTGTTCCCCCAGCAGGTCGGCCAGGACGGCCGGGGTGACGCCGGCCAGCACGAACCTGCCGTGAATGCGGTGCTCGTGGTCGCCGCTGCGGTAACACACCTGGCCGTCCGGATCGACCGCGTAAACCTCTGCACCAGTGATTATTTCGGCACCGTGGCCGACAGCTGCCGCCGCCAGGGCCGCAGTTACCGAGCCCATCCCGCCGATCGGGACGTCCCAATCCCCGCCGATGATGTGGTAGAGGAAGCAGATGTTCTGCCGCAGTGACTGGTCGTCGAGACGGGTGAAGGTGCCGATCAACGCGTCGGTGGCGATCACGCCACGGACCAGGTCGTTGCTGACCGCGCCGGCGATGGCGTCCCCGATCGGTTCATCTACCATCGACCGCCACGCTGCCGCAGCGTCCGAGTCGCCGGCTGCCAGGACGTGGCGGCGGGCCTGCCGGCGAGTGGGCAGCGGTTCGAGCAGCGTCGGCCAGAGTTTGTCGGTCACCAGGCAGCAGCGCCGGTAGAACTCGGCGAATCCGGGTTCATCGCCGGCCGCGCCGATGGCGGCGAACGCGTCCCCACGCTGCGACCCGACCAGCAGACCAGAGTGCCCGGCCGTAGTCGGATCGGGGGTGTACGACGAAAGCCGCCGCCGGGCCAACCGCACCGGCGCGCCCAGGTCCTCGACGATGCGTGACGGCAGCAAGCTGACCAAATACGAGTAGCGCGACACCTGCACCTCGACACCGTCGAAGGGCTGCGCCGACACCGCGGCCCCGCCGATGTGCCCGAGCCGCTCCAGCAACCGGACCCGAAGGCCGGCCCGGGCCAGGTAGCCCGCTGCGACCAGGCCGTTGTGGCCGCCCCCAACGATGACCACATCGAAATCCGGCGTGCCGCAATCCTGCGAGCCGGCCATATCTAGCCTAAGTAGCCCTCGACTTCGCCGGCCGGGCGCACCGACGCCTCGCGTGGGTCACCTCCGGTTTCGCGCAGCGCTCGGCGCTGGCGCAGCAGGTCCCAGCACTGGTCGAGTTCGATCTCCACCCTGCGGAGGCGATCGTGCTCCTCGGACTCGCTGATCTCGCGGTGCTGCACCTGTGCCCGCAAGGTTTTCTCTTCGGCGACCAGGTCGCGGATGTGTGCCAGCGTCTCGCTGTCGGTCGGTTTCCTGCCGTTGCCCATGGCTCCAGTGTGCCCGAGATGAGCGGCGTTGCGTTGCCGACTCGGTAGGCTGCATATCGCCTGCACGAGCGACGAGTCCCGAACACGAACTGAAAGAGGGCAGTGGTGGGTTCCAAGGCGGGTTCTGGGTCGGGTTCCGGCGAAACGACCTACTCTCGGCGACCGCCGCCATTCTTCCGGAGGTCGCCTGGCCTGCCCTGGCTGATTTGTCTGGTGGTTATTCCGTTGCTGATAGCGGCTATCGGCTACGTTGCGTTCGACCGACCCTGGTCCGCCAATGGACCGAGCCGAGCATTGCCGACACCCGCACCGTCCAGCACGTCGGCCGCCCCGAAGATAGGGTTGGCAACCTTTTTAATTAGCCGCAGTGGCAACAGCATTACCCTCAACGGTGCCTTCCCCGACGAATCCGCGAAAGCGGCGCTGATCAAAGCCCTCAAGGGCGCACTGCCGGCAGATATCAACATCGTCGACCAAACCCACATCGACCCCAATATCAAGGCGCTCGATTTCTCCAACGCCGCCCCGGTTTTCAAGGACAGCGCGTCGATTGCCGACTTCAACCTCGCGGTCGACGGTGACACTGTGACGCTGTCCGGGACTGCCACCTCGCAAGACCAGAAGAACGTGGTCGCGCAAGAGGCGACAGGCATCTGGTCGAACCTCAATGTCGTTGACAAGCTTGTGTTTAACGGGCCGGTACCGCCGGCCGGATCCGCTGGCCCGGCTCCGCCGCCTCCACCGCCCGCCCCTTCGCCGTGCACCGACTTGCAAGCGGCGATCAACGCCGCGACCGGCGGCCCGATTGTGTTTGGAAACGACGGATTCAGTCTGACGCCGGACGATGAGCCCATCCTGACTCAGGTGGCGGACAAGCTCAAGGCGTGCCCGACCGCGCACGCGACGATCAACGGCTACGCCGACAATTCGGGCACCGAGGCCATCAATATTCCGTTGAGCACCCAGCGGGCCGGGACCGTCGCCGACTTCCTGGTTGCCCACGGCGTTGCGCGCGATCAACTCATCGTCAAGGGCCTCGGTTCGATGAACCCGGTCGCCGGCAACGACACGGCTGAGGGTCGCGCAAAGAACCGCCGTGTCGAAATCGTGGTCAGCTAAGGAGAATCCAGCGTGGATTTTGTGATCCAGTGGTTGTGGTACCTGCTTGCTTTCGTCGCGGGCTCGGTGGTTGGCCGGGTGATCGCCACGAGGCGGGTTAAGCGCGGCGGAGACCAAGGAGAAACACCGGCGGATGCGCCACATGAGGTGGGTGCGCAGTGATGAGCCACGTGCACTGGGCGTTGTTGGCGGTTTCCTTCGCGTTGGGGATGGTCGTGACGTTCGTGCTGACCATGCGCTCGGTCAAACGCCATGCTCCAGTCGGGACATCGTGGGACGAGTCCGAACCGCCGACGACGCTGATGCCGGTCGAAACGGAACCGCCGACGACGCTGATGCCGGTCGAAACGGAACCGCCGACGGCGCTGATTCCGGCCGCCCAAGACCCGCCGACGACGAAGATTCCGGCGGCAAATCGGCCGCCGAGGAAGCGGCCTCCGGGCGCAAAAGGTTCACGGACAGGGAAAATCGCCGTGGTGCCGTACGCGCCGTTCGGCCCTGGCTCCGCGCGCGCCGACGCCCGAGGCCACGGGCCATCCGGCTGGATGGTGAAGGGCCGGTCGGATACCCGGTTGTACTACACCCCGGACGACGCGACCTACGACCGAACCATTGCCCAGGTCTGGTTCAGAGACGAGGACTCGGCGGTGCGGGCCCTTTTCACGCCGTGGCGTACCAGCTCGAAGAAGTGAGGGCTGCTAACGCGGTGTGGCAAGCATTCACTGCAGACGCAGTACGAACCCGACTCCTCTAACGGTGTGCAGCAGCCGGGGTCCGCCGTTGGACTCCAGCTTGCGGCGCAGATACCCGATGAACACGTCGACGACATTGGTGTCGGCGGCGAAGTCGTAGCCCCACACCAGCTCGAGCAATTGTGCACGGGACAGCACCGCCGTCTTGTGCTCGGCCAGCACTGCCAGCAGGTCGAACTCGCGCTTGGTCAGATCGACGTCGACGCCGTTGACCCGCGCCCGCCGACCCGGGATGTCCACCTCCAGCGGGCCCACCGTGATGGTTTCCGAGGACGAGCTCGCGGTGGAGCCGCGGCGACGTAACAGTGCCTTGACCCGTGCCACCAGCTCGGCCAGCACGAACGGTTTGACCAGGTAGTCGTCGGCGCCGGCCTCCAAGCCGGCGACTCGGTCGTCGACCGAGCTGCGCGCGCTGAGCACACAGACCGGGACGTCGTTGTCCATGGCTCGCAGTGCCGTGACGACACTGACGCCGTCGAGCACCGGCATGTTGATGTCGAGGACGATGGCGTCCGGTCGGGTCTCGGTGGCGCTGCGCAGGGCCTCGGCGCCGTCGACCGCGGTCGATACCTCGAATCCGGATAGCCGCAGGCCGCGTTCCAGCGAGGCGAGCACATCGGCGTCGTCGTCAACGACCAAAACCCGAGGTGCAGTCCCACTAGTGTCCATGCTGCCTATTTTGCCTGACTAATGCCCATCAGGCTGGGAGGCGCGAGCAGACGCAGAATCGCATCAAAATTGAGGATTTCGTGGGGATTCTGCGTCTGCTCGCCGCGGGAGTCAGCGGGGCAAGCCGATGCGCCGGTAGCGCTGTAATCGCGCGGCGAGGCGCTCCGCGTCGGGCAGCCCGCGCAGTGCATGCACCTCGGCGGCTATCGCGCCGGACAATCGCTGGGAGAACTCGACCGGCTCGTCTGCGGCGTCGGGATGTTCTGGGACGATGGCGTCGACAATTCCGGACCTCAGCAGGTCAGCCGACCGGATTCCTTGGGCCGCAGCAAGTTCGGGGGCATGAGCGGTATCGCGGAAGACGATCGCGCTGGCGCCCTCCGGTGGCAGCGGCGCCAGCCAGCCGTGCAGCGCGGCGAGCACCCGGTCGGCGGGCACCATCGCCAGGGCCGGGCCGCCGCTGCCCTGGCCCAGCAGGACCGACACCGTCGGGGTGGCCAGCGTGACGAGCTCGGCCAGGCACTGGGCGATCTGGCCGGCCAGCCCGCCCTGTTCGGCTTCGGCAGATAACGCCGGCCCGGCGGTGTCAATCACCAGCACCAACGGCAGCCGCAACTCGGCGGCCAGCGCCATACCGCGCCGGGCCTCACGTAGCGAAGCAGGTCCCACGAGCCCCCCGGTAACCCGCTGCTGGCCCAACACCACCGCGGGTTGGCCGGCAAATCGCGCCAGTGCCAGCAGGGTGGTCGCGGCCTCACCCGAACCAGTACCCGACAACAGCACCCGGTCGGTAGCGCCGTGCCGCAACAGGTATTCCACCCCGGGCCGGTCGGGCCGCCGCGAGGCCACCACCGATTCCCAGGTCGGCACGTCGGGCACGGGTTCGGGTGGCCCCGCCGCCGGCAAAGGCTCTGGATCGTCGGAGATGACCGTCAGCGCGCGATCCAGCGTCCGTCGCAGGCCGTCCAGCGCGACGACGCCGTCGATAACCCCGTATCGCTGCAGGTTCTCCGCGGTCTGGACGCCGGGCGGAAAAGGCTCGCCATAGAGCAGCTCGTACACCCGGGGCCCGAGGAAGCCGATCAAAGCGCCGGGCTCGGCGACCGTGACATGCCCAAGCGAGCCCCAAGAGGCGAAGACCCCGCCGGTTGTGGGGTTGCGCAGGTAGACGAGATACGGCAGGTGAGCCTGTTTGTGCAGCCTGACGGCCGCGGCGATCTTCACCATCTGCAGAAAGGCGACGGTGCCCTCCTGCATGCGGGTACCGCCGGAGCTCGGCGAGGCCAGCAGCGGCAACCGCTCGGCCGTCGCCCGCTCCACCGCAGCGGTGATCCGTTCGGCGGCCGCGACCCCGATCGAGCCGCCGAGGAAGCTGAATTCGCAAACCACCACCGCCACCCGGCGACCGAATACCCGACCTTCACCGGTCAGCACCGCCTCGTCCCGGCCGGTCGCTTCTCGGGCGTCGGCCAGCTCTCGTGCATAGGAATCACTGATCGACAGCGCCAGCGGCTGACGATCCCAGCTGACGAACGAGCCGTCGTCCAGCACTGCGTCGCGCAATTGATCGGTCGTGATACGGCTCACTCGACGAGGCTATATAGGCTGGCCTCCATGATCGGTGTCACCCAGGCCGAAGCCGTCATGACGATTGAGCTGCAGCGCCCCGAGCGCCGCAACGCCTTGAATTCCCAGCTCGTCGAGGAGCTGCGGGAGGCCTTGCAAAAGGCCAGTGAAGGGTCCGCCGGGGCCACCCGCGCGATTGTGCTGACCGGTCAGGGCACGGTGTTCTGCGCCGGCGCGGACCTGAGCGGTGACGCGTTCGCGGCCGACTATCCCGACCGGCTCATCGAGCTGCACAAGGCCATGGACGCGACGCCGATGCCCATCATCGGCGCCATCAATGGGCCCGCCATCGGCGCGGGCCTGCAGCTGGCCATGCAATGTGATCTGCGAGTGGTCGCATCGGACGCGTTCTTCCAGTTTCCGACGTCGAAGTATGGCCTGGCCCTGGATAATTGGAGTATTCGTCGGCTTTCCTCGCTGGTCGGTCACGGCCGTGCCCGCGCGATGCTGCTGACCGCGGAAAAGCTGAGCGCCGAGACGGCGCTGCAGACGGGAATGGCCAACCGGATCGGGACGCTGGCGGACGCCCAGGCCTGGGCGTCCGAGATCTCCGGCCTGGCGCCGCTGGCGATCCAGCACGCCAAACGCGTGCTCAACGACGACGGCTCGATCGAGGACGCGTCGCCCGAGCACAAAGAGCTCTTCGACAAGGCGTGGGGCAGCCAGGACGTCATCGAAGCGCAGATCGCTCGCGTGGAGAAACGGCCGCCGAAGTTCCAGGGGGCCTAGATGGTGCGCGGCGCGCTGCGACTGGCCGCCGGTACGGCCACGCTGGCCGCCAGCGGGTTGGTGTTGCGCGCACTGCGCGCCGCGCCGGCGGCACTCGGTGCCGACCCCGCCGCGATCGAGGCGGCGGCAACGGGTTCGCCGAACTACAGTGACGGAGTCTTCGTCAACATCGAACCCGCGTCGTTGGTCAGCGCGGATAGCGGACAAATACTCGGCATCGCAAGAGAATTCGTGGAGGCGCGTCGGGACAGCCGGCCGCCTGCGCCGATCCCGTTGGCCGCGCCGGAGATCTCCCACGGTGACGCCGGCCAGCTGGCCGTCAGCTGGTTCGGCCATTCGAGTGTGCTGGTGGAAATCGACGGCTACCGCGTGCTGACGGATCCGGTGTGGAGCAACCGATGCTCACCGTCGGGCATCGTCGGCCCGCACCGGTTGCATCCACCGCCGGTGCAAGTGGAAGGGCTGCCCGCGCTCGACGCGGTGGTGATCAGCCACGACCATTACGACCACCTCGATACCGCCACCATCGTCGCGTTGGCCCGCACTCAGCGGGCTCCGTTCTTCGTGCCGCTCGGTGTCGGCGCCCACCTGCGTTCGTGGGGTATCCCCGAGCAGCGCATCGTCGAATTGGATTGGTGTCAGAGCTCGAAGGTCGGCGAGCTCACCGTGATCTGCCTGCCGGCACGACACTTCTCCGGGCGCCTGTTCAACCGCAACAACACGCTGTGGGCGTCGTGGGGGCTGGTCGGTCCCAGTCATCGCGCGTACTTCGGCGGCGACACCGGATACACCAAGAGCTTCGCGCAAATCGGCGCCGATCACGGACCGTTCGATCTGACCCTGCTGCCCATCGGCGCCTACAACGCGGCGTTCACGGATGTCCACATGAACCCCGAGGAGGCGGTCCAGGCACACCTGGATGTCACGAACTCGGGGTCGGGACTGTTGGTGCCGATTCATTGGGGCACGTTCCGGCTGGCGCCGCATCCGTGGGCTGAGCCGGTTGAGCGGTTGCTGGTGGCGGCTGAGGCCGAAGACGTTGCAGTGGCTGTACCGACGCCTGGTCAGCGTGTCGATGCGGCCCAGCCCGGGAGATTCAATTCGTGGTGGCGGTTCTGAGCGGCTGACCTGGCTACAGTGCCAGATGTGAACCTCGAGTATTTCGACTCCGACAAGCTGGGGACGTTCACGCGATGACGACCGGCGGCCTCACCGATGCCGAAGTAGCGCAGCGGATCGCCGAGGGTAAGAGCAACGATATCCCGGAACGCGCCGCACGCAGCATCGCCGAGATTGTCCGGGCCAACGTTTTCACCCGGATCAACGCGATCCTGGGCGTGCTGCTGATGATCGTGGTGGCGACCGGCTCGTTGATCAACGGACTGTTCGGACTGCTCATTATCGCCAACAGCGTCATCGGCATGGTCCAGGAGATCCGGGCCAAACAGACGCTGGACAAGCTGGCGATCGTCGGGCAGGCGAAACCGTTAGTGCGCAGGCAATCCGGAACTCTATCGCTGTCACCCAGGGAGGTAGTGCTCGACGACATCATCGAACTCGGCCCCGGGGACCAGATCGTCGTCGACGGACAGATTGTCGAAGAGGAGAACCTCGAGGTCGACGAATCGCTGCTGACCGGCGAGGCGGACCCGATCGGCAAGGACATCGGCGACGCGGTGATGTCGGGTAGCTTTATCGTGGCGGGTGCCGGTGCTTACCGCGCCACCAAGGTCGGGCCGGAAGCCTTTGCCGCCAAGATGGCCGACGACGCCAGCAAGTTCACCTTGGTGAAATCCGAACTGCGCAACGGCATTAACCGGATTCTGCAGTTCATCACCTATCTTCTGGTGCCGGCCGGTCTGTTGACGATCTACACCCAGTTGTTCACCACGCATGCGGGGTGGCGGCAGTCCGTGCTGCGGACGGTCGGCGCGCTGGTGCCGATGGTGCCCGAAGGTCTGGTGCTGATGACGTCGATCGCCTTCGCGGTCGGCGTCATCAGGCTCGGTCAGCGTCGATGCCTGGTGCAGGAATTGCCAGCCATCGAGGGGTTGGCCCGCGTCGACGTGGTCTGCGTCGACAAGACGGGCACCTTGACCGAAAACGGGATGCGGGTTTCGGGTCTCGAAGAGCTGGCCGCGCAACCCGAACCTGTTGCCGATGTGCTGGCTTCGCTGGCCGTGGCCGACCCGCGCCCTAACGCCAGCATGCAAGCGATCGCCGAGACTTATGACCAGCCACCCGGCTGGGTCACCACCGCGACAGCACCTTTCAAGTCCGCCACCAAGTGGAGCGGCGTGTCGTACGGCGACCACGGCAACTGGGTGATCGGCGCTCCCGATGTGCTGCTCGATCCGGCTTCGGCGGCCGCCGGGCAAGCCGAGCGGATCGGCGCGAAAGGGCTGCGAGTGCTACTGTTGGCGGCTGCCGACGTGGCCGTGGATGATCCGGCCGCGCCGGGTCAGGTTACCCCGGTCGCGCTGGTCGTGCTGGAGCAGAAGGTGCGGCCCGACGCCCGCGAGACCCTGGATTACTTTGCCACCCAGGATGTCGACGTCAAGGTGATCTCGGGCGACAACGCGGTGTCGGTCGGTGCGGTCGCCGGCGAGCTTGGGCTGCATGGCGAGACCATGGATGCCCGTCAACTCCCCACGGAACAAGCCGAATTGGCTGACGCGCTGGACACCCACACCACCTTCGGCAGGGTGCGGCCCGACCAGAAACGCGCGATCGTGCATGCCCTGCAATCACGCGGTCACACCGTGGCGATGACCGGCGACGGCGTCAACGATGTGCTGGCCCTCAAGGATGCCGACATCGGCGTCGCGATGGGTGCCGGCAGCCCCGCATCCCGCGCGGTAGCGCAGATCATATTGCTGGACAACCGTTTTGCCACGTTACCGTATGTCGTCGGTGAGGGTCGGCGAGTCATCGGCAACATCGAACGAGTTGCCAACCTGTTTCTGACCAAGACGGTGTATTCGGCGCTGCTGGCGCTCCTGGTGGGTCTCGAATGCCTGTTTTCCAAGCTACTTAAGGCCGACCCCCTGCTGTTTCCGTTCCAGCCGATCCACGTCACCATCGCGGCTTGGTTCACCATCGGCATCCCGTCGTTCATCCTGTCGCTGGCGCCCAACAATGAGCGCGCTTATCCGGGCTTCGTGCGCAGGGTGCTGACGTCGGCGCTGCCGTCGGGCGTTGTCGTCGGCGTGGCGACCTTCGTCTCGTACCTGATGGCGTACAAAGGCCGGCACGCCACGTTCCAGCAACAGGACCAGGCGTCGACGGCGGCGTTGATTACCTTGCTGGTGACCGCCCTATGGGTGCTCGCGGTGGTGGCGCGTCCCTACCAGTGGTGGCGGGTGGCGCTGGTGGCTGCCTCGGGGCTGGCCTACGTGGTGATCTTCAGCCTCCCGCTGGCGCAGAAGAAGTTCTTTCTCGACCCGTCGAATGTGGCAGAGACGTTGACCGCGTTGGGTATCGGCGTGCTGGGTGCCACGGCGATTGAGGCGATCTGGTGGATCCGGGCCAGAATGCTGGGTGTGCAGCCGCAGTTGTGGCGCGAGTCGGGATAGTTGGGGCCCCGCAAGTTAGGCTGCACGCAGTCACCGAGAGAGGACGGTAGGCATGGGGTTTCTGGATAAAGCCAAGGATCTGTTGGCGCAAAACGCCGACACGGTCGAGACTGCGATCGACAAAGCGGGCGAGTTCGTCGACGAAAAGACGCAAGGCAAGTACAGCGACGCCATCCACAGGGTGCAGGAACAGGCCAAGAAGGCCGCCGGTCCGGGCGACTCGGCCGACCAGCAGAACTGATCGCATGGCGAAACTTTCCGGATCCATCGACGTACCGCTGCCGCCAGCGGACACCTGGCAGCACGCCTCTGATCTGTCCCGCTTCAAGGACTGGCTGAGCATCCACCGGGTGTGGCGCAGCACGTTGCCGGACATCCTGGAAAAGGGCACGGTCGTCGAGTCCATCGTCGAGGTCAAGGGCATGCACAACCGGATCAAGTGGACGATCGTGCATTACAGACCGCCCGAGGCCATGACGCTTGACGGCGTCGGCGTCGGCGGCGTCAAGGTCAAGTTGATGGCCAAGGTGAAGCCGAAGGCTGACGGCTCGGCGGTCACCTTCGATGTGCACCTTGGTGGGCCGGCGTTATTCGGGCCGATCGGCATGGTCGTTGCCGCCGCGCTGCGTGGCGATATCCGTGAATCGCTGCAAAAGTTCGTCATGGTGTTCGCCACTCCTGATCCGAGGCCCGGCCGGGGCCGAAACGGAGACGGCGGCGCGCGTCGCTGAGGCCCACCTCGAAGTCGGCTAATGTCGCAACCATGATTCGCCGGCTGCACCCTGGTTGG